>ENA-OPZZ01002135-OPZZ01002135.1-human-gut-metagenome-genome-assembly--contig:-NODE-2135-length-10441-cov-3.981869_pt1 | contig 10441 bp, 9 predicted proteins | sample MGYA00242487_ERZ504511 | MGnify/ENA primary metagenome ERZ504511 (study PRJEB26092, sample SAMD00036241) | human gut metagenome | host: Homo sapiens | study: EMG produced TPA metagenomics assembly of... | reverse complement strand
ATCAAGTCAGCTGCTGAATAGACCTTAACTTTGCTACATATTCAATTTTAAATGACCACCATCTGATGGTCTTTTTGTGATGTCCTTAATGGAATGGATATCCTCTACTATTCTTTTTCAACCTTATTCCTTCCTTTCCATATATGTTGCAGGAAATTCTTATTCTCCGGCTTTCTGTTCTGTATATAAGTCAGCTTCTCGCGAAGTTCTTCCCTCGTTACTGCCCGGTCAAGCACACCTCCCTGTGCTACAGATACCTTGCCGTTCTCCTCAGACACAACGATGATCAGAGCATCACTGACCTCACTCATGCCTACCGCTGCTCTGTGCCTTGTTCCAAGCTCCTTGCTAAGCCCCATGTTATCAGACAATGGCAGATAACATGTCGCAGATACAATTCTGTCACCACGGATAATGATAGCGCCATCGTGAAGTGGTGTGTTGTGCTCGAATATATTCATCAGTACCTGCATGGATACGAGACAGTCCATCTTAATCCCTGTACTTTCATACTCCGTCAGATGTATTGCCTGTTCCACCACGATCAGTGCTCCTGTCTTCACGCGTCCCATGTTGTAAGCTGCATCGATAATACTGTCCATGGTATCTTCACTGAACCTGCTGCTTTCTTTGTTCGTCTCAAATGGTACGATTGAACTCAGGAACTGCTTCTCCCCAAGCTTTTCCAGAGCCCTTCGAAGTTCCGGCTGAAATACTACAACTGCCGCCGTAGCCAGTACCGTTACCGAATTCCTTGCCAGAAATAAAATTGTATGCATCTTAAAAACTGCTGCAAGCAATACAAAGATACCAAGTACAACAATTCCTCGCATCAGCATCCATGCTTTTGTATTGATCAGCCACATTGCAATATGATAGATCAGATATGTCAAAATCAGGATTTCAATAATATCTGTCAGATGCGCATCTGGAAAATACAGTTCCTGACTGACAGATCCTAATACATGCATAATATACTGTTTCATCCGGTCACCCCCTTTTGCTATAATTATTTATCTTCCCATTTAAAATTCTTTTTTATCTCATATCAGGATCATTTTCAAAACTTCTTCTTAAAAGCTCCTGATCCACATCAGCGTCCATAACATTACGTCTTTTTGATGCCGGACGTTTTTTCATTTTTTGTCCCTGCTCGCTTTGACGTGCCTTTTCCTGTGCCTGTTTTTTTGCTTTTTTTCTAACTTCCGCAGTGTCCATGATCTCCGTTTCCTGTCGTTCATTGATCCGCTTCACCGTCTTCTCCGGTGTAGATACTACAATCTTCGGAACTGCTTTTACATAGTAATAGTATTCATCATCTTCGTACTGAAGATTCTCACTTCTTGAATAATCTACGGAAAAGAAGAACAATTCCAGAATCACTCCGATAACCGCTGCTCCGATACTTCCAAAAATCAGTGAACCGTAAGATGCATGGACTCCCATTGCAACATCTCCGATTGCCACTACTACAATATTCACAACAGCTCCCGTTATAACTGCAATAGTCCATGCATGTGCGATTGCCTGTTTGCGAAGCGTATAAACAACCAGGGTACAGATAATAAATGCAACAAGGACAATCCACAGTTCTTTATTCTGGAAGACCTGTTTTGCATATTTCCCAATCTGTCCCATCATACCTTTCACAGAACCGCCCTGCATACCGGAGGCTGCTTTTTTTCATATAAGCCAATCATATAATATACAACCGTTCCACATCCCACCGCCACCATGGAAATCGGTGACATTTAAAAGCGCACATGAGATTGGAACAACAACCGGAATCTTAAGTGCAAATGCCAGTGGTGTCAAAAGTACACGATTGCCATCTTCGGTGTAAAACGAAGATAAAAAACTATACATGATCAGGAAAATCAATGCTGTTACAACAAGTGATGCGATGGATACTGAATACATATGTACAAGGATCAGTGCTGTTGCCAGAATCACTGTAATGATCGGTGGAAAGAAAGTTGCAATAATCGCAAGTGCCAATGCCACCACCGGCGATGCCAGTGTCTTCATAAATCCTACATTATTGTTGATCATGTAAAATGTCATGACCGCCAGAACAAATTGTATTGCTTTATCCGCCACAATTGAGTATCTGGAATACAAATCCTGCATTCTCTCCCGTATTACATATAAACTATCCATTACTTTGTCTCCTTTTCATACATCTTCAACAGTCTCGTCAGAATGTGATTATATCTCTTTACCCGCTGTCTCGCTTCCTGATGCTTTTTATTATACAGGTGGCTTGCAATTCCAATATAAGACACAAGAACTACCACATATCCGACAACTGCCGCGAGCCCCAACGTAATCAGTAATGCTGTTGACATCTTCTCCATCAGAGTATCAAGTCCTGCAATCATCGCAATTGCCCAGGCTGCTATATAGCCTGTTGTCACCCACAGAACCGTATATAAAATGTGCACTCCGGCATAATCTTTTCGATAGTATTCACTGATTTTAAAATCCTCTTTTCCCTGCGTCTGATCATACAGAGCAAGCTGAGTCATTAGCTTGACTTTTCGCTCATCTAACATATATGCACCTCAAAATCCTTTTTTATCGATGAAACATCATTTTCAGTATAGCAAATCTCAGTACCCTTGTCCAATACTTATAGTCAAAAAGTAAACTTTTTGGAACCCCATAGTTTTCAATACTTTTGCTACTTGATCCACGGTATTCCCTGTTGTGTAAATATCATCGATAATAATGACACGTCGAAAATCTGTCGGAAGCCTGTCCGGATCTCCTCCCGGAGCAAATGCATGTTCCAGATTCTTTTTTCTCCCTATGGGATCCAGCTTTTTCTGATAACCAGTGTAATGAACCCGTTTTACCAGATTCGCAACGACCGGAATCCCAAGTATTTTCCCTATCTCTTCTGCCAGAAGCTCCGCCTGGTTGTAACCACGCTTCCTGCGCCTTTTTCTGTGCAGAGGCACCGGGACAAGTGCCTGCGGTCTCCATCTTCGGATCTCTTCTGCATATTTTATGCAGATTTCCTGTGCAAAATACTTCGCAACATATCTCTGATTATGATATTTTAACTGGTAAATTGCCTGGTTCACCGGAGGTTTGTGAAGCCACACCGACAACCCTCTTTCATAAATGTGTTCTGTGTTATAGCAGTCATGGCAAAATTCCCTCTCTTCACAGCGGATTGGTTTCCCACATTTCAGGCATCGCGGTTCATGGATTTCTAATTTTTCCACAGCTTTTCTGCACAAAGGGCATACTCCCCCACGATTTACCTTTCCACAAAAAGGGCAGATCGAAGGCCAGAAAATATCCAACACCTTTTCTGACCATATTTCTCCTTGTCTTTCTCTGCTTTTTTCATACTTTATATTATATTTTACATTCTTTTTTTTATTATATTTTTCTATGATCACTATGCAAGTTCTAGGATTCGCTCCGCCAGACTTGTATTTCGCCGCTGCTCGCTGGTATTCTGGATCATTTCCTGAAATACTGAATCACTGCCCACAAGTGTGACACATTTTCTTGCTCTTGTCACTGCTGTATAGATCAGATTCCGGTTGTAAAGCTGTCTTGGTCCTTGAAGAAGCGGGATCACAACCGCCGGATACTCACTTCCCTGAGCTTTATGTATCGTGATCGCATAAGCAAGCTCCAACTCATCAAGAATCGCATACGGATACTTCACCTGGCGCTGTTCGTCATACTCAACCGTAACCGTCTCCTCGTAAGCGTTGATGTTCTTGATAATTCCCATGTCGCCGTTAAATACGCCCAGTCCTTTGTCAATGGTCATTCCGTATTTTGTGCAGACTTCCCACTCTAACTGGTAATTGTTCTTAATCTGCATCACCTTGTCACCTTCACGCAGCAGGCGGTCTCCCACTTCTTTTTCCTGCTTTTGGGGTGATGGCGGATTCAGATACTGCTGAAGGATTTTATTCAGCCTCTCCACGCCCAGATTTCCTTTTCGCATCGGTGTCAGCACCTGAATGTCATAAGGTGAGGCATCTACGAACTTTGGAAGTTTTTTCTGGATTAACGTAATTACAACACTGATGATCACATTTGGATCAGACCGTTTTAAAAAGAAAAAGTCCATACTTTTATTGTCCAATATGACTGGTTCTCCACGGTTAATTTTATGTGCATTTACGATAATATCACTCTCTTTTGCCTGCCGGAAGATTTTCTCCAGCTTTACAACCGGGAAACATTCCGATGCGATCATGTCTTTAAGCACTCTTCCAGGGCCTACACTTGGCAGCTGATTTCCGTCTCCGACCATGATCAGTCTGGTTCCCGGCATAATCGCGTCAAGGAGTGCCTTCATAAGCGGCAGATCTACCATGGACATTTCATCAATGATAATCACATCTGACTCCAGCGGATTCTCTGCATTTCTTCCAAATCCATTTCCAAATCCGACATTATCTCTCTTATCATCATCTTCCGGATTGCCACTGACTTCCAACAGGCGATGAATGGTCTGAGCCTCACAGCCGGTTGCCTCTGTCATGCGCTTCGCCGCACGTCCGGTCGGTGCTGCAAGAAGGATATCTGCTCCTTCTTCCTCAAAGAAATGGATCATTGCATTGATCGTCGTTGTTTTTCCGGTTCCCGGTCCTCCAGTCACAATCAGAATTCCGTGCCTCACTGCTTCCATTACAGCTTCTCTTTGTCTGTCATCCAGTGCCAGTTCTGCCTGTTCTTCTATCATATGGATGCGATGCTCCAAAACAGACGGTGTCACATCAAAATCTACATTCAGATCATGCAACATCTTTGCAACCGTGAGTTCCATATAATAATAATGGGCGGAATAAACACGAAGACCTTCATCAGACTCTTTCAGAACAACTTTTTTCTCCATGGCAAGATCCATCACATACTTTTCAATGTGCTGAACCTCTACATCAAGAAGCTGACTGGCACGATATAGCAGAACCTCCTGAAGAAGATAGACATGTCCTTCACTGACACTCTGAATCAATGTATAGAAAATACCACTTCGAATCCGGTAATCGGAATCTGTGTGTATCCCGACCTTCGACGCAATCTCATCGGCCGTCTTAAAGCCAACTCCCGGCACATGATCTGCCATCTGATATGGATTTTCTTCTATTACGCGATAAACGCTCTGACCATAATGCTGATAAATCCTTGCCGCCAGTGTCGTAGAAATGCCATATTTTTGCAGATAGATCATGGCTTCCCTCATATCCTTTTTTTCTTCTACCTGAATGGCGATCTCTCTGGCTTTCCGCTCGCTGATTCCTTTTACCTCGGCAAGACGCTCCGGTTCTTCTTCAATAATGCGGAATGTATCACCACCGAACTTCTTCACGATCCGTCCTGCCAGCGACGGTCCGACACCTTTGATAGCTCCGGAACCAAGATAACGTTCAATCGACACCTTATCTTCCGGCTGACATACCTTCGAAGTCTCTACCTGAAACTGGGTTCCATACACTTTGTGTACAATATACTCTCCCGTCAGCTCCAACAGTTCTCCCTCTTCAATGTAATGAAACTTTCCTACACAGGTCAGGTCTCCGTCATCATTATTCAAATTAAATACTGTATACCCGTTGTCTTCATTCCGGTATACAATGTGCTCTACATATCCCTTAATCTCTTCCATCTATTGTCCCAAATCTGCCCGACAGGTATATCATATTCTTTGCAGTTCCCGTCTTGCGCTCATAAGTTCCACATATTCTCCGGTTCCGATTGCTACGACCTGCGTAGGCTCCTCTGCAGTCATTGTATTGATTCCGGTTCTCTCCTCGATCATCTCTTCCAGCCCGCGAAGCTTTGCTCCACCTCCGGTCAGCATGATCCCGCGTTCCAGAATATCTGCGGAAAGTTCCGGCGGCGTACGCTCCAGAACGCTGATAATTGCTTCAATAATCTGGTTGGATGTTCCCTGAAGTGCCCGTTCTGTCTCTGCCGAAGTCACCGTAACTGTCTTTGGCAGTCCTGTAACCAGATTCCGTCCACTGACCTCCATCGCTTCATTTTCGATCAGAGGATACGTCGTTCCAATCTTAATCTTGATGTCTTCTGCGGTCCGGTCTCCGATCAGCAGATTGTGTTTTTTCTTCATATAACGTACAATTGCCTCGTCAAAATCGTCTCCGGCAACTTTCAGTGAGGTACTGACTACCGTACCTCCAAGAGAGATCACGGCCACATCGGTCGTACCTCCCCCGATATCTACGATCAGATTACCACATGCTTTGGAAATATCAATACCTGCACCGATTGCTGCCGCCACAGGTTCCTCGATCAGATAGACATCTCTGGCTCCTGCCGCAAATGTCGCCTGCTGTACCGCATTTCTCTCAACTTCCGTCACACCGCTTGGCACACAGATACTGATACGTGGTTTCTGAAATGTTCTTCTTCCCAGTGCTTTCTGAACAAAATATTTGATCATCTTCTCTGTCACAGTATAATCGGAAATAACTCCCTGACGCAAAGGACGCACTGCGATAATATTGCCTGGCGTTCTTCCCAGCATCAGACGTGCCTCCTCGCCGATTGCCTTCACTTCATTGCTGTCTCTGTCAAATGCAACGACAGAAGGTTCTTTGAGTATGACTCCCTTTCCCTTCACATATACAAGAATACTGGCTGTTCCCAGATCTATTCCAATATCTACTGCCATGATATAACCTCTTTCTTTCTGCTATCCCTTTTATCCATATCATTATCTTTCGTTTTCTCAGGAAGTGCAACCCTTTTTTCCTTAAATATTTGTGAAGATACTTATTTTTCAAGCATCGGCTTGATATATTTTCCGGTGTATGATACCGGACTTTCAGCCACTTCTTCCGGCGTTCCCTTTGCAATAACAGTTCCGCCTTTGTCACCGCCTTCCGGTCCCATATCAATAATATAATCTGCTGTCTTGATCACATCCAGATTATGCTCAATGACTACGACTGTATTGCCGTCCGCTGATAATCTATGCAGAATCTCTGTCAGTTTATGCACATCTGCAAAATGTAATCCTGTCGTAGGTTCATCTAGTATATAGATGGTCTTTCCCGTACTTCTCCGACTCAGTTCTGTCGCCAGCTTGATCCGCTGCGCCTCTCCTCCGGAAAGCTGTGTGGAAGGCTGACCGAGACGGATATAGGAAAGTCCCACATCATAAAGTGTCTCCATCTTTCTTCGGATACTTGGTACATTTTCAAAGAAATGCAATGCCTCTTCCACGGTCATATTGAGTACATCATAAATACTCTTTCCTTTGTATTTTACCTCCAGTGTCTCCCGGTTATACCTCTTTCCGTGGCAAACCTCGCAAGGTACATAAACATCCGGCAGAAAATGCATCTCGATTTTCAGGATTCCGTCTCCGGCACAGGCTTCACAACGTCCGCCTTTCACATTGAAACTGAATCTTCCTTTCTTGTACCCACGTGCTTTTGCGTCTGCTGTAGATGCAAAAAGGTCACGGATCAGATCGAATACTCCCGTATAGGTTGCCGGGTTTGATCTCGGTGTTCTTCCAATCGGAGACTGGTCAATGGCAATCACTTTATCCAGCTGCTCCAGACCATCAATGGCATTATGTTTTCCCGGAATCACTCTTGCTCTGTTCAGATCTCTTGCAAGACGTTTGTACAAGATTTCATTTACAAGCGAACTCTTTCCAGATCCAGACACACCTGTCACACAGGTCATCACACCAAGCGGGATCTCTACATCCACATTTTTTAAGTTATTCTCTCTTGCTCCTCTAATCTGAATCCAGCCTGACGGATCCGCGCGGTGCTCCGGTACCGGAATCTGCATTCTTCCACTAAGGTAAGCCCCTGTGATGGATTTTTTATTCTTCATGATCTGCTCTGCGGTTCCACATGCAATCACTTCTCCTCCATGCTCACCGGCACCAGGTCCAATGTCCACAATATAGTCTGCCGCACGCATCGTATCCTCATCATGTTCCACGACAATGACAGAATTTCCAAGATCACGCAGATGCTTCAGTGTTCCGAGCAGTTTGTCATTATCCCTCTGGTGCAGGCCGATACTCGGCTCGTCCAGAATATAAGCCACTCCCACCAGACCGGAACCAATCTGTGTCGCAAGACGGATTCTCTGCGCTTCTCCTCCGGATAATGTTCCGGTAGCACGGGCAAGCGTCAGGTAATCCAGACCTACGTCCATCAAAAACTTGATTCTTGCCTGGATCTCTTTTAAGATTTGTCCTCCGATCATCTTCTGCTGCTGCGTAAGCTCCAGACTACCCATAAATGTTTGCAGGTTTTCAATGGACATCTCTGTCACTTCTGCAATATTTTTACCACCGACCGTCACTGCAAGCGCTTCTGCCTTCAGTCGCTGACCGCCACATTTTCTACACGGAGTGATTCTCATAAACTCTTCATATTCTGCCTTCATTGTCTCAGATGAAGTCTCCCGGTATCTGCGTTCCACATTGCGGATCAGTCCTTCAAATGCAACATCATAGACACCTTCTCCGCGCTGGCCTTTATAATGAACTTTCACCTCACGGCCATTCGTTCCGTGGATGATTACATCTTGGATTTCCTGTGGATAGTCCTGAAATGGCGTGTCCAGAGAAAAGTCATATGCTTTGCAAAGTGCATCAAGAATCGCATAGGTAAAACTCTTCTTATCCGTACAAGACTGCCATCCCATTACGGTAATCGCTCCTTCGCTGATGCTCAGTCTCTTATCCGGGATCATCAGATTCTCATCAAATTCCATCTTATATCCAAGTCCGAAACACTCCGGGCATGCGCCAAATGGATTGTTGAAAGAGAAGCTTCGCGGCTCTATCTCATCGATACTGATTCCACAGTCCGGGCAGGAAAAGCTCTGGCTGAAATTCATCGGCTCCCCGTCAATAATGTCAACAATCATCAGCCCCTCTGCCAGATGCAGTACATTTTCAATCGAATCCGTAAGACGCTTCTCAATTCCCGGCTTCACAACAAGTCGATCCACGATGATTTCTATATTATGCTTGATGTTCTTATCTAATGCGATCTCTTCGGATAATTCATACAGATTACCGTCCACACGCACACGTACATATCCGCTTTTCTTCGCTCTCTCCAGAAGCTTTTCATGGCGTCCTTTTCTTCCACGGACAACTGGCGCAAGGAGCTGGATCTTCGTGCGCTCCGGCAGTTCCATGATCTGATCTACCATCTGATCTACCGTCTGTTTCTTAATCTCACGGCCACATTTCGGACAATGTGGAATTCCGATTCTCGCATATAACAGACGAAAATAATCATAGATCTCCGTCACTGTTCCTACTGTAGATCTTGGATTGCGGTTCGTGGATTTCTGGTCAATGGAAATTGCCGGAGAAAGTCCTTCAATACTCTCCACATCCGGCTTCTCCATCTGTCCCAGGAACTGTCTTGCATAAGAAGACAGAGACTCCATATATCTCCTCTGTCCTTCCGCATAAATGGTATCGAACGCCAGAGAGGACTTTCCTGAACCGCTAAGTCCGGTAAGAACTACCAGTTCATTTCTTGGAATATCCAAGTCTATATTTTTCAAATTATGCTCATTTGCACCTCGTATTTTAATAAATTGTCTTTTTTCATTTTTTGCTGCCATATTTTTTAATTTCCTTTTATTATTTCAAGAATGCCTCGGCATTCTTGCTACGAGGTGCGCGTCATGTAATTGCATGACATACTTCTACTGCGCACCTCTGCAAGTCTACACTCCGTTTCGGTCGGCGCAAAACCATTGTCCACCGGACAATGTGCGCCCTGCCGTAGGCTATATCTGTTCATTTATTGATAATCGGTTTAAAAGATTCGAAACTTCCTATGCTTACACAATGGTGGAATGACCTTTACTACTCTTTAAGCATCTTCTTCAGCTCGATCAACTTATCACGCAACTCTGCTGCTGCTTCGAAATTCAACTCTGCTGCTGCCTTCTTCATCTGCTTTGTCACATCGGCAATCAACTTCAAAAGCTCCTTCTCACTCATAGATTCCGGATCTTTATCCATCTGAAGTTCTGTGGCAGCAACCTTCTTAGAAATGCTAATCAGGTCACGGACACTCTTCTGAATCGTAGTTGGCGTAATACCATGTTCCTCATTATATGCCATCTGGATCTTGCGGCGACGCTTCGTCTCTTCAATCGCATTCTTCATAGAATCTGTCATATTATCTGCATACATGATAACATGACCTTTTGCATTACGTGCTGCACGTCCGATTGTCTGCACAAGAGATGTCTCTGAAACGCAGGAATCCCCTCTTTATCCGCGTCCAGAATCGCCACAAGCGTGATTTCCGGAATATCCAGTCCTTCCCGCAGAAGATTGATTCCGACCAGAACGTCAAAAACATCGAGACGCATATCCCAGCACGATCATCTGTCCGCTCCAGCGTATCAATATCCGAATGCAGATAGCGGACAC
>ENA-OPZZ01002130-OPZZ01002130.1-human-gut-metagenome-genome-assembly--contig:-NODE-2130-length-10456-cov-2.942395_pt1 | contig 10456 bp, 9 predicted proteins | sample MGYA00242487_ERZ504511 | MGnify/ENA primary metagenome ERZ504511 (study PRJEB26092, sample SAMD00036241) | human gut metagenome | host: Homo sapiens | study: EMG produced TPA metagenomics assembly of... | reverse complement strand
GACAAGAGTGCCGGTTATGTGGCAACACCAACAGTGCAGGATGCTGCAATGTTCCAGAGAATCGGAACATCCAGAATGACAATGTTTTTTGTGATAGCTGTGATTATTTTGATTGTCATGTATTTTTGATGAATAAATCCAAGTTGGGATATGAGATTACAGCAATTGGAAAAAATCCAGAGTTCCCTCAGGCCCCGCCATGAACCGTACGTTTTGGCTATGTTACGTTACTGACAGGGTCGATGGATTCTGCGTTTTGTTTAAAACGCCAGGCTGCGCCGATCTCATCGGCATAACACCTTTCAACAAGAAGACGTATCCTTCCCACCATTCCAACACATTGAGCAACACCAAAATATTTTTTGACCAGACGCTATCCTTCCCACACCTCCAACTGCGGACGCTCAACTCATCAAAACGTAAGGACAGGACACCACGCGTCCGCTTCCACCTCTCCGGCTGAAACGTCAGCCGGGGAAGTGACAGTCCTCCGGGCTGCTACGGAGGAGGGGTGATGATGGTTAGGTTGCGGGAGACGGCGTTATTGCGGAAGGGCCCAGCTGTTTGAGCCGAAGGCGAGTTCTGGGCCCTTCCGCAATGGTTTTAGCCGGCTCACGGAACCTTAGCAGCATCCCCCGACGGAGTCCGGCCCGGAGGACTGTCACTTCCCCGGCGTCCGTTCACCAATATACTCTTTCAAAAACTCATATATATCCCCCTCCAACGGCGGACACCCCTCCACATAATTCTGAAACTTACAGGTACAGTGTCCCACACCAAGCACTCCCGTCTTACCACGATACCCCTGCCCGATGCAGATCTTTTCATCCAGCTTCTCAAAAAGCCCCTCTTCCTTCAGCATCTCCAATGCCGGGATCAGATACCCGTAGCAGGCACTGCAGGATTCCACTTCCTCCACGGCATCCGCAAGTTCCACAACCTTTCTGGATACCGGCATCCTCTGATCCGCACCATCCTCCAGAAATCTGACATCTGCCTTTGAAATATCTGAGCAGCCCACCCCAAGCTCACCTGCCAGCTTCACATAGGGAACCTCAGCTACCTCATAATGCATCATCTGACACACATACGCGTCCACGAGAACCGGATCACAGGCAGCCATTACACGGTTCATCACGACAGGATTTCCGCCATCTTCAAAATCCAGATCCCCGCAGATATTATCCACAACAATAAAGTCCTGCTGTATCCCCATATTCAGATGAGCAATGGGTTTATGAAGCCCCAGAGAATGAAAACGTCTCTTTTCCTTATTTGGGATCAACCCCTTCATATTCTTAAGGGCACAAGTGATCTTTGTCTGACAATGGCCTTTCAGAACCGGCACATTAATCAGAAAATCAAGCTCCTTTACCCGCTCACAGACATTCAGCTCCATGCCGCCACAGTCCACAGAAACACCTTTATCCTTCTGCATATCCCAGAACGGCACCTGATACTCTTCCTCAAGTCTGTCAAAGCCACAGGTCTCAAAGGCCTCCCCTGTCTTATCTCCTACCCAGGATCCCTCCAGCATCACCATATCCCGGAAGCCATGCTCCTTCAAATACTCAATAATTCCTGCAACCACTTCCGGATGAGTCGTTGCGCCCCAGGAAGCCTCTGAAGGAGAAACCAGATTCGGCTTGATTCCGATCTTTTTCTTTCTGTCTCCGATATGGGACTGAAGATCCGCTTTTTCCAGAAGCTCCTTTGTCATTCTTTTATATTCCGTGCCACTGGTAATAAAAATCTGATTTTTATCCATAATTATCAAAATTCCTTTCTTTCTGAAATGTGAATACTGATCTATAGCAAAGCTTTTTTCATCAGACAGGCCAGACAAAACAGCCGACAAATACAGCAGTCATCACAATTATAAAAAATACCCTCTCTACCGGTTTCCCGGTAAAAAGGATATTTTATCCGACATAGCAGTCTCGTATTATCTTTCGATCTTTGCTCCATTCCACCATGGGAATTCACGGTTCAGCCATTTTCCTGCAAGCTCACTCCATGGTTCACAGGCTCTTGCGATCCCTCTGCCGTTTTCGTTGGCAGTCAGCTCATTTGCCAAGCCGATTCCATGGGGACCCTGCGGAAAAACGTGATACTCCACTGGAATGCCCTTTTTATAGAGTGCCTGAACAAAGAGAAGTGTATTATCCAGCAGCACCGTCTGATCCTCAAAGGTATGCCAGATAAAGGTTCTGGGTGTATCTTCCGTAACCTGAAATTCCAGAGACATCTGATCTTTCAGCTCCTCATAACGATCTCCCAGAAGATTTCGAAAGCTTTCTTCATGGCCAGCTTTCCCTGAAGTGATCACCGGATAATTCAGGATCATGCCATTGGGACGGATCCGCTCGTTTTCCATTCCCGTGATCCCGGCAAGCTCCTCAGTATTCCAGAACACTCCCAGAGAAGCTGCCAGATGGCCTCCTGCCGAAAAGCCGGATACAATGATCTTATTCTTTTCAATATGCCACTTATCGCTGTTCTCTCTGAGAAGAGCTACTGTTTTTGCCAGCTGACGGAGAGCCACCGGATATCTGGCAGGTGCCACACTGTAACGAAGTACCACTGCGTGATAGCCCATTCCCATAAACCGGACAGCAATGGCTTCTGCTTCTCTGTCTGAAGTCATGCAATAAGCTCCGCCCGGACAGATCACTATGACCGGACGCTTCTGTCCCGGATAGAGTTCTTCCGATTCCTGCCAGAAATAAGTTTCTATCCATGCCTCATTATAATCCTTTGTTTTCTCTTCGATCATAATTCTTTCGTTGATCATTCCAGTTTTCCCCTCTTCATTTCATCGCTTCTCTGATCGCTGCAAGAAGTTCATCGTATTCTTCGTAAGCAGGAATTTCCGGATGATCTGCACGGATCTGCTCTGTACTGCGGAAAAGGAAGCCTGCTTTGCTTGCCTGGATCATTCCGAGATCATTGTAGGAATCCCCGCTTGCGATAGTCTCAAATCCCATGGACTGCAGTGCCTTCACAGTTGTCAGCTTGGATTTCTCACAGCGCATCTTAAAGCCTGTGATCTCTCCATTCTCTGCTACTTCCAGGGAATTACAGAAAAGTGTCGGTCGTCCAAGCTTCTCCATCAGTGGAGTTGCAAACTGTGTAAAGGTATCACTGATCAGTATCACCTGAGAAAAAGATCTCAGCTCATCCAGAAATTCTTTTGCTCCCGGAAGGGGATCGATCTTTGCAATAGTCTCCTGGATCTCTTTCAGTCCCAGACCATGCTCCTTCAAAATTCCAAGTCTCCAGTTCATCAGTTTATCATAATCCGGCTCATCACGGGTTGTTCTCTTAAGCTCTGGGATTCCGCTTGCCTCTGCAAATGCGATCCAGATTTCCGGTACCAGTACACCTTCTACGTCCAGACATGTAATATACATCTTTCATATCCTCCTCTTGATCCAACTTACCGTTGATATTGCACAGAGTCTGACTCCTTCCGGCTGTCAGAACTCTTTATTCTTTTAGCGCTTTACCCTGATATTATCATATGCTCTCAAGGTCTGTAAACCGTTTTATTTTTTCTTCTTTTCCGATTCATAGATTTTCAGCTCTTTCAGTGCTTTTTCCCCAAGAGGATACAGCATGAAAATATTAAAGATCGTCATCAGGCCAATTCCTACATCTCCCAGATCCCATACAAATGTGTAAGCTGCGATCCCACCGATAAACAGCATCACCAGTGCCAGCACCTTATATCCTGTCTGTGAACCCCAGTTATCCCCAAAAAGATAGGACACATTGCCTCTTGCATAAAACAGGATTCCCAGGAATGTGGAAAAGCTGAACATAAACAGTGTTGCAGCAATAAAGATCACTCCAAACTGTCCCATATGATAATGCATGGCAGTCTGAAGAAGTTCCATTCCGGAAAGTCCCTGTACCAGATCCTCCGGTACCAGAAGCATGATCATGGCTGTACAGCTACAGATCACGATCGTATCCACAAATACACCCAGGGCCTGGACAAATCCGGCTTTTACCGGACTGTCACATTCTGCTGCCGCTGCTGCACAGGGAGCGGAGCCGCTTCCCGCTTCATTGGAAAAAAGACCTCTTTTTACTCCGTTCATCAGCACGACGCCAAATCCGCCGGCAGCAGCCTGACGAAATCCGAAAGCTTCTTCAAAATCCGTTTAAATACTCCTGGCATACTTCCGAGATTTGTAAATATAATAAACAGTGTGATCACAAAATAAAGCACTGCCATCACCGGCACCAGAATATCCAGAACTTTAACCGTTGCATTCTTCCGAAGCACGATCACAGCTGCGATCACTACCAGCACGATGGTAGTATACAGCGGCGGAATATCAAAAGCATTTTTGAAAGACGCCGTGACGGAATTGCTGATAACCTGACTGATCCCACACCAGCAGATCAGGCCGGAAATGGCAAACAGAACGGAAAGCAGAACCTTTTTTCGTTTTCTGCCCTGTTTTTCTTCCCAATAGCGGTGGATATAGTAGGCAGGACCGCCCCTGTAGCCACCATAAAGAGGATCCTTTTCTTTATAGAGCTGTGCCAGGGTCGCTTCGATAAAAGCAGTGGAGGAACCGATCAGCGCCGTGATCCACATCCAGAATACCGCTCCTGCACCTCCTGCTGAGATTGCAGCTACCACACCGACCAGGTTTCCCATTCCCACACGGGTAGCTGTAGATACGATCAGTGTCTGAAATGCTGAAAGATTTTTTTTGTCACTTTTCTTTTCTGACAGGGCTCGCACCATATCCGGAAAAAGACGGATCGGCAGAAGCTTTGTCCGGATGGTAAAATAAATACCAGTCGGAATCAGAAGCAGGATCAGAAGTGAGATTCCCAGCGTACTTCCTCCCGGAAGCGGGATCCTTATCAGATCTCCCCACAGAAATGAATAGACCTTTTCGATCATTGTTACTATCATGTTACTGTTTCCTTTCCCCAATCACCCCATGTGATCGTTTTGTTCTCTTTTTCTGCCCGTTATTTGTATTTATTTCTGCAACGTTTTAAACGGGCAAAGTGTATCTTTTATTATAGTAGCTTTCTGTTCGTATGTAAAGAAAAATCCCGAATCTTTCGATCCGGAATTTTTTTATATTGGTAACTTTTCTGTTATTCGACAGATTTCTGATATCTGTCTCTTTTTATGAGCATAGCTGCATTTTACTCTCAGCCAGCCAGGTGGAACATCTCAATCAGGAATATCCAGCTCATTCCATAGTATGTTATCACGGCTACAAGGTCATTTACCGTAGTGATCAGAGGACCTGAGGCTACTGCCGGGTCCACACCAACCTTTTTGAAAAACAGCGGTATGCAGGTTCCCACTGCACTGGATACCAGCATGGCCACCAGCAGGGATAATCCGATACAGCCGGATACCGCATAGGCAAATACGAGTGTTTTTCCTTTGAATAAGAAAATATACAATCCGATCAGTACAAAAGACAGAATACCGAGCAGACCACCGTTGCAGAGACCGATCCGCATTTCCTTCAGCACAAGCTCTGCTTTCTGTCTTCCCGTCAGCGTCTCATCCATCAGTACACGGATGGTTACAGCCAGGGACTGGGTTCCAACATTTCCTGCCATATCCAGGATCAGAGACTGGAAGCACATGATGATCGGCAGACAGGTAACTACTTTTTCAAACATTCCCACAACAGAAGATACCAGCATACCAAGGCCCAGAAGAACGATCAGCCAGGGCATTCTTTTTTTCATGCTTTCAAAAAGAGGTTCTTTCAGATCTTCCTCTGCAGTCAGACCGGCCAGCTTTGCATAATCCTCTCCCATCTCATCATCTACCAGATCGATGATCCCTGCGGATGTGATCACTCCAAGGAAACGATTGTCATCGTCCAGTACAGGAATGGAATCTTCGGAATAATCCTTCAGTCGTTCCATACAGTCATCGATCTGCTCAGTACCATACACATATGGATAGGAAGTTACGATCAGCTCTTCCATAGGGTGGTCCTGTCTTGCTGTGATCAGATCCTTCAGATCCAGGGCTCCATAAAACTCCCCTCTGTCCGTCACTGCAAAAATCGTAGAAATATTATCATTATCTGCCGCCTGAGAAACCAGCTCACTCATGGCCTGCTTTACGGTCAGGTTTTCACGGATCACAATGCAGTTCGTTGTCATTCTGCTTCCGATCTCATCCTCATCAAAGGAGCGGATCATTTCGATATCTTTCCGCACCTGTTCATCCAGAAGCTGGATCAGAAGCTTGCGTTTTTCTTTATCGATCTGCTTTAAAACATCTGCCAGGGCATCGGTTTCCATTTTGGAAAGAATGGCTGCCGCTTTTTTTACATCCATCTCTTCCAGGTATTTTACAGTTTCTTCTTTCCTCCAGATACTCAAAATCATCTGCCAGCATACTGCTTTCCAGGATACGGTATAGTCTGCTGCGCTCCGCAGTGCTTAATTCTCTTAATACTTCCGCCAGATCGTTTTCGTGGAAATCCTGCAGCTTTTCACTTAAAACTGCCGGAGAAACACTGCTTCGGATCAGACTCAGAATATCTTTTGAAAAATCCTGATTTCTTTTTGTCATTTTCTCATCCTCCTCACATAGTATCGCACAAAATACGCACACCAAAAACAGACATGTTAAAGCATGTCTATGTGCTGTCTGATTTTTGATTGTGTTTCCTTGGGATTTGAGTATAAAGCGAAATGAATTTATACATGATCGCTTTACTGTAAGATTCTCAGAATGAGAAGAATGAAAAAAATATCTATTATAATCCTGCTGCAATTACAATGGAATAATACCGTACAGGTCCTGATGACGCTGTTCCGCCCTGTCATACATATCCTTCCGATATACAGATATACTATTCTCACAGATATTCTGTATACTTAAAACAGAATGGAACAGTCTCATCCTTCTCTGTTCTTTCCATCTTTCACTCTGAGAGCTACAACTTCGCCCATGAGAATCACAACTGTCCATTCTGTTCACCTGCCTTTTTTCTTAAAATATTCTATCAACCCGGCCATTATAACGTTCCCGGCCGGGTTTTGTCAACCGGATTTATGGTTAAATTTATTGTAAATCCGGGTAAAATTTTTCTACTTTACAGAGGTGGAGTTTATGCTGCTGCATTTCCGTTGATCGTATCAATGACTTTTTTTATTCCAAGCCAAACACTCATATCTGTAAAGATTTCTGAAATGCTCCCACGATCTGTAAACGGAGATTCCAATAAAACAGAAAGATCCTTCATCATCCCATTATGAACAATATACTCAATGATCTGATTTACAAAATAAATCTGCCTGCTGTCCAGACTTACATCCTCAAGATACTTTGAAAAAGCTTCCTTGGCTGCATTCATATCAAGACCTACCATTTCTCTGATAAATTCTCCCAATGGCTTTCTGCCAAATTCTGCTTCATAATCCTCTTTTGTACCAAGCTCGCTCCAGAGAATTTTTTCCAGTTCATCTACATCTTTTTCTGTAAGTGGCTGATTCTTTTTCAACTTTGATTATCACATGGTTCATCCTGATGCTGCCTGGACATAATATTCTACCCGCGCCTTATAGTTTTTCAGATCATCGTTTTCCAATTCTGCTTCTTTCCATTCCGTTGAAAGAATTTCGTCTGTAAAATTGGTCATATATTTATTCCTGCTCTTATCCGGAATATACTTCATAAGATCTCTAAGATTTTCCCTGATATTTTCAAATTCATTGATTCCTGCATTTTCCATATAATCTGTATGCAAAATCTGATCGATCAGCTCTGTTTGTGCCTGAATCTCCGGTATATTTGCCACTCCGGCAATTCCGGAAACCTTTTTTAAAAGATCTTTTCGTGCACTTGTATATTTCTTTCCAGCCAGAGATGCAAGTTCTATCCCATACATAAGTGCATCAAAACGTACTGCTGTTACTTCATCACTTTCAGGCAAAATCAAGGGTGCAACTTCTTCCCGTACAAGTAAAGTATCTTCATAAGTAAGCATCTGATAGTTCGACTCTTCTGAATATAATTCTACATATTTCAAATGTTGGCGAACTGTAAAACTATCTCTTGGGAGCTCTTTTACTTTTTCAGTCATGTGCTTTACAAGTGCAGTCCTGTACGCAGTTAATTTATCTGTCTGATATTTAATATCCTGAAGCTTGTACGAAATCTCAAACTGAAGATTAAAAACCGCACTTTGCAACGCCATCAGATTTGCGCTTGCTTTTCCCTTATTCATTCGGAAAAACTCAAAATTCCCACAGAAATCAAAAATGTAAAACTTTTTCTTATCTTCCCCATCCAGCAATCCCGGGCATAGTCTTGTTCCTCGTCCGATCATCTGCCAGAATTTTGCTTTACTCATGACTTTCTTAAAGAATACAAGATTAAGAACTTCAGGTACATCAATTCCAGTATCTAACATATCTACAGAAATTGCGATCTGCGGTAGTTTTTTCGGATCTGAAAACTCATCAATTGCACTCTGTGCATATTTCATTCTGTTATCGATCACCATGGCATAATTCTTTAAATGCGGATATTCCTTATTAAAAATCTCAAGGATTTTTTCCGCATGATCATGATTTTTCGCAAAAATAATTGTTTTTCCAATCTTCTGTCCATATTCAATTTTAATTCCATCTCTCATCAGGACATGAAGAACTTTTTTAATTGTATCTTCGTTAAAAATCCAGGTATTCAATGCAGCCGAATTTATCGCTTCCGGAAGCTTTCCATTTTCGTCTTCAAAAGTATTTTCATAGATTTCTTTATCTGCTTCTGAAAGTTCATCATATACAATTCCCTGATCAATAAATTTCACCCTGGATTCCACCGAAAGATAATCAACCAGATATCCATCCTTAACCGCCTGCGCCAGATCATATCCATAAGTGGGATCTCCGTTTGCCAGTTCAAATACTTCATATGTATTTTTGTCAATCTCATCTTTCGGTGTTGCGGTAAGTCCTACAAGCAGTGCATCAAAATATGTAAAAATATCTTTATATTTATTATAAATGGATCTGTGCGCTTCATCACAAATGATCAGATCAAAATGACCACTGGTAAAAACTTTTCCTTCTTTGTCATTTATCGTATCAATACAGTTTATCATGGTCTGATATGTGGAGAAAACACATCGCGACATATAATTATTCTTTTCTTCAACCAGATTTGTACAGGAAAAATTCCTGCATCCAGTTTACAAAACTTCTTTTCGCCTGTGTTACCAGTGAATTTCTGTCCGCCAGAAAAAGGATATTCTTTACCCAGCCCGCATCAACCAGTACCTTGCACAAAGCCATTACTGTTCTGGTTTTTCCGGAACCTGTGGCCATAACCAGCAGTGCTTTTCTCCGATTCTTTTCATCAAAACTCTGGCATACTGCTTTTATCGCGGCTTCCTGATAATAGCGTCCTGCAATTTTTTTATCTACAGAAATATCCTGCAGGCTTGTCCGCATATTCAAAAGATTAAACCATTTCTCCAGATCCCGTTTGGAATAAATAACCGAACATTTTCTTTCCGGATATTGTCCGTCTATGATCCGGGTTTCAAAACCATTGGTAAGGAAAATTACCGGGCGTCGTTTCATATTTCTTTTCCAGCAGATCTGCGTAAAGTTTCGCCTGCTGCCTGCCCTCGGCAACGTCTTTACAGGTACGTTTTGCTTCAATAATTGCCAGAGGTTTCCCTGTATCATCATAGAGAACATAATCAATACGTCCAATTCCTGATTTATTCGGCATTCCTGTCACGGGCATCTCATTTAACCAGTCTTTTCCCTGTGTCCATCCTGCATCAATGAGCATAGAATCTATGTAAAGTTTTCTGGTTTCATATTCAGACAGATCCAGAGGTTTCGGAACATATGTCTGCTGCTGTTTCTCATGACGTGCGGACAGTTCTTCCCTGAGGAAAGTATTTTCTGCCATTAGTTTTTGTAGATCCAGTTCCTGCTGGGCAGTTTTTTCCTGTTCTTTCAGAAGTGTTTCCTTTGTTGTTCTGGCTGTTTCCCTGGATGCCTTTGCCTTCTCAATTCTGTCATCAATAATCGACTTGTCAAATGGATGCTCCTGATACTGTTCTCCATAACAATATGCAACGTAATCTAAAAAAAATTTGACAGATTTTCAAGGCAGAGCATCGCTGCATCTCTGCCAGGTTTTTTATTGCTATGTGCCACACTGTTTCCACATCTGCGGATATAATCCATCCGTTTCCAAAGATCCGGTCCCACTAACTGTCTGAATTCTTCTATATTCATCAGAGTATGAAGATTATCCTGGTACGGAATCTGCAAACTGTTTTCCACAGAATACAACCATTTCACAGCAAATTCCATAGCCCGCCGGCTGTTAAGAATACTCGCATCCGGATCTGCTAATATAATTTTCTCTGCAGAGATGGCAACATTCGCAAATGCAGAGAATTTTGATTCATTTTTT
>ENA-OPZZ01002128-OPZZ01002128.1-human-gut-metagenome-genome-assembly--contig:-NODE-2128-length-10474-cov-2.145743_pt1 | contig 10474 bp, 10 predicted proteins | sample MGYA00242487_ERZ504511 | MGnify/ENA primary metagenome ERZ504511 (study PRJEB26092, sample SAMD00036241) | human gut metagenome | host: Homo sapiens | study: EMG produced TPA metagenomics assembly of... | reverse complement strand
AAGATCCGGATCCCATTTTCGTCAAAATGATCCTCTCCCTCCGGAAGTTCTCCGTCATATTCCGGCGCAAACACCGTTACTTCATGTCCCAGTTTCACCAGCTCTTCGCCTGCCGTTCCACCGAGATCGGAACGCCTCCTAAAAATGGTTTGTAATTATTCGTAAGCATTGCGATCTTCATTCTCATTCCTCCCCGCTATCCCAGAATCCGGATTGCCGTCTCGCCGAAGAAATATCCGGCTCCGACAAACACAAGATTCCAGATAAAAATTCCGCATACAGAACTGACCGTATATTTGAGAAAGTCCATGCGCACCATTCCCGCCGGGATCGAGATGATCGTCCGCACCATCGGGAGCAGTTTGCTCACGAACACACCGATACAGCCCTTTTCCCGGATCATCTGCATCTTGTCCTCAATGACCGGCTGCTGCTTCGGAAACTTCCGGAAATAAAATTCCATCACTTTCGTTCCTCCAAGCCGCCCCAGCAGATACAACGCCCAGCTTCCGACAAGCCCTGCCGCAACGGACAAAAGCATCACCATCGGAAATCCGATTTCCCCTTTTGCTGCCCAGATCCCCGCCAGCGGCATGATCACGCCAGCCGGAAATCCCGGTAAATTCAAATATTCCAGCAGTACGATCAGGAAGATAAAAAATGCTCCATATTCTATAAAATAATTGGTCAATACCTGAATACTCATAAAAAACGACCTCCTTTAGAACTGTCTTTATCATATCGGACAGTTCTAAAGGAGACCGTTAGAAGAATCAAAAGAAAATCTTAAGAAGTTTAAAGAAATTGTGAATGCGTCGTCAATCAATCTTGATCTGCAGCGAATCCAAAGCCTCACCGCCTCCGGAAACAAAAATCTTGTATCGCTCATTCATGTTCTGTCCTCCAATGTAATTCTTTTCCGTCGCTTACACAGGTGATCGTTCCCTGCTGGTCGGTACGGTATACCTGCACGTCCGCATCTTCCAGCGCAGCCATTACTTCCGCATGCGGATGTCCGTAGGAATTGTCTTTTCCGCAGCTGATGAGCGCCCATGTCGGATCGGTCGCCGTCAGAAATCCCGGTGTGGTTGCCGTACTGCTGCCGTGATGTCCGCATTTGAGCACGTCGCATTCCAGCGCAGTTCCAAACTGCGCGGTCATCTCCTGTTCCGCCTCTGCTTCTGCATCCCCGCACATCACGAAAGAATTTTCACCATGCACAAGCTTGATCCCGACCGAAGAAGAATTCAGATCATTTTCACTGACTCCGTCCGCCTGAGGACAAAGCACCGTAAACGCCGCATCCCCCAGCGCATATTCAGCACCCGCATAAGGATGATCGACCGGGATCTGCTTTTCTGAGATCAGAGCTTCCACTTCCGTATAAGTCACAGTGTCATTTTCCACATCCGGCATCAATACCTTTTCTACCGTAATTTCCCGGAGTACATTATCGGCTCCCCCGATATGATCCGCATCCGGATGGGTCAGGATCAGATAGTCCAGTTCTTCGATCCCACGCTCATCAAGCGCAGCCACAACAGTCTCTCCCCAGGAGTTGTTTCCCCGCATCGATCATCATATTTCCGTCTTTCGTCTGGATGATCGTACAGTCTCCCTGTCCCACATCCAGAAAGGTGACGTACATCTCCCCCTCCGCGACAGTCGATAAAGCCACGTCCTTTTTCTTCTGAAACAGATCTGTGATCTTCCCGACCGCTTCTTTTTGCCGGAATCCCCCTGCGAATCCAGATAATCCACAACTCCGTAAAGACCGCCGCCGGAAATCAATATGACTGCGACCGCTGCCACAAGCCCTTTTTTATTTTTTTCACGTCTTTTGCGTTTTTTCCATATTCTATACTTCCCTTCTTGTCTTTTTAGTGCTATAATCTTTATATGTCTTTGGGGTATTAGCGCAGTTGGGAGCTGCGCAACATTCGCATTGTTGAGGCCACGGGTTCGAATCCCGTATACTCCATCATTTTTATTTCCTTACATAACTCCGCAAGTCCAGTATTTTCAAGGGATTGCGGAGTTTACTATTGTAGAACATATTTTCTTTTTGGCTAAAAAACATACTCTTATGTAACACGATGCAACACGAAATAGGCCCCGGAGTTCTTACACCCCGGGGCCTTGTTATTACTATTATTAAGATAATCCGAACAGTCGTTGTTTTAACAGGATTATTTTTCTTGTGCCATCATGCCTTCAAATTCTTCCAACAATCCAGCTTCCTAATTTATGTATCACCTTTTGCTTTCTTTTTCCCACTTTTTACCGCTATGTGCTTCCATTTTAGTTGAAATTTTATTTAATTTTTTCAGGTGGATCAGCGATGAAATACAAGGCTGTTCTCCCCCTGCTGCTGCGCAATCTCCAGTATATATTTCTCAATGGTTTCCATATGTTCGCGCATCAGCTTCTCCGCCTGGTTCCGGTCTCCGGAAATAATGGCTTCCACCAACCTTCTGTGCTGCTCATCCACCTCCAGAGCGGAATTATGTTTCTGCATAATATAGGCTCGGGTGCCGGAAATGATCTCCTCAGTCAGCTGCGCTGCCGCATCCAGGACATTGTAGATCATAGGATTCCCTGCGATCCTGCCAATCTTCGTATGAAGCTTCTTATCAAGACCTGCACGGGCTTTCTCGTCCTCTGAGCTCTCCAGCTGTGCCAGGATGGAACGCAGATCTAATGCATCCTTCTCCGTACAATTCCCAGCTGCAAGAAGCGCAGCCTCCTGCTCCAGCGCAGAACGAAGTTCCTGTACCTGCTGTACATGGCTGTTATTCAGCTGAAAAAGAAGGGCCAGTGGTGCAGAAAGCCACTGATCCATATTCTCGGTAATATAGTTGGCTCCGCCGCGGACCGTTGTGACAATTCCCATCAGCTCCAGTGCCCGCAGGACTTCACGGACAGCAGGTCTGGAAACTCCCAGTGATTCTGCCATAACACGTTCCGCAGGTAAAGTGTCCCCCGGCTTCAGTTCTCCCCGCCGGATATTTTCTATGATCTGCACTAATATTCCGTCAAATGCTCGTTCTTCTGTAATCTTTGTAAACATGTCGTCCGTTTCGGCCGCCTTCCTTTATTATTGTGTTGCCTTCCTTTACATAAAAATTCCGGAATATAGACAAGTGGATATTCACCATTCTCAGTCATCATGCAGTTCTGCACCATATAATCGCTCTGCAGCTATTCAGCCAGTCTGTGCATTTTGACTATTTGCCCTCTCTATTTTCCGGACTTTTATAGTAAATATTATACGATAATTCCCCAATTTAATCAATAGTAAATAATAAATTGGTAAGACATATTACATTATTCCATTATTGAGAATGTTTTCCACTTCCTCCATCTGACCCAGAATCATTTTCTGGCGGTCGTCAAAAAGAAGACCTTTATTATGCCTGTAATACTGGTCGGAACCGTTCTCCCGAATGAACCAGAGACTATAGTAGTTGGCATTCAGTTCCGTGATAAATGCCACCATTTCCTGACTGTCCCCAAAGGCAGCTTCCATAAAGTCGAAAACGTTCTGAAGAGTAAAGGATATTTCGTCGGTTCGGTTTTCGTAGGCTTCGGTTTCGGATTCAAAGAGGGCTTTCACAAACTCATAGTTCCTGTTTGACGATAAAACTTCCGATTCTGCTGCAGCACTTCTGCCTCCTGCCGGCTCTGAACCTGATCCGGTTTTATCTGATCCGGTTGATTCCGAAGCTGATTTCAATCCGGACGCATTTTCAAAGAATGACACAACACGTTTCTGTATACGCTCCTGCTGTTTTGTAAGAAGCTCACTCTTTTTGTCCTTTTCAAGATCCGCCTCTGCTTTTTCCATGAGATTTTTTGCTGTGAGGATGTCCTGATCTTCTCTGAAGTACACCATATAATCATACAGTTTCGTGAGATAGGCATCGGTAAGATAGCATTCTGTAAAAAGCTCGCTGAGCTTTCCATTGAGAAGGCTTACAATGCTCAGATGCTCATCCAGAGAGGCCGTGCGGATCTTACCCAGGGTAATGGAATCCCACTTTCCTTTCAGGATGTCCTCCACTTTATAATCCGTTCTGTACTTATAATAAAGAGCCAGATAGCTGGCGAAATCCTTCGCGATCATCCTGTGCTGGATGTACTGGCTGACCACCTCACGGTCTACGGTTTTTCCAAGGATCTCATAAACCTGGATCAGACGTGAAAGATCCTCCCAGCCTCTGGCTGTGGCAAAGATCTTTCCGTCTACGGTATTCTCCACCCTGTAGAAATTTTTTCTGCGAAGCTCCAGATAGGAGATCACCGCCGGATGAATTCCCTGCTGATAGGCGTATTCCTTCCATACATCAAAGTCTGCCTCCACATCGATCTTCTTGATGCGGTCCAGAGTAACCACATCAAATTCCCGGACGGATTTGTTATATTCTGGCGGGTTGCCTGCTGTGACGATTACCCAGCCTTCCGGCACCTTCTGGTTTCCGAAGGTTTTTCCCTGAAGGAACTGCAACATCATCGGTGCCAGTGTTTCAGATACGCAGTTGATCTCATCAATGAACAGGATGCCTTCTTTCAGACCTGTTTTTTCCATTTTGTCGTAAACGGACGAAATGATCTCACTCATGGTATATTCCGTGACAGAAAATTCTTCCTCACCATAATTCTTTTTTACAATAAAAGGAAGTCCCACAGCACTCTGCCTGGTGTGGTGGGTAATGGTATAGGAAACAAGAGCAATCCCGCATTCCCTTGCGATCTGTTCCATAATCTGTGTTTTTCCGATTCCCGGAGGGCCCATAAGAAGGATCGGTCTCTGTCGGATCGCCGGGATCCGGTACTCACCGAATTCGTCCTTTGAAAGATATGCTTCTATGGAATCTCTGATCTCCTGCTTTGCTCGTTTTATGTTCATGGTATTCTCCTTTTCACGGCATATAAAAAACTGCCTGCAGGATTCTCCGCCTAAAACGGGTTGCCTTGCGCGACATCTACAAAAAATATGCCTGAATCCAATGATAAATCGAAAATTGAATTCAGGCAAGTTTTTCACTACTATATAATTTTTTTTATTCTGCTGTCAGTGTGTGTATCAGGTTCAGAATACGTCCCGCAGACATTCTGACAACTTCTTCCGAAAGCTTTCCGTCTTCAAAAGCTTTTCGGATATTTTCTGCGTCGGCTGCATTACCAGGCATGATAATATCATTTCCTGCTGTCACGCATTTCCACGGAATACTTCCATCTTCCGGAACCGTTGTATTCCAGTCTGACATGATCACACCGTCAAATCCCCATTCTTTTCGGGCAATGGCTGTACAGAGATCAACACTGTTTGCAGCATGGACACCATTCAGTAAATTATAGGAAGACATGATTGCCACTGGTCTGCTTTCTTTAACTGCAATCTCAAAACCACGCAGGTAAATTTCCCTCAGGGCACGTTCTGATACCTGTGCATCCACGCCCATACGATTATCTTCCTGATTGTTGCAGGCAAAATGCTTAACGGTAACACCGCAGCCAGGTCTGCTCTGCACTCCTTTTGTCATGGCTGCTGCCATGGTTCCGGAAAGCAGCGGATCTTCGGAATAATACTCAAAATTTCTGCCGCACAGAGGGTTTCTCTGAATATTAAGACCAGGTGCTAGCCAGAGATCTATGTGGAATTCTTCCATTTCTTCTGCCACTGCTATTCCAACTTTTTCCACAAGGGCAGTATCCCAGGTCTGAGCCAGTGCAGTTCCAACCGGAAATGCCGTACAGAACTGATAATATCTGTCTGCGTTTTCGTGAATCTCATCTGTTCTCAGGTATCCGTTTTCCAGAGATCCAAGGACACCGATTCCATATACTGTGTCTGTTTCTCTGTCTACTTCATAATTCTGCTGAAGTCTCAGTCCTGCCGGTCCATCGGCCATGATCAGTGGGGAAACACCATATTGCTCATAAAGAGCAGCCGTGGTCTCACCGGCAGAACCAGGAACACGGATTCCTGCCGCCCCCAGATTACTGGAGATTCCAGCAATATTTCCATAAAACAGCGGGAGCAGATCCTTTGCAGGAATCTTATTTTCCGGTTGGCAGGTGCATTCTGTTCTCTTCTCTGGTTCAGGATAATAGATATATCTTCCAATCTTCTCATTCTCTGCCTTCTCTTTCCATTTCAGAGTTCTGGCAGAAAGATTCTGGCGGTCATAAACTTCTTCCGTAATATCAGTCTGATTCTCAAGGATATTCGTTTTATCCAGGATCACACTCTCCGGCACTTCAAGCATTGCAGCCAGCGTAAGCGATGCAATGCTGTTTCCGACCCAGACAGCATAATAACCTTTTTCAGCAATCCAGGCATGCTGCTCTTCGGAAAAATATGCCAGTGTCTTTCTGTCGATCCTGATTTTCAGCAGTTCTTTTTCCCCCGGCTTCAGAAGTTTTGTTTTTGCAAAGCCAGCCAGCCGACGGTATTCCTTCCCTGATTCATCCTGTGGAAGAGACACATAGACCTGCACGACCTCTTTTCCCGAAAAAGTTTCTCCTGTATTCGTTACCTCTGCTTCAACTTCAACGCCATCCCCTGATGTTTTCATCCCATGGAAGCGTATCTGCATTTCTGTGTAAGAAAGTCCATATCCAAACGGAAACAGCGGTTTTACACCAAAAGTATCAAAATAACGATATCCTGTATAAATTCCTTCCCTGTACTCTTCTCTTTCAAGCTTGCCATTAAGATAGCTGTATTCCTCTGCACACGGATAATCCTCATACCTTCTGGCCCATGTTGCAGTCAGCTTGCCGCCTGGAGTTACCTTTCCCAGAAGGACATTGGCGAGGGCAAGTCCGCCTCTTTGTCCAAGCTGGGAAATATTCAGGACAGCACAGATATTTTCTGTTTCTTCCAGAATATCTGTCAGTTCTACCGGACCGCCGGAATTCAGGATAAGTACTGTAGGAATCTTCTGTGCATCAAGGAACCGGATATCCTCCCGCTCCCGTCTGCTCAGATAATAATCTCCCTCGACCCTGCGCCTATCCTTTCCCTCACCGGAAATCCTGCTTACCACATAGATTGCTGTCTGGGCATCGACAGTATCTTCTGCTGTGACTGCACGGCCTTCCGGCATTGCAAAGGGATTTTCCGCATAGGCATCAAAAGGATTTTCCACAAACTTTGCTTCTTCCAGTATTTTTTCTTTCCATGCCCGGCGTGCTTCTGCGTATATTGACTCATAATTGGCCAGCCATTTCTCGCTTACGATCTGAATACCGTTTTCTTTCAGTCCCTGATAAATAGAAATGTTACTTCTGTTATTCACATCACCGGAACCTGTTCCGCCTTTCACTGTCTTTCCCGCACCGGCGCCGTATAAACCTATTTTCGTGGAAATATTCAGAGGGAGTTATTTTTTATCATTTTTCAGCATGTACAATACCCTCCTCTGCTGCTTTTTCCGAAAGAAGACCGTTTTCGTATTTCACGGTCTGACATGCTGTGTTTCTTTGTTCCGCTGTGTTTCCATTTCTTAACTGTCATATCTTACCTGCTACCTTTTGTTATTCTTTTACGCCTCCAAGTGTCACTCCTGCGATGATAAACTTAGAAAGAAGGAGATATACGATAATGATCGGCACAATGGCAACTGTGATCATCATGTAAATCTTACCCATATCAAAATTCATATAATCTGCTCCACGAAGTGTTGCAATCAGGATTGGAACAGTCATCTTGCTTTTAGACTGGATAACCAGAGCAGGAACGAAATAATTGTTCCAGGAGCCTACAAATGTAAAAATCGCCTGTACAGCGATTGCCGGCTTCATGATTGGCAGGACAATACTGTTGAAAGTACGGAACTCTCCGGAGCCGTCAATTCTGGCTGCTTCTACCAGTGACATCGGCAGTGAGGACTGCAGATAGCTGTACATAAAATAGAATACACGCAACAGACGGAATGATCAACGGAAGCAGGGAATCATATAATCCCATCTTTGTGATCAGACGAAGGAAGCCCATTGCAGTTACCTGTGTCGGCATGACGAGGATCGCCATGATAAATGTAAACGCTACATTCCTTGCCTTGAAATCATAGGCATAAAGACCATATGCTGTCAGTGAGGAAAAATATGTACATAATACTGCACTGCATCCGGACACGATAATACTGTTAAGAATTCCCCTGAACATCGGAAAGCTTCCGTCATTTGCAACATTCATCAGGTTTTTCCAGAAATATTTTCCAGGAAGAGCAGAAAATCCCTTCTGAAGCTCTGCATGAGAATGAGACGCATTCACGATCAGTACATAAAAGAAAAAGAGACACATAAAGGAAAGAATAATAAGTACCACATGTGCCACGATACTTCTGATCCTGCTGGCTGTCTTATCTTTCATCATTTTGTTTTTCTCCTTTCTGCTCTTGCTCTCTTTTTCGCTGCTTTCTTAGATCCGTCCGGATCATTGTCGTTCGTCATACGATATACAAAGAAGCAGAGGATTGCACTGATAATAAACAGGTATACAGACAATGCTCCGGCCATACCATAATTCTTGCTCTTCAGATGGCTGTTCAGGAACATAATCAGTGTCATGGATGTTCTGTCCGGATTACCCTGTCCGTTTGTGAGGATCTGCGGTACATCAAACATCTGAAGGCCACCGATGATGGAAGTGATCAGAGTATAGGAAAGAATCGGACGAATCGTGGAAGCGTAATATAGACGAAACGCTGAATGCTGTTGCATCCGTCCAGATCCGATGCTTCAAAAATATCCATACTGATTCCCATTACTGCTGCCATCAGCATGATGGTCGTGTTTCCGAACCACATCAGGAAATTCATGAAACCTACCAATGATCTTGTTCCCAGAACAGAGCCCAGAAAATCAATCGGTTCCTTTATCCAGCCCAGTGAACACAAAATGGAGTTTACAGGTCCGTTTGTGGAAAACATGGTAAAAACAGGTGCTGGACGTATACAGGGAAAGAATTATCAAGCTTGACTGGATGCAGGATGCCACAAAAGTGGAGGCGGTTAAGAAAATTAACAGCATGACAGTTAAGGTGGGATATCCGGATCAATGGCCCTCCTATATGGATGCTGTCCGTATCTATTCTCCCGCAGAAGGGGGAAACCTGATTGATAATGTATTGAATCTGTACAGAATTTCCATTCAGGATTCCTATGAAAAAAGAGAGGAACCCACAGATCGGAAGAAATGGGAACAAGCCGATGCCTTTACGGTAAATGCATTTTACATGCCCAGTGAAAATGCCATTTATTTTCCGGCAGGAATACTGCAGTCTCCGTTTTATGATAAGAATGCGTCTGCCGAAGAAAATTGGGGTGGAATTGGTACGGTGATAGGGCATGAGATTACCCATGCCTTTGATAACACCGGAGCCAAGTATGATTCTAAAGGGAATTACAGAAACTGGTGGACCCAGGAAGATCTGGTGAAGTTTGAAGAGCTGTCACAAAGGGTAGTTGAATATTACAATGGTTATGAAAATGCGGGACTACAGGTGAACGGAAAGCAGACTTTGACAGAGAATATTGCGGATTTGGGAGGCGTGTCCGCCATAACGGAAATCGCCTGTACAGAAGGGGTGGACAGGAAAGCCCTGTATAATCAGTATGCATGGATCTGGGCAGTAAAGTATACGCCGGATGCTACGAAAATGTTAATGCTTTCCGATACTCATTCTCCCGGAAAGATAAGAGTGAATGCGGTTCTTTCTTCCATGCCTGAATTCTATGAAGCATATGGTGTTGTTCCGGGAGACGGAATGTATAAGTCGCCGGAAGAAAGGGTCAGCATCTGGTAATCATGAACTGGAAGATTGTATATGTAGGAATTGATACGCTGTATCAGGCACTGCCGGCGCTTGTAAAGGCCGGCTGCCGGGTGTGCGAAATCGTCAGCTGCCCTGTGGATAATGAGACGGAATTTAATCTGCGCACCTGCGCCTTTGCAAAGGAGCATTCGATACCCCTTCTCATTGGAAAGATTACGCGGGAGGATGTAAAACGATGGAAGGAAGCGGGAATCGATGCGCTTATCTGCTGCGGATATTATTATCGTATTCCCGTGGATGAAAAGCTGCCCATGGTAAATATTCATCCCGCTCTTCTGCCCAAAGGAAGGGGAGCCTGGCCCATGCCGGTCACTCTCCTGGAGGGATTAAGGGAAAGCGGGATAACCATACATAAAATGACGGATGACTTTGACGAGGGGGATATTCTGTCGCAGAAGGCAGTGCCGGTGATGCCGGAGGACACCCTGCAGACCCTGACGGCCAGACTACAGACGCTGCTTCCCGGTATGATGGCGGAGCTGGCGTCTGATTTTTGTCATCTGTATGAAATGGCGCGTCCCCAGGGAGAGGGGGAATACTGGCCCTGTCCGGAGGAAAGCAATTATCCGGTTACGCCTGATATGGATGTTTCCGAAGCAGATCGTATCCTGCGGGCTTTCTATGGTT
>ENA-OPZZ01002126-OPZZ01002126.1-human-gut-metagenome-genome-assembly--contig:-NODE-2126-length-10486-cov-8.928082_pt1 | contig 10486 bp, 8 predicted proteins | sample MGYA00242487_ERZ504511 | MGnify/ENA primary metagenome ERZ504511 (study PRJEB26092, sample SAMD00036241) | human gut metagenome | host: Homo sapiens | study: EMG produced TPA metagenomics assembly of... | reverse complement strand
TGGAAGATTTCTCTCGTCTTACTTTTTATTAAAATTAAGTGATAAATTCGTTTGTTTTCATACTTTGCTTCTGAAGTGAGTTGAACGTTCAAACGTTTAAATTGCTTGATGTCCACAGAAGAAAGCATTACAGAAGTGTGAGCCTGACATCCACTTAACTTAGGAATCTGTTCCAAAGCAAGTTTTGCGTTGTCATCTGTAGCAGCACAGATAGAAAGCGCAATCAGAATTTCATCTGTGTGAAGTCTTGGATTGATACTTCCAAGGTATTCTGTCTTTAACTTTTGAATCGGTTCAATTACACTTGGTGAAATCAAGTGTAATTCGTCATTCAATCCGGCAAGATTTTTTAGGGCATTCAAAAGCAGTGCTGAGGATGCACCGAGAAGACAGGAAGTCTTTCCAGTGATAATCTGTCCGTTTGGAAGTTCCATAGCAGCAGCAGGACCATTCGTTTCTTCGGCACGTTTGAGCGCGGCATCCACCACTTTTCTGTCTTCCACTGTGATATGAGCCTGTTTCATCAGAAGTTCAATCTTGAATGCTTCTTCCTCCTGTGCAGTTCCTTCCGCCAATCCATTTAATGCAGCGTAATAACGGCGGATAATCTCCTGATTGGAAGCTTCGCGGCAAGCGTCATCATCACAGATGCAATTTCCAGCCATGTTAACGCCCATATCTGTTGGAGACTTATAAGGATTTTCTCCGTAAATTCGTTCGAAAATAGCATCTAGAACTGGGAAAATCTCAACGTCACGATTATAGTTGACTGTTGTGACTCCGTAGGCATCCAAGTGGAACGGGTCGATCATGTTCACATCATTTAAGTCAGCTGTTGCAGCCTCATAAGCAAGGTTCACAGGATGCTTTAGCGGAATATTCCAAATTGGGAACGTCTCAAATTTTGCATATCCGGCGCGGATCCCTCTCTTATGTTCGTGATACAACTGTGAAAGGCAAGTTGCCATCTTACCGCTTCCAGGACCAGGTGCAGTGATGATGACAAGTGGTCTGGATGTCTCAATATAATCATTCTTTCCATAACCTTCATCACTTACGATCAACGGAATATTAGATGGATATCCTTCGATGGAGTAGTGTGTATACACTTTGATTCCAAGTTTTTCCAAACGAGCTTTGAATAAATTTGCACTTCCCTGACCGGAATATTGTGTGATTACGACACTTCCGACAAACAATCCTTTTTCTTTAAAAGAGTCCATCAGTCTCAAGACATCTGAATCGTATGTGATTCCAAGGTCTCCGCGGACTTTATTCTTTTCAATGTCTCCGGCACTGATTACAATTACGATCTCAGCCTGATCTGACAGCTGCATCAATAATCGGAGTTGCTGTCGGGAGCAAATCCAGGTAATACGCGGGCAGCATGATAATCGTCAAATAATTTTCCGCCAAACTCCAAATAAAGTTTGTTATCAAAGTGATTAATCCGTTCTCGAATATGTTCCGACTGCATTTTTAAATACTTTTCGTTATCAAATCCAATTTTCATAAGTAATCCATCCCTCTATTAAAAGTTTTTCCTACATTGTTCAATGGCATAATAAATGCACTAGGATAGTATACTACAAAATAGATTATTTTACAAAAGTTTTAGAAAAGTATTTGCGTATTTCATAATGTTTTTATTGATTTATAGAAAAGCAGTACTTATAATAAAGAAGATAGAGATTAGGAGGATAAAGATGGATAATAACCAGAACAATAATAAAAATCCTAAGAACAATAAACAGAATTGGAGTATTATTATCATTACGACTCTGGTAACTGTATTTTTGGTATTAGGACTATACTCATTTATGCAGAAGACGACATCGAAGGAGATTAGTTACAGTGAGTTCCTGAAGATGCTAGATGACAAGAAAATTGAAGAAGTTGTATTTGATACGAATCAGCTGATCATCACACCGAAGACAGAAAAGAAAAATGGTCTGCCGCAGGTAAAGGTGACATATTACACCGGTTACACCGGAAGTATGGAGGACAGTAAGCTGGTTGACCGTTTAGAAAAGGCGGATGTGAGATTCGGTGAAAAAATTCCGGACTCTACAAGTGCCGTTTTACTGAACATATTTGTGACATTGATCCTTCCGTTTGTATTGATTTTTGTCGTTTTGAATTATCTCATGAAGAAGATGGCAAAAGGCGGCGGAATGATGGGAGTTGGAAAGAGCAATGCCAAGATGTATGTGGAGAAGCAGACAGGGGTTACATTTAAAGATGTTGCCGGGCAGGATGAAGCGAAAGAATCTCTTCAGGAAGTTGTGGATTTCCTGCATAATCCGGGAAAATATACAGGAATTGGAGCCAAGCTTCCAAAAGGTGCACTATTAGTAGGACCTCCGGGAACAGGTAAGACATTGCTTGCAAAAGCGGTAGCGGGAGAAGCAAAAGTACCATTTTTCTCATTGTCTGGTTCGGCATTTGTAGAGATGTACGTCGGGGTCGGTGCATCGAGAGTGCGAGATTTGTTCAAGCAGGCACAGTCGATGGCTCCATGTATCATTTTTATTGATGAGATTGATGCAATAGGAAAAAGCCGTGATAACAGTATGGGAAGCAATGACGAGCGTGAACAGACGCTGAATCAGCTGTTAGCTGAGATGGATGGATTTGATACGGATAAGGGATTGCTTTTGCTGGCAGCAACAAACAGACCAGAGATTTTGGATCCGGCACTTTTGAGACCGGGACGTTTTGACAGAAGAATTATTGTGGATAAGCCGGATTTAAAGGGGCGTATTGATGTATTAAAAGTACATGCAAAAGATGTAAAGATGGATGAGACAGTAGATTTGGAGGCAATTGCGCTAGCAACTTCAGGAGCAGTTGGTTCAGATTTAGCAAATATGATCAATGAGGCTGCCATCAATGCAGTCAAGAATGGCCGAAATGTTGTATCGCAGGCAGATTTATTTGAAGCGGTGGAAGTAGTTCTTGTCGGTAAGGAGAAAAAGGATCGCATTATGAATGCAGAAGAAAGAAGAATCGTCTCTTACCACGAGGTAGGACATGCGCTTGTGAGTGCTCTGCAAAAAGATTCTGAGCCAGTGCAGAAGATTACCATTGTGCCAAGGACAATGGGAGCTCTTGGTTATGTTATGCATACACCGGAAGAAGAAAAGTTCCTGAATACAAAGAAAGAACTGGAAGCGATGATTGTCGGTATGCTTGGAGGTCGTGCGGCAGAAGAGATTGTTTTCGACACAGTGACAACAGGTGCATCGAATGATATTGAACAGGCTACAAAGGTAGCAAGAGCGATGATCACTCAATATGGTATGTCAGAGCGGTTCGGATTGATGGGATTGGAATCTATCCAGAACAGATATCTGGACGGTCGTGCAGTATTGAATTGCGGTGAGGCAACTGCAGCAGAGATCGATCAGGAAGTTATGAAGATGTTAAAAGCAGCTTATGAAGAAGCAAAACGTCTTTTGACGGAGAACAGAGAAGCGCTAGATAAGATTGCTGCATTTTTGATTGAGAAAGAGACAATCACAGGAAAAGAATTCATGAAGATTTTCCATGAAGTACAAGGCATTGAAATGGAAGAGGAAGAGACTTCAAAAGAGGACGTTTTAAAAGAAGAGACGGTACAAGAGGAAAAGAAAGAAGCGATAGCAGTTGTAGAAGAAAGTGAATTTGCAGAAGCAGCACAAGAGCATCATGATAATGAAGAGTAGAAAATGAGGTGGATTTCCACCTCATTTTCTGTTACATATTTATAGAAATTTCCTATGAGGATTATAAGATAAAGCAATTAGACCGTAAATTACCGATATGCTACAATTTTTATATGAGAACAAAGAAAGGGGGATTTGAAAATGAACTTTTCAGATTCAAAGAAAAAAATTAGCATTGGCCGGTGCGTTATGCGGTGTGATTGCAGCGGTGCTAGCCTATTTTGGTAATCCGGCAAATATGGCAATCTGTGTTGCCTGTTTTATTCGAGACACAGCAGGTGCATTGAAGATGCATCAGGCAGCGGTTGTACAGTATGCAAGACCTGAGATTATCGGGATTGTGGTAGGTGCATTTGTGATTTCAGCGGCTACAAAAGAATATCGTTCTACAGCAGGATCATCTCCGATGACACGTTTTGTCCTCGGAATTGCTATCATGATTGGGTCATTGGTATTTTTAGGATGTCCGCTTCGAATGGTACTTCGTATGTCGGCAGGGGATTTGAATGCGTATGTGGCATTGATTGGATTTATTCTTGGAATTGCAACTGGGATTGTTGCATTGAAAAAAGGTTTCAGCCTTGGAAGGGCACATGAAACGAACAAGATGAGCGGAGCAGTGCTGCCGGTACTTATGGTGGGAATTTTGATTCTTGCAGTCGGAACAACGCTTCTGGCGTCCAGCACAGAGGGACCGGGAAGTAAACATGCGCCGATTGTAATCGCATTGATTGGCGGATTGTTATTTGGCGCATTTGCCCAAAAGTCAAGAATGTGTTTTGCAGGAAGTATTCGAGACGTCATTCTTATGAAAAATTTTGATCTGTTATCGGTGATCGGTGGCTTATTTGTTGTAATGTTGATTTACAATATCGCAACAGGAAATTTTATTTTAGGTTTTGACACACCTGGAATTATTGCGCACTCAGATCATTTATGGAACATTCTAGGTATGTATACGGTAGGATTTGCGGCAACTTTAGCGGGTGGTTGTCCACTTCGTCAGCTTGTTCTTGCAGGGCAGGGATCATCTGATGCAGGAATGACTGTGATCGGAATGTTTGTAGGAGCAGCCCTTTGCCACAATTTGGGACTTGCTTCAAGCGGAACAGCAGCAGATGCAGAAGGAGTTATCACAGCCGGAGCAGCAGCACCAGCAGGAAAAGTGGCATGTATCATCTGTATTGTCGTATTATTTATCATTGCATTTGTGGGAAATAAAAGAAAAACAGCGTAGATATCTTGAAAAAGAGAAAGAAGGAAATGAAATATGTATGAAGTAGATGCAAGGGGATTATCTTGTCCGGAGCCATTGATGATGACGGCGGAGGCATTAAAGAAACAGAAAGGGCAGATAAAAGTTTTGGTGAGTGAGCCGCACCAGAGAACGAATGTAGAGAAATTTGCCAAAGATCATGGGAAAAAGGTAAGTACAAAAGAAGTAGGCTCGGAATTTGAGATTGTGATAGGTTAGTCTAAAAGAAAGCAAGTTTTATTGAGGGTACAGGAAATGCAGCGTTTCCTGTACCCTTAATCTATGCTATAATGGAAAAAACGAAAAAAGATGGAGTAAAAAGATGTTTGACATAGAAGAAGAGTTGAAAAAGCTTCCGGCAAAACCGGGGGTATATCTGATGCATGATGAAAAAGATCACATTATCTACGTGGGAAAAGCAATCAGTTTGAAGAATCGGGTACGTCAGTATTTTCAGACAAGCAGAAACAAAGGGGCAAAGATTGAACAGATGGTGACACATATACGTCGTTTTGAGTATATTGTGACAGATTCGGAATTGGAAGCGCTTGTACTGGAATGTAATTTGATCAAAGAGCACCGTCCAAAGTATAACACGATGTTGATGGATGACAAAGGGTATCCCTTTATCAAGGTGACGGTGAACGAACCATTTCCGCGTATTATGATGGCGAGGACGATGAAAAAGGACAAAGCAAAATATTTTGGACCTTATACAAGCGCCGGGGCAGTGAAAGATACAATTGAGCTGATTCGGAAGCTTTATCATATCAGAAGCTGCAATCGAAATCTGCCAAAAGATATTGGAAAAGACCGACCTTGTCTGAACTATCATATCAAGCAGTGCAAAGCGCCTTGTCAGGGATATATTTCAGAAGAGCAATATCGGGAATCCATCCATGAGGTGATTCGGTTTTTAAATGGGCATTATGATGTGATTTTAAAAGATTTGGAAGAAAAAATGTTAGAAGCTTCTGAGAAGATGGAGTTTGAAAAAGCGATCGAATATCGGGAATTACTTGGCAGTGTAAAGAAGATCGCACAGAAACAAAAGATTACAGACAGCAGTGGGGAGGATCGGGATATTCTTGCAGTGGCAAAGGATGCAGAAGATGCGGTTGTACAGGTCTTTTTTATACGGGGAGGAAGGCTGATTGGGCGAGACCATTTCTTTTTTGCGTAATTCTTCGGAAGAATCGAAGGGGCAGATTCTTGAGAGCTTTATCAAACAGTTCTATGCCGGCACACCGTTTATTCAAATATATAGATTCATTTGGAGAACCGCAATTTGTTTACTCGTGGAAACTTGTGGCTACAGACCGAGTACCAGCAGGAAAGCGTGATTGTATCTCACTTAGAGAGAAAATCGCAGAGTTACAGAAAGACATTCATGATGGTATTGATGTTGTAGGAAAGAAAATGACACTCTGCCAGCTTTACGCAAAACAGAACGCTCAAAGACCAAAGGTTAGAAAAAACACTGAAACTGGACGCAAATATCTTATGGATATTTTGAAGAAAGACAAGTTAGGTGTAAGAAGTATTGACAGTATTAAGCCATCAGACGCTAAAGAATGGGCTATTAGAATGAGTGAAAATGGTTATGCTTATCAAACCATCAATAACTACAAACGTTCTTTAAAGGCTTCATTCTATATTGCTATACAAGATGATTGTGTTCGGAAGAATCCATTTGACTTTCAACTGAAAGCAGTTCTTGATGATGATACTGTCCCTAAGACCGTACTAACAGAAGAACAGGAAGAAAAACTGTTAGCCTTTGCAAAAGCTGATAAAACCTACAGCAAAAATTATGATGAAATTCTGATACTCTTAAAAACAGGTCTTCGTATTTCAGAGTTTGGTGGTTTGACACTTCCAGATTTAGATTTTGAGAATCGTCTTGTCAATATAGACCATCAGCTATTGAGAGATACTGAAATTGGGTACTACATTGAAACACCAAAGACCAAAAGTGGCGAACGTCAAGTTCCTATGGTTGAAGAAGCCTATCAAGCATTTAAGCGAGTGTTAGCGAATCGAAAGAATGATAAGCGTGTTGAGATTGATGGATATAGTGATTTCCTCTTTCTTAATAGAAAGAACTATCCAAAAGTGGCAAGTGATTACAACGGCATGATGAAAGGTCTTGTTAAGAAATACAATAAGTATAACGAGGATAAATTGCCACACATCACTCCACATAGTTTGCGACATACATTCTGTACCAACTATGCAAATGCAGGAATGAATCCAAAGGCATTACAGTACATTATGGGACATGCTAATATAGCCATGACGCTGAACTATTACGCACATGCAACATTCGATTCTGCAATGGCAGAAATGAAACGCTTGAATAAAGAGAAGCAACAGGAGCGTCTTGTTGCTTAGTAGTACAAATGAATTTACTACTTATTTACCACTTCTGACAGCTAAGACATGAGGAAATATGCAAAGAAACGTGAAGTATCTTCCTACAGTAAAAATACTCGAAAGCACATAGAATAAGGCTTTACGAGCATTTAAGAAAATATAAAAAGATAATTAGAAATTTATACTTTGTTTATACCAAAATTCAAAGTAACTAAGAATACATCTTCAGGTTTTTTTGCCACGATAAAGTTATCGCGTTGAAGGTAGTATCCTTTGACAAAGTTTTCTAGACAGAAATCCATTAAGTCTGCTTTATCATTAAAGTAGCGATAAAATGTTCGACGTGAGATAGTGGCCCTGTCTAAGATTTGATAGATAGTGATTTTGTCATAATGTCGTTCAGTAATCAGTAGATAAAGTGCTTTTGATAAACGTTGTTTAGTTTCTAAAACTTGTTGGTGTTTTTTTGATAAATTTGTCATAAACAATCCTCTACTTGAATGATGTAATATTTCTGAAAAGACCAAAAATTATACCTAATCATCTTAGCATTGTAACATAAAGAAAAAAATTAAGCTACATCAATCCTACGAAAATAACGATATTTGACTTTAGATATTTATCATCGTTAGCTTTCCTAACAATGATCAGGGACTAAATATTAAGAAAATTAGAACTAGGAAACAAAATCTAAAAAAAGTATCACTTTATTCTAACGGATGATTTCAAATCAAGTAAAAATATTGTTCTTCAATATCAGTCAACAGCTAAGCTAAATGGCAATGCTAATATTGATTTCTGGAATACGATTAGTTCTGCAGACCATTCCAGCCAAGCTAAGTATCACCATACTGATAATTCAAATGTTATCAAAATGGACGGTGATGAAAATCACGCAACGACCAAGAAAACTAGCACGGATGGTGTTGTTACTTGGAAAGTTAAGGTTAATTTGAGTGATGATGCTAAGACCATGACGGTAACGGATAATTTACCAAATGGTGTTCACCTAACTGGTTTGGTTTTTGGTCGTCACTACAGTCAAACGCCTGTAACGATTTCTGGTAATAACATCTCAGCTCTAACTGGTCAATATGAGTGGGGTGCTACGAACATGAAGGTTGATGGGACTATTTCAAGTGATAATGTTGTCACATTGAATTTCTCAACAACTGATGGTAGAACCCTTAAACAAAGCATTGGTGATAACAATGATTTTTGGTTAACTTACACGACAGCTTACGATAAGTTACCTGAAGCAGGTAAGAAAGTAACAGATACTTTAACCAATACGGTTTCTGTTCTTGTTGACGGTAATAAAGATCACGGCTCAGATAGTCAAACTCAAATCATAACCTTTGGTAAAGACAAGCAAGTTATCAAACCAATTACTAAGACAGGTAATTGGGATAACACCAACCGAGTCTTGCACTACAGTTTATCAATTAACCAAGAAGCTGAGGATTTAGTAGATGGTACTGATAAGTTAACCTTGACAGATGTCATGAGTATTTACGGGACGGACATATCTCTTGCTTTAAACCAAGCTTCCGTTAAGCTTTATTATGCTGACAGCAATCAAGAAGTTCCCTCTAGTGATTGGTCTTGGAAAGTGTCATCAACAGATGATGGTTGGGGTAATTTAACAAGTACTTTAACCATTAATCTAAAAGATGAGACAGCTTATAAGCTGAAGTATGATTACACTTTGATTAAGAAAAATCCAGATTTGACAGCTACTTACTGGCCTAAGAATACGGCAACTTTATCAGGAGTTAGTGATGGTTCTACTGATACGACAACCGCCGTAGCTTGGCAAAGAATTGGTACTGATGCTGGTATTGATACTGAGCATGCCTATGTTATCAACAAAGTTGATTCAAGTAACTATGCTAAAGGACTTGAAGGTGCGGTCTTTACGGTTTATAAGGCTGATGGTGATTGTGATGATAGCAATGATGAAGTCGTCGGAGAATATGTCAGTGATGAAAATGGACATATTTCGATTTCAAAAACACTGATGGAAGCAGGTAAATGTTATCAAGTTTATGTTCCGTTTCTTGGATGGATTACAGTAGGTTGGACCGATCCAAAAGAAAATTTTGAAGATAATCAAGCCTATTATTTCAAAGAAACCTCTGCGCCACCTGGTTATGAATTACCTAAGAATCCAGAAAAGCATTATTTCTACTACTCTCCAAATGAATGTGATGCTTATGATGATTATTATAAAAAGGTATATGGAGCTGTTAACTTAGCTAAGACGAGTGCTTCGATTTATGTTGAAAATAAAAAGATCAAGCAAACGAACTTAACCGTTAAGAAACAATGGTTAAAATCTGACGGCACTAAAACTGAGCGTACGGATGGGTCAATTACTTATGACGTGATTCAGGTAGCTACTAACCAATGTGGTCAGTCTTTCGAGTATGTTTATAAAGCTGGTGAAGTATTGACCCATGCTGATAACTGGACGCGAACATATAAGAATTTACCAGTTTCTGGTTATGACGCTTGTGGAAATAAGTATGATTTTACTTACTATGTTCGTGAACAAGCTGTTTCTGGTTATGATACTAGTTATTCTGATGGTTCTGACAGTTCGAAAAATCCAGCCGATATGGCAACGGATGCTGAGGATGGTCAGATTACCATTAAAAATAAATCTCAAAAGCAATATGAATTGCCTGAGACTGGTGGTAGTGGCGTGAAGATGCACTATGTACTTGGTGTGGCTCTCGTCCTACTTACTACAGGATCGATAATCCTGAAAGCTTACAAAACATATCAAGCAGGAGGTGACTCCTGATGATAAGAGATTATGATAAAGGTGGTGGTGCCTGATTCACTACTGTAAAGATTTAGGTTATAACTTCGCTTTAGGAGTTTACACAATTTAGTTTTCAAAAAAAAGAAAGAAGGAAAAGGATTTTATAATGAAGAAGTTTAAATTGCTCTTAGCAGCATTTTGTTGCATACGCTTTTCGCATTCGTTGGTGGGAATGCATTTGCTGATGGTGCCACTTATAGCTTTAACAATTAAAGGTACTCACGTAGGTCATACTTACGAAGCTTACCAAATTTTTGCTGGTGATATTTCATCAGACGAAAAAACATCTTTCAAACGATAAAATAAGGGATCTGATGT
>ENA-OPZZ01002124-OPZZ01002124.1-human-gut-metagenome-genome-assembly--contig:-NODE-2124-length-10491-cov-4.823427_pt1 | contig 10491 bp, 11 predicted proteins | sample MGYA00242487_ERZ504511 | MGnify/ENA primary metagenome ERZ504511 (study PRJEB26092, sample SAMD00036241) | human gut metagenome | host: Homo sapiens | study: EMG produced TPA metagenomics assembly of... | reverse complement strand
TATAGAAATAAATAATAAAGTTATAACTCTACCATCACACCCTCACCTGACCATATCTTATAATAAAAAGATAACGGGAATCTTAAAAACTCAATCATCTTTTTCAGATTTACCACAACGTTTCCAGAATACTCCATTATTTTATTCAAAACTGTGCGGATATGAATTAAATATTGGTGCGGTTGCCCTGATAAAATATCAATAGACTAACTCAATAAAATGCATTGTTCGACACCAATTTCCTGAATAAAATAATTGTCGTGTGAGATTGCTATCACAGTACCTGCATAATTTTTGATAGTAGCAGTGATAATTTCAATACTTTGTATGTCCAAATTGTTGGTAGGTTCATCCAGGATAAACATATCAGGGGTATTGTTACTAATCATCAGACAGCAGAAAGCGAGACGCATTTTCTCACCACCACTAAGTTTCCGGCAGGATTTGTCCCATTCGGATGCAGGAAACAAGTAACGGTTTAGAATAATCTTTATTTCATGCTCCGGCAGATTCCGGCTGTTGAAAGCGTAAGCCTGTTCAAGAATACTGTTCCGGTCGTCAATGATCGAATACTCTTGATTCAAATAGACATAGCTAAAGTCCGTCCGTGTCAGGGTTCCTTCCTGTGGTTGAAGTTGGCCGGTGATTAATTTCAATAGAGTTGTTTTCCCGCTACCGTTGGCTCCTTCTATACGGAGGCGGTCTCCGCTCTTTAGCTGAAAGCTGACAGGAGCTTGCCAAAGCTGTTGTTTTGAGATACTATTTTCCTGAATATCATTGCTATTCGGATTGGGAAGATAACCTGTGTCAGACGAATTTATTTCATTATTCGTCAGAATATCATTGTTAACCGAATTGGAATGATAACTGAAGTTAATCTCTTTTGCTGTCACTAATATCTTCCCGGTATGAAGCGAGGAACTGTTGAAGTCGGTTTTTAATGCCGCAGTCGGAGAGAGCGAACCTCGAAGCTGGTTGCGTTCATTTGTTAACTTCTCGGCTTTTTCCTGATGAACGCCAGTCAGTTTACTAGTGCTCTTCTCGGATTTCCCTTGGAGTGCGTTCAATACAATGCGTGGAACTCCTTTTCTTATATTACTCTTTTCGCCGCGTACATTCTGTTTGTCCCTGCGTTCGGCCGTTTCGCGAGCCACTTTACGGGCAATACGTAGTGCCTTTTCTTTTTCTTCAATACGTTGTTGCAATGCTTCCTGCATCAGCGTTTTTTGTTCTTTGTAGAATTCGTAATTTCCGCCATAATAATTGATTTGATGCTTCTCCAGTTCGCAAATCTCGGGGAGAAGATTGAGCAGGGTACGGTCATGACTTACCACCAACAGGGTGGAACGATATTTCTCTACCCAGTCATATAAACGTTGTCTGCCGGAAGAATCGAGATGATTGGTCGGTTCATCCATAAGTACGACAGATGGGTGATGAATGTCCATCCCTGCCAGAAATACACGGGTCTTTTCACCGCCGCTAAGCAAATTCATCGGGTAGGATAGAGTAAACTGTCCTAGCCCCCATAAATCGAGAGCGGCAATGGAACGTTCTTCAATATTCCAGTCATCATCCAGGATGACGAAATTTTCGTTTGAGGCATCTCCTGACAGGATAGCATGTAAGGCTTGTTGCTTACGTTCTATCTGGAGTGCTTGAGCGATAGTCAATGAATCATATTGCCCGAAATGTTGCGGGATATAATATAGGTCGTCCGGACGGACAATGACACCGGAAGAGGGTGAAAGTTGTCCGGCAATAATTTGCAGCAAAGTAGATTTACCGCACCCATTGTTACCGACTAATCCCAGTTTCTGCCCCTTACTGATGGCGAAATTGAGATCACTGAATAATACTTCTTTATCCGGATGGATATAGCTGATTTGCTGAATACTTATAGACATAATGATCTATTGGGTTTGAGGTTGAAAATAGAGTGAGGGAAAATCACAGGATAGGGGGGAACGACAAACACAATACTGGCTAAACAACACGGATTTCGTGATGCTTAACGAAATAGAAAAAGCATATAAGAAAAGTGATGTTTACTTAGAAGTGTTGTCTTACTTACTAATTCTCATTGCGGTAGGTATATAGTTTAACTTGGTTGCAAAGATAACACTTTCTATTAGATTTCACTCTATTAAGACTGAAAAAGAATGAGTTTCATTTATTTAGAGGCTCCGTTTACCTCATTCAGAGCCTCCGATTACTCCAAATAGAGCCTCTGTTTACCCTATTCAGAGGCTCTGTTTTAGAAGTGAGTTATATTCTTTCTTATTCTTATACATCAAACAGTTGATTTAATCCCTCACTCATACTGGGATGCGTGAAGATAAAATCGCGCAAGAATGTAGAGGTTTGCCCTGTTTTTATCGCCATAGCTACGATATTGATGATTTCTGAAGCATCGGCACAAAATAATGTACAGCCCATAATCTTCCCGTTATGATTATTGATGATGGCTTTTAGCATACCATCTGTCTGTCGCAATGTACGGGCACGGACAACGGAAGATGCCGGCAACCGGGAAACCTTAAATGAATATCCCCTTTTCAGAGCTTCTTCTTCACTGATTCCGATATGTGCCAATGGCGGATCAATAAACACTGCATATTGAACAGGATCACGATCTCCGATATCACGTTTTTTGTCACCGAAGAGCTGATCGCGGATAATCCGGAAATCATCCAGAGAGAGATAGGTGAATTGTGCTCCGCCTTTTACATCCCCCATTGCCCATACATGGGGAACAGTAGTGCGTAACTGATCGTTTACGATGATAGCTCCGTGAGCATCAACTCCTACACCCGCTGCTTGCAGATTCAATCCTTCAATCATCGGTTTACGTCCCGTTGCGATAAGAATGGCATCTCCATCCACATAATAAGGAGTGCCGTCGGATACGTCCGAGTAAGTCAGTGTTACTCCATCATTGGTGTCATGGATAGACTGTGCACGCGCGTTCAAATGGATTTCAATACCTTTCTTATCCATTACTTCTTTGACGCTGTTTGCAATATCCCGATCTTCGCGAGGCATAAATTTGTTTCCTCCTTCGAGTATCGTCACTTTACTGCCGAAACCGGCATACATAGAAGCGAACTCCAGTCCGATATATCCTCCACCTATGATAATCAGGTGATGAGGAAGTACACTTAAGTCCAAAAGCGCACTACTGGTATATACGTGCTGACTTTGCTGAATACCATCTATTGCAGGGATAATGGGAGTAGACCCCGTGTTGATAAATATCTCTTTTCCTTTCAGTTCGATTTCTCCTTCGGGAAGTTCCACTTTTATGGTATCGGCGGATATGAAAGACCCCGTTCCGGTATAGATAGTCACATTAGGACGTTTGCTTAGTCTTTCGTAATTATCATTCCTAAGAAAGGAAGTGAGGCGGTTCTTTCGGCCGATGGCCTGTTTGTACATATTCGCCTGCTTCGGAAAATCATCGTGGTAAAGCAAAGCGGAAACCTCGGCTTCATGCACCAGCGTCTTTGTTGGGATACAGGCTACATTCGGACAGCTTCCTCCATACATCATGTTGGAACGTTCTACGATGGCCACTTGCCATCCGCGGTTGGAAAGTTCGGCAGCCAGGGTTTTCCCTGCCTTGCCGAATCCTATAATAATTGCATCATATTGTTTCATAACTTCTTGTATTAATGATTTGTATGAGACTATATAACAGTCTGAAAATACGATTTGTTCCGCAATGGCAAGAAGTCAGAATCCTCTTTAGTGGTTGTCTTAGTCTTTTTTAAGTGTTTTGAGTACGCGTTGTGACGAGTCGGATAATAACACTACGGCACTGGCCAGGATCACAATGTCTTTAATCACCAACCGCCCTGCACCGGATAGTAATGGGAAACCGAATTCTCCGCTTCCCAAGTCGGGAACCCAGACTTCCGGGGTGGTGACAAGAAAAGAAAGTGTGCCGAGCGTCATGATAATGGCGAGGGTGTCGCCTGCCAATCCCACTTTTGGGAAAAAGATTCCCAAGAATACCAGTATGCCGATCCCCATAATAAGAGCTCCCAGTCCGTAAGAGAAAGTATAAGTGCGGTTTGCTTCGTGCCATGCACGATTTTCCGGGACAAAAGCACCTTCCGCATTTTTATGTTCTTTGTATTCGGGTGCACCTTTAGCATAGAAGAAACTCATAAAAGGACTGTTGGCAACAAACGGAACAATCCCGTCGGCTTCATAATGGAAATACTTCAATCCGCCTATCCATACAAATACTACCAGGATGGCAACGCGGATAAATTTCATACCAAAACTTTTCAGACTTGAAGTGAAGGTCAGTAAAGCGATCAATTTCTCTTTCATTTTGTTGGGGTTTTAATGGGTTTATCTTATGTTGCAAAGGTCGTCCATTTCCACTACCCCCAAAATAGCAATACTTCCGTATGCCTTGTCAATTTTTCCCTTCCTGTGTGTTTCTGAATTGCACGGCGCTCTGTCCGGTCATATTTTTGAAGAAACGGCTGAAAGAAGCCTGGTCTTCAAATCCCAGAATATCGGCAATCTCTTTGGCGCTTTTGTTGCTGTAAAGCAGGAGACGTTTAGCTTCCGCTTCCACCCGTTCGTGGATAACCCGAAGCGGCGAAGGCAGTTTGCAGGTAGAAAAGATGTTCGATAGTGTCTTGGGAGATTTATGCAACATATCGGCATAGTCCTGCACCTGTTTCTTCGTCCGGTAATGCTCGTCGACCAAGTTATAGTATTGGCGGACAATCTCAAAACCGGATTCTTTTTCACGGGTGATATTCATGCGGTGACGTGCAATTCGGGTACATTGGATAATGAAACGTTTTAGCAGGATGCGTAGCATCTCCTCCTGCAGGCTGTCGGAAACGGTAAACTCGTTTTCCAGTGCTTCGGTAATGGTGTCGAGTTCTTTACGTTCTTTTTCATTCAGGGTAAAACGGATCAGGTGAGAAGAACCGTTGAACAGGAAACCGCTGCATGACACTTCATGGTCGTTGCCATAGATACAATAGAAATTGCTGTTGAACAACAAAGTCAGGTATTCACCATCAATCGATTTAAATTCGAGGTGTTGCAGATGAGTGAGTGAAATCACTTCATCTTGGGTAAGTATCATTTCCTGATGGTCGATTTCTACTGTGATGCTTCCGTTGCGTACCCATATAAATTTATAAAGCCCTTTTTCTTTTTGCAGTGCTTTTTCTGTCAGATAAGAGTCTGTAAGTGCGAGTGTTCCTTTTAGTTTCGTGTGATATTGTTGTAACATAATTAATCCTCCATTGCTGATGCGTCAAATGATAACGGCAGTAGATCGCCTATACTTTTTACTTCGTAGATACATTCTTTACCATATAATAGGATGCGGATGGGTTGTTTGTAACGCTTTTCCGTTTCCAGAATCACTTGCCGGCAAGCACCGCAGGGAGGAATCGGATGGTCGATGAAGTCCTTTTCCGTTCGTGCCGCAATGGCAAGAGTGACAACCGGTTGGTCGGGATATTGGGAGTTGGCATAGAATAGGGTAGTACGTTCTGCACAAAGCCCCGACGGATAGGCCGCATTTTCCTGATTGGTTCCTGTCACTACTGTCCCGTTGCCCAATAGCGCAGCGGCACCTACGGAGAAATGGGAGTACGGAGAATAACTACGAGCTGTTGCCTCCATGGCAGTCTTTATAAGTGACCGATCGCCCTCATTCAACTCATCATATTGATATACTTTAATAATAGCGGTAATTGTGAGGTCTTTCATATACGTCAGGGTATTGGTTTCTACAATTAATGTTACAAAGTTAGGAAAGAGATTGATAATCCCAATTATTTTTCAGATTTTTGTGCCATCTAATTCACATCTGAATAAAAATGGAGAATAAACTGCATAGACTTATCTTTTTAACCGTTGTTTTTTTCTTTGCCGTAGGAGTGCAGGCACAGAAACGGAATGCCCGTTACGTCGAGTATATAAATAAGTATAGTGATTTGGCTGTTGAACAGATGAAGCTTCATAAGATTCCGGCTAGTATCACATTGGCACAAGGATTGCTGGAAAGCGGTGCCGGATACAGCCAGTTGGCACGAAAGAGTAATAACCACTTTGGTATTAAGTGTGGTGGCAGTTGGCGGGGACGTACGGTTCGTCATGATGATGATGCCCGTAACGAATGTTTCCGTGCTTATAAGCATCCGCGTGACTCTTACGAAGATCATTCCGACTTCCTTAGAAGAGGTGCCCGTTACGCTTTTCTTTTTAAACTGGATATCACCGATTATAAAGGCTGGGCGCGTGGACTGAAAAAAGCAGGCTATGCTACCGATCCTTCTTATGCTAACCGTCTGATTACAATTATCGAAGATTATGACTTGTATAAATACGACCGTAAGGGGGTATATTCGGAACGGAAACTGAAAAAGAATCCTTGGTTGATGAGCCCGCATCAGGTGTATATCGCTAATGATATTGCTTATGTGGTAGCCCGCAACGGTGATACTTTTAAAGACTTAGGCAAGGAATTCGATATTAGTTGGAAGAAACTTGTGAAGTACAACGACTTGCAGCGTGATTATACCTTGATGGAAGGAGATATCATCTACCTGAAGAGCAAGAAGAAAAAGGCTTCCAAACCTTATACTGTATATGTTGTGAAAGATGGAGATTCCATGCATGGCATCTCTCAAAAATATGGTATCCGCCTCAAAAATCTGTATAAGATGAATCGTAAGGATGGTGAGTATGTTCCGGAAATCGGAGATAGATTGCGTCTGCGATAGAGACTTCTCTCAAAAGTTTCGAATTTCGGAAACTTAATGACTCATTCATGTGTTATTATCTTGATAAAACATGATTAGAATATGAGTCTAAACATTGCAAAAAGTAATAAGAAACGTGTCGTCATAGTAGGCGGTGGTTTCGGTGGCTTGAAACTGGCTAACAAGCTGAAAAAGTCAGGCTTTCAAGTCGTATTGATAGATAAAAACAACTATCATCAGTTTCCTCCTTTGATTTATCAGGTGGCTTCGGCTGGTATGGAGCCAACTTCCATATCCTTCCCCTTCCGTAAAATATTCCAGCATCGGAAAGATTTCTTTTTCCGTATGGCGGAAGTACGTGCCATTTTCCCGGAAAAGAATATGATACAGACTTCCATCGGAAAAGCAGAATATGACTATCTGGTGTTAGCAGCAGGTACTACAACCAACTATTTCGGTAATAAACATATCGAAGAGGAAGCCATGCCGATGAAAAATGTGTCAGAAGCGATGGGATTGCGAAACGCTCTTCTGGCTAATCTGGAACGAGCGCTGACCTGTTCAACGAAGCAGGAACAACAAGAGTTATTGAATATTGTAATTGTGGGAGGTGGAGCTACCGGGATAGAAGTAGCCGGAATACTTTCCGAGATGAAGAAATTTGTCTTGCCGAATGATTATCCTGATATGTCCAGCAGTCTGATGCACATCTATTTGATTGAAGCCGGGCCGCGATTGCTTGCCGGAATGTCGGAAGAATCATCTGCACATGCTGAACAGTTTCTCCGTGAAATGGGAGTAAATATCCTGTTGAATAAACGCGTTGTGGATTATCGTGACCATAAAGTAGTACTCGAAGATGGTACAGAGATTGCCACGCGTACTTTTATCTGGGTGAGTGGTGTCACCGGTGTGACTATCGGAAATCTGGATGCCTCTCTGATTGGGCGTGGAGGACGTATTAAAGTCGATTCATTTAACCGTGTAGAAGGGATGAATAATGTGTTTGCTATTGGCGACCAATGTATTCAGTTAGCTGATGAAAATTACCCGAACGGGCATCCTCAACTGGCACAAGTGGCGATCCAGCAAGGAGAACTATTGGCAAAGAATCTGATTCGTATGGAGAAAGGACAGGAAATGAAACCTTTCCATTACCGGAATCTCGGCTCAATGGCAACTGTCGGTCGTAACCGTGCCGTGGCGGAATTTAGTAAGATAAAGACGCAAGGTTGGTTTGCCTGGGTGTTGTGGCTGGTAGTTCATTTGCGTTCTATTCTTGGCGTGCGCAACAAGGTGGTGGTACTACTTAACTGGATATGGAACTATTTCACTTACGACCAGTCCATGCGTATGATTGTCTATGCCCGGAAAGCAAAGGAGATTCGTGACAGGGAGGTCGTTGAAGCGACTACCCACTTAGGAAAAGACCTGCTGCACGAACCGCAACAAAGCGGACAGGAAAAAGCATAATGTCGTCTTATGCGGCACACCGTTCTGTTTCTGAACGGTAAATTCGTACAGGGTGTTCGATTTCGGACACCCTTTCTTTTGGGCTACATTCTCTATTTCAGTAGTTTATGATTCTGGCACGGATTTGGTATATATAAGTTCCGAATGAATATAATACATGATAAAATCATAAACAATCAGATATGGACAGAGAAATTCCTAAGGAAGTTCGTCAGAAAGAACGTAATAAGAAAATCATTCGTTATTCGGCCATAGGGGTGGCAGGAGTTATTGTTGTCAGTGTACTCATCTCTTTGATGAGAGTGGGAGTAGAAGAAAAAGATCTTGTGTTCTCTACAGTCGACAAAGGAGTGATCGAAGTCAGTGTCAGCGCGTCGGGAAAGGTGGTTCCTGCTTTTGAAGAGATAATCAATTCGCCTATTAACTCCCGTATCCTTGAAATCTATAAAAAAGGAGGCGATAGCGTGGAGATAGGCACTCCGATTTTGAAACTCGATCTTCAAAGTACGGAAACACAATACCAGAAACTGTTGGATGAAGAACAAATGCGTCGTTATAAACTTGACCAGCTTCGTGTCAACAGCCAGACCAAACTTTCCGATATGGCGATGCAGATCAAGGTTTCAGCCATGAAACTTAGCCGGATGAAGGTGGAACTGCGGAACGAACATTATTTGGACAGTCTCGGGGCAGGAACAACGGATAAAGTCCGTCAGGCGGAACTAAGCTATAATGTTGCCCAGCTCGAATACGAACAACTTCAACAGCAGTTTAAAAATGAACAGGAAGTGGCCGCCGCAGAGTTCGTGTTCGGCTTGGCGGAAGGCCTGGACACATTCTGTAGCGAGCAGGGAGGCGGGCTCAGCGAAGGTCAGGCACAACGTATAGCCATCGCCCGGGCCCTGCTACGCAAGGGAAGTGTCTATTTATTTGACGAGTTGAGCTCCTCTCTGGATGACGAAACGGAAAGCCGGCTTATCCGTAACCTCTCCGTTTATCTGCAGGGGCATACCCTCCTTTTTATCACCCACCGGCATCGTATCGCGGCATATTGCGACTGCATGGTGACAGTCAGACGCACTACGGAACCGGTCAATACCGGAAACGGTTTGGAATATGTGGAAAAGAGAGAGCATCCATAATTTTCCCTAGCGTAAAGTCCTGTCATAAATAATGGAGAATGAGGATGGTATAAAGATATGCAGTTGCCAACAACAAATAACGAAAAACATAAATGTGGGATGGTGGTCACAGACAGGCCTCCATTTTACCGAACAAAAAAGGTCATGTGGTTAAGATTTAAGATATTTGTAGGATATATTACTTTGATCACCCTTTTGGCGTTCACTGTTTATTCCTTCCGCAAGGAACAGATGGAGAGAAACCGTCTGCGACAGGACGAGCGTGAACTGATCCATACCCGTCATTTGGCCGAACAAATCTACGCCGCATTGTTGGAACTGTCCGCATTGGGTGAGACTGTCGGCGTGTGGAAGGAGGCAGACCTCAGTACCTATCAGAGAAAGAGCAAAGAGGCCTGCCAGCATCTGCAAGGGTTGAAACCATATATTCATTCCACAAAAGGACTATCACGCGTGGATTCGCTTTGTATCCTGCTGGAACAAAAAGAACAATTGCTTGATACTGTCATGCGGACGTTCATCCGTTTACAGGAAGTGGGGAAATCGTTAACCGTAAAATACCCGTTATTGTCTCTCATGTGCAAAAGACGACAGAATCTCTCTCTGAGTCCGCCCCAAAGGATACGGTACGGAAAAGTTCCGGGCCTACGAGTTTCTGGTCCCGACTGTTAGGACGGAAAGAGAAAACAATCCGCCTATTTGGAACAACGAAAAAAACAGAAGGAAATCTCCGATCGGAAACGACAGAAAACATCGGCGACCGGGATACTCCGTTCACTGAACAGGGAGGTGACGAAGCGCCAGAGAGACGAAAGAGAAAAGTTGCTGTTCCAAATGGATGAATTATATGATAAAAGCATCAAGCAAAACCAAAGGCTGCATAGCATTCTCAAAGAACTTGAAACGGAAGCGAACCTGCGTATAGAGAACCGTTACCGGCAGTTCGTGGCGGAGCACGACCGGTCATTTCATACACTGTCAATTGTTGCCATATCCGTTTCCTTGCTGGCTCTCCTGCTGTACGGCCTCGTCCATCGTGACCTGAAACGCAAGTACCGGTATCAGCGCAGGCTGGAGTCCTCCAATACGGAGAAACAGGAGCTCCTCCAGTCCAGGAAAGACATGAT
>ENA-OPZZ01002119-OPZZ01002119.1-human-gut-metagenome-genome-assembly--contig:-NODE-2119-length-10515-cov-2.184155_pt1 | contig 10515 bp, 10 predicted proteins | sample MGYA00242487_ERZ504511 | MGnify/ENA primary metagenome ERZ504511 (study PRJEB26092, sample SAMD00036241) | human gut metagenome | host: Homo sapiens | study: EMG produced TPA metagenomics assembly of... | reverse complement strand
CTGCTTCTTGCAGAGAGGCTTGGGTGGCCGTGCATCACGCAGGTAACGGCGTTGGAACCCGTAGATGAGAAGCATCTGAGGGTAACCAGCCAGGAAGATGGAAGGACGGCGGTACAGGTTGTAACGGTTCCCGTCGTGCTGGCGGTAGGAAATGCGCCTTGTGCCTACTTAAGGGTACCTACGCTGAAAGACAAGATGAAGTTTGGGAAAAGGTCGATCGAGCATATCAGCCTGGACAGGGAACTGGCGGAAAGCCAGAGCCGGAATGTAGAGCTTATGGAACTGGCGCCGATAGATGACAGCAGGGATACCATACGGATAGAAGGAGAGACGCCGCAGGAGAAGGCAGAGAAACTATATGAGACGTATCTGAAAGGAAGGCTTGAAAAACTATGAGATATCATTGTATTATAAATGCATATTCTGATGATGCCATCCGCCAGATGGAGGAATTCCATGCGTTCCAGGATGCCTTCCTGAAGGATGCCGAGCAGGGCGAGGCCTATATTCTTTGCCGCGGCAATGAAGATATAGAACTGCTTGCAAGGCGCATCGCTGAAAATGCGGTTACGGTGACTGGGCCGGACTACTCTCCGGAGGCAGTTCTGGAGGTTCTTGAACAAGAGGCGGATTCCGAAGACCTTTATATTTTCGGGAGCGGCTACAGCGGCATCGAACTTTCTGTAAGACTCTCCGAAAGACTTGGGGGAAGTTCCGTAACGTCCGTCCATGCCTTGGAATTAAAGGGATCTGTGACGGCAAGGAAGATGGTCTATGCGAAACCATATGGAAGGCGCGTTTGCGATGAAGAAAGGGCCTTACTGTATCTCGCTTGCGAAAGGATGGAGCGCAAGGAGGCACAGGAAGGCATGTTCCATATTGAGAGGGAACTTCGCTGCAGAAAGGGAAACGATTTTGTGGTTTCCAGGGAGACTATGAAAGAAGAGACAGCCGGAGGCCTAAGCGATGCAAAGATCGTGGTTGCGGCTGGTAGAGGAATTCGGAATAAAGAAAATGCAAGTTTCCTTGAGGAAACGGCAAAAGCCTTGGGCGGAGAACTTGGGGCAAGCCGTCCGGTGGCGATGAATGCCTGGACGCCTATGAGCAGGCTGATTGGCGTGTCCGGGGAAATGATCGCGCCGGAGGTCTGCATTACAGCGGGCGTATCCGGAGCCGCGGCGTTTTATGCAGGAATTGAAAAGAGCAAGTTTATCGTAGCAATTAATACGGACGAGCAGGCGCCGATCATGAAGAAGGCCAATGTGGCGATCGTGGACGATTTCATGCCAGTGATCCAATCCTTGCGCGAGATTGTAAAAGAGCAGAAGGATACGCTGGAGTAAGAATAAATGACAGGGGATGGGCATATGAGACAATTGATTTATCCGATGAAAGAACAATATGAAGAGTTTTTAATAGACGAGTCAAAATTTTCCGGATATGCGGACAGCATTTCTTTCCCGGAGAGCGCAGAAGAGATGCAGGAAGTGCTGCAGGAACTGAAAAAGGCCGGTGTGGTAAAAATGGCTGCTTCCCCCTGTTACGAAGTACTCCGCCAGTATGATGAGACCCACAACGGCGATCTGTGTTATATTTTTATGCAATTTCTGAAAAACGGGCGAAATATCAACCAGACAGCCACCGCTATTTTCCAGCACCGCAATACGGTACTGAATAAAGTAAAAAAAGCAGTTTCCATTATGCAGAACGAATGTGAAGATTACCAGGCGCACATTGCTTTTATTCTTTCTTATATAAATGATCATGAAAATGACTTGTGAAAATGCACCTGTGGTTTTTAACGATTGGGACAAAGAAATCCCCGCTGTTGCTTATGTCTTTAAGTAACAACGGGAATTTTTTAATATTCAAGAATTCATTTTTCCGTAAATTTACATCCACTTGGAGCATTACATAAGCTTTGTCTCTTCCAGTTTTTCTGTAAAAGCATCATTTGCCTTGATGATCGGTTTGCGAAGCACCAGACCGACGATCAGGGAAATACCTAAGAATATTGCTAGTTTTCCAAGATCGATCCAGTAATTCATGCCATACATGCCTCCCACCGTCTCCCGCAGCGCAGCCATACTGTGTGTAAACGGAAGCAACGGATAAACCGCACGGAAGAAGGACGGTGCTACCTCTATCGGAAAGGTTCCACCGGTTCCGGCTACCTGCACAACCAGCAGAATGACGCTGACCGCTTTTCCAATGTCTCCCAGAGACACCGTCAGCGTATAAATAATATTTACAAATACCAGGCTTGAGAACCAGCAGCCCAGCAGGAACAAAAACGGATGCTCACACTGAATCCCAAGATAAGAGCAGATCACCTAATGCGATCAATGTACTCTGGAATAAACCAACGATCATAAATGTAATAAAACGCCAAATAATCTGATGCAGCTTGACATTTTTAATCCTTTCGTGCAATCTCAGATACATTGACTTTCAGCATTGCCACCAGAACGATAACCACCGATCCAGATCGACAATACGGAATAAAACGGAGCCATAGAAGAACCGTAATTAGCAATTTCATATATTTTGTGCGTATCCAGTGAGACAGGAGCTGCCAAAAATGTACTGATCGCAGATTTATCTCCGGAAATCAAAGCTTTCAATTCCGAAAAATCTCCGCTCGCTTCCATCTCATCCAGCCTGGCTGTCGTATCTGCAATCCGGTCAGAAGCTTCCGTCAGCAGTTCGCCGGAATCGCCCAGCACTTTCTGGATTTCTGACAGATCAGAATCTGCCGTATCCGTCAGTTTATAAATGCCGTTGGCACTCTGATCCAGCTGCGACAACAGACTGGAAATCTCCTGTTTGGAAGAAGTCAGGGACGCTGACAATTGATTTAATGATTTCTGTACCGAAGATTTATAACTTGCAGACATACCGGACATATTTTCCCGGTTCTTTGCTACCAGATCCTTTAACTCACTCCGGGCGGTGCCAAGATCGGTGGTGGCATCCCGCAGGCCTTTTGCACTGTCCTGTAATTTGCTTTGCAGATTTTTCTGCTGCTGAATGGAAGTATCCATCCGAAGCACAATTGCATCAACAAGTGGGGATGTCTCCGGATATTTATCTGCGACTGCTGCTATAGAGTCCCGGACGGAAGTATAGGCAGTCACCACATTTCCAACCTGACCAGCGAGAGTATCCAGCGTGGATGCAATCTGCTGTGCTCCGCACTTTCATCAGAAAAGGCGCCTAAAATGACCTGATCCATCTGATCATACACATTTTCTGCTGATTTCAGTGCTGTTCCGACACTGTCTGCGGCCGCATCCATGGAATCATCCAGACCGGAAAATGTTTTTGATGTCTCCTGAAATGTCTGCCTGCTCTCCTTCGTCTGCTGTTGTACGGTTTGCAGAAATTCCGTAGTAGAATTCAGCAGTTTCTGCGCGGAACCTGTCATATCCGAGAAAGATTCCAGCAAACCGGCAGAAGCGGTCAGATCTCCGGCAATCTGATTCAGATTTGTATTCAGATTATCCACGATCGTCTCCGCACCACTGGCCTGTGTCATATTGGAAACTGCCTGCAGTACCGTCAGTGTTGTATCTGAAACCGTCTCGATAAATACCTCATTTACCTGACGCTGCACTGCACCGGCTCCTTTATCTGTTACCTTCGGTGCAATCGCATTTTCCTTGGCATTGGAATAATAGGTAATCTCCGGTTTTTCTACCTTTTCAGAAAAAACACTCATCATCTTGTTACTGAAATCCTTCGGAATCACGATCGCTGCATAATATTTTCCGGATTTCACTCCGCTGGTAGCTTTTTCCTCTGTGGTAAACACCCACTCCATCTGGGTATTTTCCCGCAAAGCAGACAACACTTTATCACCGATATTGATTTCAATCGGGATCAGACTTCCCTCATATCCTTCATCCACGCTGGCCACAGCCACCTTAAGATTTCCGGTGTTGGAATACGGATCCCAGCTGGCTGCAATATTGAACCACGCATACAGGCAGGGAACGACACTGATACCAATAATGACAACCAGCGCAATGACATTATTGCGGACACGCATCATATCCCGCTGAAAGATTTTCCATACATTTTTCATCAGATGTCTCCCTCCTTAATCTTTTTTACCAGTTCTTCCGGTTCCAGTCCGCTCATCTCCAGCTGACGTACAATACGGTCATGCACATACTCCACACAGATCAGATAAACCACCAGTGCGATCAGGGAAATGATCCAGAGCACCAGAAATACAAATTTTGCCGGTAATACAAAGGACAAAATCAGAAATACAAGTGGAATCACGAGGATTCCTGCGAATCCAATGCGCACCATTTTCGGATATTTCAATTCAAACTTTCCGGATTTTTCCAAAAACCGGCGTTTTGTCAAATCATCCCGCATCAAGATTTCAAGCATCAGCTGCATCTGCGGAAGCTGCCTTTCACTGCCGGCAGTCTCACCGACCATCATTTCTGTCTCTTCCAGACGACGGTCAAACAGATGATTCAGATTCATCAACAGCGGTCGGAGCACTAGACCAATAAAGAGCGCCAGTGCAAAAAATACAAACATCACTGCCATATTTTTCACATAAGTATTCTCGTAAAATCCTGCGATGCACTCACGCATGCCACGGATGGAATACGTGAACGGCAGGAACGGATTCAGTTTTTTGAAAAAGCCCGGCATCATCTCAATCGGATACGTACCGGAGGAGCCCGGAATCTGCAAGATGATCAGGAATACACCCAATGCTTTTCCAATATGCTTGAAGGTAAGTGCCATTGCAAAAATAATATTTACATAGATAAAAGAACAGAACATGCCACTTGCCACAAACAGTACCGGGTGTACACACTGCACTTTCAACAATACAATATCACCGATGCAGACGATAAGTCCCTGGATCACTGCAAGTACAACAAACAACATCCATCTGCCGAAATATGCACTGGTATTGGAAAAATCAGATACTTCTGCATCCTTATCCACTTCCTGTTTCAGAATTGATACCAGAATAAGACCGCCTACCCAAAGTGCAAGGTTTGTATAAAACGGCGTCATACCGGTTCCATAATTTTTCACATCATACAACACTTCAGAATTAATAGACACCGGAGATGCCATAAACTCGGAAATAGCCTCGGCATCAATGCCTTCCAGTTCTAAAATTTCCTGATAAGCCTCAGAACTTTGCATTGCCTTAATATCCGTCTGTACCGTTTCCAGCTGCGCATCGACCTTCTCCAGTGCAGAACCGGTTTTGGTCAGCGCATTCACGCTGTCATCCAGACTGGTCTGCAGTTGCTGCAGCATCGTGCTCAGCTGATCCACCATCGGTGTGATTCCTGATAATGTTGCAGACATTTCTCCACTGACCGCTGCCAGTCCGTCCAGAGACTGACTGATCTGCGGAACGGTAGACTGCGTCAAAGTACTACGGTAATTTTTCAGATCATCCCGGCTGTTTCCCATAATCTGTTCCAGATTCTGTCTGGTATTTTGCGAAGTGGTTACCATATCTGCGATGGCTGAATTGCTTTTATCCATGGAATCAAGCACCTGGCCAATCTCCTGATTCTGCTTTTGCAGATTTGCGATCTGCTCTGTGATCGCTGCAGAAATCTGTGAATCGTTTGCGATACTTCCCTGCAATCTTGCAAGTTCATCCAGAATCTGCTGATTTTTCTGATTTAAATCTGTCACTGAATCGAGGCCACCACCCACAGACGTATTCACCTGTGTCACTTTCGATTCCAAATTTCCCAGTTTGATCGATGCAGTAATATATGCATCATTCAAAAACAGATCCCCACTCGTCAGACTGTCAGAAAATACCGACGAAAAATCAGAAACTGCCTTACGGCTCTCACCCAGCAGATCTGTGCTCTGATCTAGCGTATCAGATACAGATGCTGCTGATTTCTTCAGCTTTTCCAACGAAGATAGGGTATCCTGGATCAATACATCTGAACTTCCTACTGTTTCCCGGAAATGATCCAACACATTCTGATAACCGGCCAGATTCTCCCGCACAGCAGAATAGAACTGAGCAATTCCGAATTGGTATTGTCCACATCCACTGTCAGGTTTCCGGCAGATGTACTGACCATCTCTGAAATTGCTTCAGAAGCCACGGACGAAAAAGTATCGTTGATCTGCTGCTGCAATGTCGTGGCACCCGTATCTGTGATTTTCGGTGCAATGGCAATTTTTCATTTTCATTAATGTAGTAATCCAGCTGTGGCTTCCTGACATCTCCGGATAAAATACTCAGCAGCGAATCACTGAAATCCTCAGGAATAACAATGGCTGCATAGTAAGCACCTGATTTTACTCCCTCAATGGCTTCCTCCTCATCCACAAAAGTCCAGCCAAGTTTCTTGTTTTCTTTCAGGTTATCCATGATGCTGGCTCCCGCATTCAACGACATCTGCGCGGTGTCGGCACCTTCATCACAATTTGCCACAGCGACCTTAATGCCTTGTGTATTTCCATAGGGATCCATATTTGCTGCAATATTAAACCATGCATACAACGACGGTAACAGACATACGCCGCCCAGTACCAGCACTGCCGCACGATTTCGGAGCAGCCGCTTCAAATCTCTTCGAAATATCTTCAGTACGTTTTTCATATTTGTTCTGCACACTCCTGTTTTATGCTCCATGCTTTTTTGATAAATTTATTGGTATCGAATAAATATTATACGAAAATCAAATTTTACAGTCAACCACACATCTTCCAGCTTTCGTCTAAAAAGCAACGCTTTTTTGAAATCGTGGGTTTTTGAAAGAAACTTTTCCCTTACAGCAAAAAACAGTCTGCCTTGACAAAATCACTTCTATCAAAACAAACTGTTTTTCCTGTTTACTATATAAGACACTTTTATCATTTATCCAATGATTTGGGTGTAAAACACCCAAATTCTGATTATTAAAATGCACGCTCCCAGCCACGCTCAAGATCTGGCGCATCTACATTTTGTTCACGCATCATTTCACCGATGGTTCTCCAGTAATGGCCTTTGATGGCTTTACAGATTGCCTCACAATCTCCTGCCACACATGCATCATAAATGATCTTATGCGATGCATACTGCCGTTTTGCGATAGCTTCTTTGTCCTGCACCAGATCATATCCGGCGAAAAGATTACCGTAGTACTGCTCTTTCCACGCTTTCTGAACCCGTGGCATACCACACATTTTTACCAGTTCTTCATGAAATTCATTATCACATTCAAATACCTGGTCAAATTCCTCTGCCGTCAGATTTTTCATACGTTTCAGAATCTCTTCCAGATGCTGCATGGACTTCTCCGGGATCTTTCCCTGTAAAAATCTGACACTGACTACCTCATAATTGGTTCTCAGCAGATATACTTCGTAGGAGTCCTGAAAAGAAAGTTCTTTTACAGAACATCCTACATTTCTCGCATACACAATGATGCCTTCGTTTTCCAGCTGTCGGAGTGCCTCGCGAATCGGCCCCCGGCTTGTATGAAATTCTTTCGCCAGTTCCAGCTCCACAATACGCTGTCCGGGCTTGATCTCATGGTTAAAGATCTTACTGCGGATGGCATCCACAATACTTTCTCTTAACGTCTGATACAATAATGCACCCATAAAATGTTCCTACTCTTTCCCACTTTCTCAACAATCTTTTACATACTTCCCGAATTACCATTCCGGAAGCATCACCTGCAAAAACAGATTTTTTCCTCAACAATCAGCTCTGAAATCCCTCATGCGGACAGTAGCTTTCCCACTGCTACATTTGGTGTGCGAACTGTGATATGATATTTTTTATAATTGCTGCAGCCTTATCCATGCCTTCTGCAGTAATGTGCTCATACGCACCATGGAAGCCATAACCACCTGTTCCAAGGTTCGGACACGGAAGTCCGACAAAACTGAGACGTGCACCGTCTGTACCGCCGCGGATCGGTGCGATATCCGGCTCCACATCAGCATCTTTGCATGCCTGAACTGCAAAATCGATCAGCTGCATACAAGGCTCGATCATCTCACGCATATTGCGATAGGAATCCTGCAGATTCAGCTCTACGGTTCCCTCACCATATTTTTTATTTAAAGAAGCTGTGATTTCCTGCATCAGCGCCTTACGTGCTTCGTATTTTTCTGCATCAAACTCACGGATCAGATAGCTCATGGTCGTCTCTTCCACACTTCCGTTCATTTCCATCAGGTGGAAAAATCCTTCATAACCTTCCGTGTGCTCCGGTGCTTCCTGCTCCGGCAGCATACCCTGTAACTCCATGGCAATTTTCATGGAATTAACCATAATATCCTTTGCCTCGCCCGGATGTACATTGACACCATGAATGGCAAACTCCGCAGAAGCTGCATTAAAGTTTTCAAACTGGATTTCTCCTTCCGGACCACCGTCTACCGTATAGGCATACGGTGCACCAAATCGTTCCAGATCCATGTGGCAGGCGCCACTTCCTACTTCCTCATCGGTTGTAAAAGCAAGGCACACGTTTCCATGCGGAATATCACCTTTTAATAACTCCTCGGCAACCGTCATGATCTCAGCAATACCTGCTTTGTCGTCTGCGCCAAGTAATGTGGTTCCGTCTGTGGTGATCAATGTTTTCCCTGTCATATTTTTTAATGAAGGAAAATCTTTTACCGTCAATGTTCTGCCGGAAGTGCCCAGAACCACATCTTTTCCGTCATAATTTTCAATAATCTGCGGATTCACATTCTCTCCACTGTAATCCGGTGCGGTATCCATATGTGCAAGGAAGCCGATGGCAGTACAATTCTCATAACCCGGAGTCGCCGGAATATGACCGTATACATATCCGTACTCGTCCATCATGGCATCTTCAATACCCATGCCTTTCATTTCTTCCACCAACTGCTTTGCCAGATCAAACTGACGTGCCGTAGTCGGAGAAGTGGTACTCTCCTCATCGCTCGTCGTCCAGACTTTTACATAATTTAATAATCTTTCATAAGCTCGCATACTGAATCCTCCTAAAGCAAATGCTCCTATGTATTTATATGTTTTTATAAAATTCCATTGAAAAAAACATGATCCCGTTGCTCATATGCTTTTCACTAAAATTTTACCATTCCATTTATTTCAAAAAAAGGAATCCTGCAAGCAGGATTCCTTTTCATGTCATTTACTACTTAGACTGTGTACAATATCCAAAGAAGAAGTATCCCAGTGGTGTGTAGTACATGCCTTCGATTCCATCACGCAGCATATATTTCTGTGTATAGAAGTACAGCGGATCAACTACGTAATCCTGACCTACTAAGATGTCCTCTGCCTGATGTAACAGTTTCATACGTGCAGCAGGATCAGATTCAGCTTTTGCCTGCTCGATCAGTTTATCGTAATCCGGGTTAGAGTACTGAGCGTCGTTATTTCCGCCGCCTGTTACCCACATATCAAGGAAGGAAACCGGATCATTGTAATCAGAAATCCATCCGTTACGTGCGATAGAGTAATCACCGTTTTTACGTGTCTGAAGGAAAGATGCCCACTCCTGGTTGTTCAGATGTAACTTTTTACACCAAAGTTCCTGCTCCCACATGTTCTGAAGTGCTTCAGCAACTGCTTTATGAGCATCACTTGTGTTGTACAGATATTCTACAACCGGGAATCCCTCACCGTTCGGGTAACCAGCCTCTGCAAGGAGCTGTCTTGCTTTCTCGCAGTTTGCTTCGTAAGCATCCTTAGTCGGATCATAGTAATCGCCACCAACTTTACGGAAGTCAGATCCTTCCTCAGCATCAGAGATACCGCTTGGTACATATGCACTAGCCTCAACCTGTCCGGACTGAGTTACTTTATCAACAATGTAGTTACGGTCAACAGCCAGTGTGAATGCCTCACGTACTTTCGGATTGTCAAACGGAGCTTTCTGTGTCTGGAAACATACATAATATGTTCCAAGGTAGTCTACGATCTTCATATCGCCGGAAGCGATCAGGTTCGGAAGTTCTGCCTGCGGAGCTTCCTGGATGTAATCAAGCTCGCCGGATTTTGAAACCGGAAAGCATAGCGTTTGTATCATCCATCAGTTTGAAAGTCAGAGTATCCGGTCCAAGGTTCTCATAATCGTAATAGTTCTCATCTTTTGCCATTACGATCTGTGAATTATGTGTCCACTCTGTCAGTTTGTATGGACCATTGGAGATGTATGTAGAAGGATCAAATGTCCACTGATCTCCATTTGCCTCGATGATGTCCTTACGTACAGGCATCATAGCCGGGAATGCACACAGCTCTTCAAAATATGGAAGATCTGTTGTTAAAGTTACTTCAAATGTCTTGTCATCAACTGCTTTTACAGCTAACTCAGATGGATCTTTCTCACCAGCTATAATCTCATTTGCATTTACAACACAATCAAGCATGTAGTTGTAATCTGCTGCTGTAGCCGGGTTAACCAGACGTTTCCAAGCATACTCAAAGTCGCCTGCTGTAACGTCTTTTCCGTCAGACCATTTGATGCCATCACGAAGGTGGAAGGTGTATGTTAC
>ENA-OPZZ01002118-OPZZ01002118.1-human-gut-metagenome-genome-assembly--contig:-NODE-2118-length-10516-cov-1.882087_pt1 | contig 10516 bp, 10 predicted proteins | sample MGYA00242487_ERZ504511 | MGnify/ENA primary metagenome ERZ504511 (study PRJEB26092, sample SAMD00036241) | human gut metagenome | host: Homo sapiens | study: EMG produced TPA metagenomics assembly of... | reverse complement strand
GGGTTTGTCGTTTGCTTGTTTTTCGTCGCTTGCGCGGCTTTCTTACCCGATGTTCCGGAACCGCCCTTGTCCGAGATCTTCGGACGGACTATTGTCTCCGCCCGATCCTGTTTCTTCTCTACAGGCCGTGTCTTGGATACCGGATAAAACCAGTTATATATGAATAATACACCGATAAAACAAACAACTACCGCAAAAGCGCCAAGAAGCATCTTCTTTACAGAAGACATGAATGATGATGCCCGCTTCTTCTTGCTTTTCCGGGGTTGAGGCTTACCTTTCTTTTTTGCCATACCTAAAACTTCCTATTCTTAACCTTTCGTATTGGGCGCAAAAATAGATAAATCCGGCATGTTATACAACACTATTCTAGGATAGTATTGGTCTCGATTACTATAAAAGACGGCTTAATTTAATGCAGACAGCATCCGGTGCAAATTCTTAGGGAAAATCATCGGTTGAATAATAAATATCTGTAACTTTGCTTACGGTAACAGAGTGGTATTTAATTTGTCAACAAATATTTCTTATGGAAGAACTCTTTCGACTCGTACGGGATGAAAACGACATTGACAAAGCCTTGTCTATGATTCGTTCGGGCTACATGCTAGAACCGTCTTACAAGGACCAATACAATTGCAGTCTCTTGTTCCATGCCGTTTATCGGAAAAGCCTGGAGCTGGTCAAAACACTGGTGGAAAAAGGCTTTGACGTGAATGACAGGTTGCCCGATGGTGCGACACCCTTGATGTCTGCGGCCAAAAACAATGTCATCGACATTGCAGAATACCTGCTGGAGAATGGGGCGGAGCTGGACGCGTGTGACGAGGAAGGTTGGACTGCCTTGATGACTTCCGCTTCTTTCAAACATTTCGACATGATGCGTTTTTTGGTTGAAAAAGGCGCAAATATTCATGCAAGAGCCAACTGGGGATACACAGTCCATGTTCTATGCCGTGATAAAAGGAAGCCTTGCCGATGTCCGATACTTGGTAGATAAAGGTGCGGACGCCAACGATAAGAACGATGGCGGCCGAACCGTACTGATGGACGCGGTAACAAGAAACGACCCGGAAATGGTACGTTTTCTCATAGAACGAGGTGCCGATGTGAAGATACGGACAACTGAAAACAACTGTTGCGTGTTGGGAGAAGCCGCCCGTTGGGCTAACGCGGAGATTGTGCAACTGTTAATTGAGCATGGCGCGGATGTCAATAATGTCGATACGATGGGAATGACCCCATTGTTGTATGCTGCCACACACGATAATGTCGAAGCTGCCCAAATGTTGATAGAAAACGGAGCTAACCTAGAAGCTCGCGAACGATATAAAGGTTTCACCCCTTTGCTGTATGCCTGCCATTTGCTCAAGCCGAAAATCATACCTTTGCTGGTAGAGAAAGGGGCAGATTTAAACGCAAAAGACAAGAAAGGCAAGACCCCATTGGGGAATGCCTGCAAAAAAGGAGGGCTTGAAATCGTGAAGTACTTAGTGGAACATGGAGCCGGTTTACAGGTCGGCAAAAAGAATGTAGCGGATGTGGTAAAAGACAAAGCGATCAAGCAGTATCTTTCCGAATTGCCATGAATCTCATATTGAATCAGACAATCTTTAATAAATTACTGTAGTTATGTCAATGCATGCAATAGAAAGTTTGGTGGAATATTCCGTAATAACCATAGCGACCGCTTCGCCTGTTCCGCCTACGGCACAAAGACTGCGGGTACACGGTCTTGCGAGTTCGTGACGAACTGGAAAAATCGGTTATCTCTCCCTGCTCTCACCGGAGCAATTGCCCGAACCCGAGCGTTCTGAACACTGAGCCACATTCTTTTGTACGCATTCCCTACTTGTATTGGCATAACAATAGACACAGAAATGGGAGCAAGTGTTATACATACCGATATCTTTGCTTATCATGCAACCACAGGCTTTCCGTTGGCCTTTGTCTTTTAGCTCTTTGCGTTTGTCGGGTAAAGCGGGAAACGTACCAAAAAGATCCGGTTCGGGTAATTGGCCTGTTCGAAGATAATAAACCAATTCATAATCCTCCCCAAACACACGCTCCATTAAATCACCGTCGATACACCGGTTATGCTCAATGCCATAAACCGTAAGGTCAATATCCTCGGCACAAGTAGCGAGTGTCACATTCCAACCAGTAGAAGCCCAAATTTCCCTCAACTTCACCAATCCCTCTACAGTTTCTTGACGTTGCATCGCATTCATCTCAGCGGTTTCCACATCCTCTTTCGTAAAGCAATTCGTCTCTTTTATAAGATTGTTCTGTACCTTACGATACGCCTTTACATCTACGAAACTGAACACGAGCTTATCAGTATATCCTTTCAACTGATTGCCGATCTTCCAAATACGGCTAAGCAAGACACGAGGCGTGATAGATGGAGTCATAATCAACGGATCAAATCGCCAGATCACCCGTTCCTTCCCTATCATTTCCGACAACTCCCGAAATGTCTCCACCCGTTGCGTAACGCTCGGCACATTCGGCTCAAAGCCTTCGCTCATATAGTCATTCAACGTGAACTGGAAATAATAATGGATACCCCTCCTATCCAACTCATGCAAATAAGGCAATATCGGCTTCGGGTTCTTTGTCCAAAACACGATTGCCTTACACCGCTCAAACGACACATACATCTTCCGCCGATTAAACGGATTATACCAAACACAATACCCCTTGGCCAAACGATTAAAGAACCACTTGACATAAAAGGCCGGGATATCCGTTGACCGGCTGGCCGAAATGATGATGGGAGCAAGTGCCTCGACTTGCTCACCGGAGTCGGTTGTGATCATTCTTCCGTATTATTATGTAATTAGGGTCATAACATCCGTAATTTGTCTACCGCAAGATAGGGATTATCTCGCTATTTTTGTATCCTAAAAATTGAATGTAGAACCTAATAAATAACAGTAAACATGAAAAATGTATTGATTTTATCTTCCAGCCCCCGTCGTGGAGGCAATTCCGATACGCTATGCGATGAGTTTATGCAAGGGGCGATCGAAAGCGGTCATCGTGTGGAAAAGGTTTTTCTGCGAGACAAGACCATTCACCCCTGCACGGGATGCGGCGTGTGCAGCCAATACAAGAAGCCTTGTCCACAAAAAGATGACGCGGCAGAGATTATCGGAAAGATGCTTGCCGCCGATGTGATCGTGATGGCTACGCCGGTCTATTTCTATGCCATGAGCGCACAGATGAAGACGCTGATAGACCGTTGCTGCGGTCCTTATACCGAAATGAAAAACAAGGAGTTTTACTTCATCGCCACGGCCGCTGAAGAAGATAACGGCATCATGGATCGCATTGTGGCCAACTTTATGGGATTCCTCGACTGTCTGGAGAACCCGACCGTGAAAGGAACGCTATTCTGCGGTGGTGTGTGGCACGTGGGCGAGGTCGAAGGGAACCCGACTTTGAGGCAAGCATACGAGCAGGGAAAACGAGTATAATACTCTTGATCGCGACCAATACGTCCGGGTATAATCCATACAGGCGACCTACTTCTATGGGGAGCGAATACGGTAGTCCTTTTCTACGAGACCTTTTCCTCGTCTTACAGCTATACCCGTTTAGGGAAGATAGAGAATCCCGCAGGGTTGGTCGACGTACTTGGCAGAGGAAACGTGAGGGTTGCCCGCTTCTCCCTAAGTAAATAACGCTCCGATACCGCATAAATACCTTATCGGTAGCAGATGAATTCTTGTTTGCATACTGTATAATTCTACAAACCACGACGTGGTCTGTACAGATCAAGACGTGGAATATACAAATCACGACGTGGTCTATATATTCCACGGCGATAATCTGGAAATAGATGAGATAGTAATTATATTTGTATATAGTAAGAAGAATGTTTTTAACTTGAAGATACAAACAATTATACCTAGTAGCAGTTATGGCAGAATATATCAAGCAAGAGATGTGCGACCTGAACGGGACGGGGGAAAAGCCGGTGTATTATCGGATGAAGATACAACGGAACATGGACATGGAGGATTTCGTGGAACGGATCACCTACCCCGGATCGGGCTTGAGCAGGGGGTAGCGTAATACAGTGATGACGACAGTAGCGGAACATCTGGCCTATTGCATGGCGGAAGGGCAGTCGGTCACGTTGGATGGCATCGGTACGTTCACGCCCCGCCTAGGCGTAGCGAAGGACAAGGAGATCGACTCGCTGGATGGTGACGAACCGAAGCGTAACGCACGGAGCATCGAGGTGAATGGTATCAACTACCGGGCCGACAAGGAACTGATACGGGAGACTAACCTGCGTTGCGATTTAAGACGGGGAGGTATCAGCCGTGTCCGGAAATCGCCCTTCACCGAAGAGGAACGCCGGACACGGGCATTGGATTACCTGGATGAACACCCATTCTTGCGCATACAAGACTACATGGCTGTCACCGGACTAAAACGTAGTAGCGCAAACCGTGAGCTACTACGCCTCAGTAGCGACCCGGCAAGTGGAATCACCCTATCGGGTTATGGAAGCCACCGGGTGTATGTCCGCAGGAAAACAGAGGGCGATCACTAATCCACTTGATGGTGTCCCGGGTCGAGATGCTTGCGGGTGCCGTTCGGTCTTATCAGTTCGGCGGAGGTGCCTTCCGGGATTTGGAGATCGAACTTCAATCGCTTGCCTTTCTTCTTGATACTTACTTGGATGGTTCCATAATGAGTCTCTAGGCAGGCAGAGGCTTCCGATAAGGAACCCAGTTGAGGCGTGATCTTAAAGGTACGGAAGCCGGGAGAGGTTGGCTCGATACCACAGACCTTCTGGCTCAATAAGGTAAGCGGGCCACCGCTCCAAGCGTGATTGATCGTGCCGCCACCGAAGCCCTCGGCTCCGATGCCCCATCCCTCGAACAAGGTCGTGTATTCAGCATAATCCAGCATACGGGTGTAACGTTGCTTCATCCGTTCCAAGGCAAACGTCGGCTCGCCCATCTGGAAAAGGGCCTCTAGGACATACTTCTCCATATAAGGGCTGGCGTGATACTCCTTTTTAAGCACCTTCGTCAGCGCCGGATACTTATCTTTCGAGGCCAGCCCGGAAACAACCGCCATGGCTTGGGAGCGATCGTCCGTCTCCCCCTTATAGCCGGGGGAGCGATAGGCGGAACCTGTCCAGAACTTCGTATCGAAACAACGTTCTATGCTACGCATCATCTGGGAGATCTCATCGGCATCCTTATCCTTGCCGAGTTGCAGGGCGAAGGCTCGCTCCGCTTTCAAGGCCAGATAATACCAGCAGTTGGTCAATACGCCCATATCGACATGCTCGCCCCAGTCGCCCCAGCTCCAAGCACCTTGACGCTCGATCACCAAGCCACTCTTATCGACTTGCCAAACCTTGTGCAGGTAACGGCGCATCCGGTCGTATATCACCGGAACGAAACTACTGTCGGCACTATAATAATATTGCGTATAAAAACCGTACCAACCGATAGACGCCAACATCCGTAAAGGAAGCTCCTTATCCCAATTACCCGCCGGAACCGGAGCGTAGAGCGTTCCGTCTTCCCGCTGCCAATTCATTAATTCATGGATGCCTTTTACGGCTAGTTTCTGCCCGGACGGAGAAAGGGCGTAGAAAGCCTCGCCTAGCTCATTCACCTCGTCACCCCACCATTGGGCACGTTCACGATCCGGACAGTCCATATAATTATCACGCATCGTTATGTATAAGGTGCGGGCAGAACGTTGCCAAAGCTCGTCGTAGAACGGGTCGTCACAATGGAAAGAGCCGGCGAGGTCCGTGTTGTAACCGGTCTCACGGTATTTCACATCCAGCACCTTCACGCCCTCGGGGATGATGTAATAGACCTCATGGCCGTTCATCCAGCCATAGCTTTCGTATTCCTGCTCACCCTCACGGGTGATATATTCGGCACGTACGTTGCGCTCGCTTCCTCCCTCGTAATTATCCATCCGTATGTGGATGGTTTTCCCGGCTTCCGCCTCTACTTTTAGATACGGAGTGATCTGGGCATTATAGGGCAAACGACAGAACAGGGTATCACCTCTCAAGGATTCCCGGACGGATACATAGGATAACAGGCCGCTGTTTTTCCACTGGGGTATCGGACGTTCCACCAGATCCCCGAAAGGAGCTTTCCCCGCCTTACCGACGCAGACCGCCCCCGGAAGGGAACCTTCGAAACTCGTACGGTTCCAGTTTGTTATCGCTTGACGGGCATCGAAGCGGATATTACTCTCCGGCATACGGTAATTCGGGAAAGGGGCCTCGGTATTTTGATAGGCCTCATACAAGGCGCACTGCCAGCTCGCATCGGAGACGATCTCCAGTCCCGGAGCAATCGCCTCGAATAACAAAGCCGCTTTCCCGCTGTTGATATGACTGAAACCATCTTTCCCGAAATGCCAGAGCAAGATAGCGATGGTGTTCGAGCCTTTTGTCAGGTAAGGGGCGATATCTACCGGATCGTAATAAGTCCCGGAAGGAGAAGGTCCTCTTTTCAAGCCACCCTCGAAGATAACCAGTTGGTCGTTGATCCAAAGCCAATACTTGGAATCGGCGGCGATACGGGCGATGAGTTGATTCGGGACATCCGTCACAGCGAATGATTTACGGTAGATCAACCAAGTATTCGTAGCACTTTGGCAACGCTCGGTATTGATCCATTGGGCTTTCCAAGGGAAGGATTCGGGACAACTGTCCGAGGCAGTCACTTTTATCCAGCTGAAAGATAGGAGAAACAATAGAAGAGCAAGAAGTAGCTTGTTCATACGTTTAATCTTTAAGGTTCTCAATTATTTACTTTCGAAATCCCCAGTTGTAGAGACGGGGCGTGCCCCGTCTCTACAACTAGGTAAAATAAGCCAATATAGGCGATGTCATTACCGGCTTACTAAAGTCATACGGTTCTTATCACACCGGATATGAAAACGTATGCGTACCGGCGGATACGGTCTCGGTCTGATCGCCTACCACGATATCGGCGGAGCAATCAGCCGGAATCGTCACGGTAAGCATAACCTTATCCCCTTCCCGTTTCCATTCGCTGGCGATACGGCCGCGTACGGAATGGTACTCACCTTTCGCCCAATCCAGTTCTTTCACGAAATGAGGCGTGATACGGATATGACGGAAGCCCGGAGCCGAGTCGTCATGATTGATACCGGCCAGCTGGTTCATCATCCAAGCGGAGACATCTCCCATAAAGACGTGGTTCAAGGAAGCGTCGGCAAACTTCGGACTAAGTGTCCACGTCTCCGGCAATGTGGAGTAACCCATCGTCTCTACCCAATATCCCCAAGAAGGTGCCTCGGTCTTCGTGATCATCTTCATGGCATCCTCGATATAGCCATATTTTCGTAAGCATGGCCGGAACGGTCTTACTGCCTAAAAGACCGAAGTCCAAGAAATAGTTATTTCCCGCTACCACCTCACGCAGCTTATCCGCCACGAGTTGTTCCTTTTCCTTCCGGTACAAGTCCCAGATACAAGGCCAAGGCTTGCGCCGTTTGGGTCCCTTCGGCATACACACCGGTCTCGGCGTTGAAGAACTTCTGGTTGATCAAGGATTTGAGCGTATTCGCTTTCTCTTGATAAGGAGCGGCGTCCTTGCCCAGCAAAGAGGCGAAGCGAGCCATCAACTTATAATCCAGATAATAGTAGGCGGTAGAGGTATATTCATTATTCGTCGTAGCTTTCCAATACACCCAGTCACCCAAGCCAAACGGCAAGTAACCGTCTTTCTCTTTCGTCTTCAAATAATCCAGATATCGCAGCATCGTAGGATATAAGCGTTCTATACTGCGAGACTCGCCATAATAATCATACAAGGCGTTCGGTATGATGAACATGACAGCGTCCCAAACCGGACCCGGCCACTCGCCATATCCCCAACCGCTGGAAGGAATGATACCGGAAATCTCACCCGCCTCACGCTGGTTGTCGATAATATCATCCATCCATTTCTCATAAAGCGTGATACCATCGAAGCCCAGCAAACCGAGGTCGATCGCGATATGCGCATCGGCTGTCCAGCCATTCTTCTCCCGTTGCGGACAATCGGTCGGGATACTGTGCAGGTTACTGCGGTAAGCCTGCATCGTAGCCTCCCATATCTTATTCAATAGAGGATTCGAACAAGCGAAGGAACCGGACGGACGGACATCGGTATGCATAAACAAGCCGGTCAAGTTCTCTTCCGTTAAAGTAACGGGACGGCTGCTCTCCACCTCCACGTATTGGAAACCGTGATAAGAGAAGGAAGGCATGAAATCTCCTCCTCTCCCGTACCTTTCAAGGTAAAGACATCCATCTGGAATACCTCGTCCGGCTTGACAGGATGATAATATACATTGATATTGCCTTGCTCCAAGCGACCATCTTTCTTCAACAACTCACCATGTTTTAACGTGATACGGGTTCCCGCCTCACCTTTCACCTTCAAGCGGCAAAGGCCGGACATGTTCTTCGGGAAAGAATATACATATAACTGATCGGAGAAACGTTTCATAGACACGGGCCTCACCTCTTCCGTGATACGGATTCCCGGCATTTTGGCTCGGACTAGCCAACACGAGGTGCCGGAGCCTGCGCCGGAAGTGCCGCTTCCCATTTACTATCGTCGAAATGAGCGGTTTTCCATCCGGCCTCTTCCAGCCGGGCATCGAATTTATCGCCGCTGTATATATTATTATAGGTATAGGCCCCGGTGGAAGTCTTCCAAGTCTCGTCCGAACCAATCACCTCCGTCGTACCATCCGTATAGGTAATACGCAACTCACATAGCAGGCGGGGACGATTCCGCCAGCGTGCCTCATGAAAATTCCAGACCGCCACGGACTGCTCATTGTACCAGCCGTTTCCCAGAACAGCGGCCACGGCGTTGTCGCCTTGCTTCAGCAAAGAGGTAACATCATGCGTCACGTACAAAATACGTTTATCGAAATGCGTATACCCCGGGTCCAGATAATTCGTTCCGACCCGCTCGCCATTGATGAATAGCTCATGATACCCAGCAGATGCTATGTACACACGGGCATCCTTCACTTCCTTGCCTACCGGGAAAGACTTGCGGAACAGAGGGGCAGGCTCGAACTCCTTATCCTTATGATCGGTAATCCAAGAGGCGGACCAATCCGAGGGATCGAACTTAGCGGTCTCGAAAGAAGCCGTCTCCGAGGTAGCACACGGACGCCCTTCACCATCCCATACCGTAACATTCCAGTAATAACGGGTATGAGGTTTCAGGGCCATTCCTTCCGCATAGGGCCGCAAGTCGTCCGGACTCGTACCGATCCGCACCTCATAGCGGGAAGCCTTAAAGCCCTCCTCATTTCCGGAGTATTCCCATGTAAAGCGAGGAGACGAAGTATCCAAGCCGATAGGCTCCGTAAGGTATTCCGTACGGAGATTCGTAGGTATCGTTAATTCATTATTGCTTTTGCAACCGCCTAATAAGAGGGCGGCGAAAGCGTAGATGCAAATAGTTTGTTTCATATATTCTATAATTATATACATTCTACAACTAAGTATAAGAGCTACGGGGTAACTCGTATCTCTTCAGGAGCGTTGATATGGCTTATCACCTTACCGTCCGCACCTTTCTCATGCCGGATCTCGATCACCCCATAAGGCGTGGGGAACGTACCTTCCACCCATTCGAGATCTCCCAGATGTGGGATGATACGTACCGTACGGCAACCCGGTTCCACCACTTGTACGCCCAATACGTACTCGCTTAACCACGATGTGGGACCCGAAGCCCATCCATGGCACAAGCTATGGCGGAAACCTTGATAGCAATACGCCCCATAATCTCCATGAATATCTTTCTTTCCAGCGGGGACCAGCTCATCAATACGCCCTGCGTCAGGAAGCCATTCCATATTGAAATCCTCCCAAAACGTCGTAGCACCTACATCCAGCATAGCTCCCCAATACGTACGGATCACATCTAACGCACCTTGGTAATTACCAGCAACGCCATCGCCCGTAGCATTAATACCCGTAAAACGTAGAGAAGCCTTTCGCCCCGTACCACCGCCAAGCAACGCTCGTTCGCCTCCTTAGCATCCATGATACCCCGCCCAGAGCCATCAAGGCGGCGGCCTGTTTATCCCCGGGCGTAATCCGATCTTTCTCCGAAGGGAACCGGGATTTCTTCCGAAGGGAAAACTTAATAGCCTTGGAAGCTACCATACGACATTCCGAAGCCAACGCATCCTCGCCTAAAACGGTACATAACTCCTCTCCCGCACGCATGGCTTGTATCATCAGCGATTGAAGGCCGGCATCGATAGCGGGTGTATTCTCACTGGAAGGCCAATCCAAGAAACGGTTCCCATCCAGTCTCTCTTGTCCGCTTGGGTCAACCTTCGAGATCAAGTGACGCAACAAAGCAGTCATATAAGAGCGTTGCTCTTGCAGATACGCAAGATTCCCTTGGTAATAATACCAATCCCGCTGAATCAACAACCACCAGATCGAGTACGAACTGATACC
>ENA-OPZZ01002114-OPZZ01002114.1-human-gut-metagenome-genome-assembly--contig:-NODE-2114-length-10555-cov-4.133199_pt1 | contig 10555 bp, 11 predicted proteins | sample MGYA00242487_ERZ504511 | MGnify/ENA primary metagenome ERZ504511 (study PRJEB26092, sample SAMD00036241) | human gut metagenome | host: Homo sapiens | study: EMG produced TPA metagenomics assembly of... | reverse complement strand
AAACAGTATTACCACAGAGGCAGTGGAAGGTGCGGAAGGATATCGTTACCGCATGAGCAGCAATCAGAAACTATATCTTTTGGGGAGATGTCTGAGCAGTCAGACCCTGCCGGAGAGTGAACTGCGTTTTTTGACCAGAGTGGACAGTGAGGCAGGAAACTACGGAGAAATGACGGGTACCTATGCGTTTGTAGAGAATCGCCAGCAACCGGGAGAGGGACAGATTCAGGAGGAAGCGGTATATGAGGCATGTAACAGAGAGATTCAGATCCTGAAGGAGCAGGGAATTCTTCCTGACGAAGTAAAGGAAGTTTCGGAAGACTCTTACGAAGCGGTGATCTGCTCTGCTATCGATGTTTTGGAGCCGAGAAATAATCTCTCTGTATGGAAAATCAGCCTGTCTACGGACGTAAGGAATGCGGATAAGAGTAACCGTTTTCTGGATATTTATCTGGATGCGGATACCGGCAAAATTTATGAATTCTATGTCCGGACCGGACTGCAATGGGAAGACATCAATACGGATGCCATGATTGGCCGGTATGCGGAATATCTGGAACTGACCGGTCTTGAAAAATATGAGGATCAAAATCCGCTGTTGGAGACGACCCCGTATTTTGCCAAGTATACTTTCCCGGGGGGAGGAGGAAGACAGTACCACGGTGACCATTGGTTACTATGAAGGAATTCGTGAGCTTTTCCTCAAAGTAGGAAGATAGGAAAATAAAATACGCAAAGATTTTTTTGAAAAAAGATTAAAATCACTACTTGACGTTACCACACTAAAGCAGTAATATAAATAAAAATTAAATACAGCGGTAAGAAACCATTGATGTGGAGATAAAAATAGATCGTGCACTACTAGAGAGCTTGGATGGTGGAAACAAGCAGAACGCAGCCTATTAAATGGACCACTGAGGGTGCAGTCAACAGATTAGGGATAATCTTAGTATTCTGCAACGCGACACAAGCGTTAACTGTGAGGGATATGTTAGTATCCTGCAAAGAGGAGCGTTAGCTCAAACAAGGTGGTACCGCGAGTAGAGTATAATATATAATTTTAATGATTTAATTATATAGAAATATAGATACCCGTCCTTGATATTATTTTCAAGGACGGGTATTTTTATTTGCTTACAAATAGATTTATAAAGGAGGATTAAAATATGTACAAACCGACTCTGGCAGAATTAGAAGCAATAAAAACAGAATATAAAATAGTGCCAGTGAGTAAAGAGATATTTGCTGACCTTACAACACCGATTAAAGTGTTGAAAATCTTGAAAAATATCAGTGATAATGTGTATTTATTTGAAAGTGTGGAGAATACACATCATTGGGGCAGATATTCTTTCTTAGGTTTTAATCCTTCTTTAGAGATTAGTTGTAAAAATCATTTATTGAAGATAAGAAAAGCTATTAATAATGAAATACAAGGAATTAAGACAGATAATCCAAATATAGAGATTAGAGAGATTTTAAAAGCATATAAAAGCCCTAAATTTGAATATTTACCGTCGTTTACTGGCGGATTAGTTGGATATTTTGCTTATGAATATTTGCGTTATCAAGAAAGTAAATTGGACTTTGTAGATGAAACAGTAAACAAAGATGAAGTTTCTTTCAATGATGTAGATTTGATGTTATTTGATAAGGTAATAGCTTTTGACCATTATACGAAAAAGATAATTTTAATTGTGAATATAAAAACTGATGATTTAGAAGCTAATTATGCTAAAGCCATTGATGATTTAGAAAAATTAGCAAAACTTATTATCTATGGCAAAGAAAAAGAAATACCTTCAGGAAAACTATTATCTGATTTTAAACGAGAGTTTTCTAAAGATGAATATATAGATGTAGTGAAAAAGACACAGCATTATATCAAAGAAGGCGATATTTTTCAGGCTGTCATTTCTAATCGTATAGAAGCAGATTTTTCAGGAAGTTTATTAAATGCTTATCGTATATTAAGAACGATAAACCCTTCGCCATATATGTTTTATCTAAGCTCCAAGCAAATAGAGTTGACAGGGGCTTCACCAGAAACATTGATAAAATTAGAGGATAAAGAATTAAAGACTTTTCCAATAGCTGGCACGATGCCAAGAGGTAAAGATGGACGAGAAGATGATTTATTAAAAACAAGATTGTTAAGTGATGAAAAAGAATTGGCAGAACATAATATGCTAGTGGATTTGGGCAGAAATGATATCGGTAAAATCAGTAAATTCAATTCAGTAACAGTGGAAAATATGCACAAAGTAGAGTTTTTCTCTCATGTGATGCATATAACAACTACAGTAAAAGGAAAAATCAAAGATGATTGTGATGCTTTAGACGCTATCGTAGCTACTTTGCCAGCAGGAACATTATCTGGTGCGCCAAAAATACGAGCTATGGAAATTATTCATGAATTAGAGAAAAGCCCAAGAGGTATTTATGGTGGTGCTGTGGGATATATCGATTTTGCAGGTAATATGGATATGTGCATAGGTATAAGAATGGCAGTGGCAAAACAAGGTAAAGTATTTGTTCGTTCAGGTGGCGGAATAGTCAAAGATAGCATACCTGAAAATGAATACCAAGAAACGATAAATAAAGCCCAATCAATGATAGAGGCAATTACAAAAGCACAGGAGGTGGAAACATATGATTTTGTTAGTAGATAATTATGATAGTTTTGTGTATAACTTATATCAATTAAATTGGTTCAATAAATCCAGAGATAAAAGTCATTCGCAATGATGAATTAAATATAGAGCAGATGAAAAAAACTAAATCCAAGTCATATTGTGCTATCTCCAGGGCCAGGAAAGCCCAGTGAAGCTGGAATTTGCAGTGAAATCGTGAAAGTTTTTCAAGGTGAGATACCGAATTTTAGGGATTTGTTTAGGTCATCAAGTCATAGCTGAAGATTTTTGAAAAGTATTGTAAGTTATGCCAAAGAAGTAGTTCATGGCAAAGCTTTTAAATTAAAGATAATGGAAAAATCACCTTTATTTAAGGGGATAGATAAAGAATTTATGGGAGCAAGATACCATTCTTTAGCGATTAAAAGAGAAACTTTAGGCGAAGATTTAAAGCTAATAGCAACTACTGATGATGGTGAAATTATGGCAATAGAGCATAGAAAATATCCTATTTATGGATTGCAATTTCATCCTGAATCAATTTTAAGTGATAACGGCAAGAAATTAATTCAAAATTTTCTGGATATAAGAGGTGATCAAAATGATAAAACAAGCAATTCATCAATTAAGCAATAAACAAGATTTAACAACAGAGCAGGCTATAGTTTCTATGCAAGAAATCATGAGTGGAACAGCGAGTGATATTCAAATTGCTAGTTTTTTGACTGCTTTGCGATTAAAGGGCGAAACGATAGACGAAATAACAGCTTTTGCTCAAGTCATGAGAGAAAAAGCTCAAAGCATAGATTATAAAGATGATTTATTTGAAATAGTCGGCACAGGTGGAGACGAAGCAAATACATTTAATATTTCAACTACAGCAGGATTTGTAATTTCAGCTAGCGGTATAAAAGTAGCTAAACATGGCAATCGCAGTGTATCTAGTAAATGTGGTGCAGCTGATTGTTTAGAAGCTTTAGGCACTAAATTAGAATTAGATGCTAAGCAGAATGAAAAGATGCTAGATAAAATAGGAATGTGTTTTATGTTCGCTCCGAAGTATCACAGCTCTATGAAGTATGCTAGTCCCGTTAGACGTGAACTAGGTATTAGAACAGTATTCAATATCTTAGGGCCACTTGCTAATCCTGCAAATGCTAATCGACAATTGATGGGAGTTTATCAAGAAGAATTAGTAGAGCCATTAGCGAAAGTATTATCTAATCTCGGTGTAAAAAGAGGTGCTGTTGTCTATGGTTATGATGGTTTAGATGAGATAACAGCTTGTAATAAAACTTTAGTATGTGAAATTAAAGATAAAAAATTAAAGACATATACTTTAGATCCTAGAGATTATGGTATGGAATATGCAAATTCAGCTGAATTAGTTGGCGGAGATAAAAATGAAAATGCTCAAATCACAAGGGATATTTTAGCAGGAACTTTGGGGGCAAAACGCAATGCAATATTATTAAATGCTGGTATGAGTATTTATTTAGCAAAAGATGGATTATCTATACAAGATGGCATCAATATAGCCAAAGATACGATAGATACAGGTAAAGCTAAATATCAGATGGAACGATTTATTAAATATTCAAATGAGGTATGTTAAATGATTTTAGATGAAATTGTGGAGAAACGAAAAATCAATATAGCTAAACAAAAACAGATAAAATCATTAGCTATGCTAAAACAAGAAGCAGAAGCTTTGCTCCAAAATAGAGATTTTCCTTTGGAAAAAGCATTGACAAAGCAAGATATAAATTTTATCTGTGAAGTGAAAAAAGCATCACCATCAAAGGGAATTATAGCTCAGGATTTTCCTTATTTAACTATCGCTAAAGAATATGAATTAGCAGGAGCAAGTGCTATTTCTGTACTCACAGAGCCAGATTATTTTTTAGGTGAAGATAAATATTTACAAGAGATTGCTCAAAATGTCAGTATTCCTGTATTGTGTAAGGATTTTATCATCGATGAATATCAGATTTATAAAGCGAAAATTTTGGGAGCTTTAGCGATTTTATTGATTTGTGCGATTTTAGATGATGAAACACTTAAGAAATTTTTTACCTTAGCTGAAAAATTAGGGCTATCCTGTTTAGTGGAAGCTCATGATGAAAATGAGATAAAAAGAGCCTTGAAGATACAAGCAAGAATTATCGGTGTGAATAATCGTAATTTAAAAGATTTCATTGTAGATGTAGAAAATAGTTTAAAATTAAGGTCTTTAGTGCCTGAAAATGTGATTTTTGTTTCTGAAAGTGGAATAAAAACTAAAGATGATATAGAAAAATTAAGAATTCATCAAGTGCAAGCAGTGCTTATCGGTGAAACTTTTATGAGGGCTAAAGATAAAGTTTTAGCACTTAATGAGTTATATGGAAAGAAGATAAGCCCTAAAGTAAAATTTTGTGGCATGAAAACTATAGAAGATATAGCTATCATAAATAGATATACTCCAGATTATGTAGGTTTTATATTTGCTGAAAGTAAACGACAAGTAAGTATGCAAACAGCGAGTGATTTAGCTAAAAATTTAGATGAAAAAATTAAAAAAGTCGGTGTCTTTGTCAATGCTTCGCTGACGCAAATTGAAGAGATAGCTCAGAAAGTTCCTTTAGATATCATTCAATTGCATGGTGATGAGGACAATGAATTTATCAAAGTATTGAAAAATAAACTTGATTTACCGATTTGGCAAGCAATAAAAGTAAAAGATATTGTTGATATAGAAAGGGCTAAACAAAGTATTGCCGATATGATTTTATTTGATGCTTATGTAAAAGATAGTGCTGGTGGCACAGGAAAGAGTTTTAATTGGGATTTGCTTAAGGATTTTACAGGTGAATTTATCTTAGCTGGTGGTATAAATAAGCAAAATATCATTAGAGCGATAAGAACGACAAGACCGTATATAGTGGATATCAGCAGTGGTATAGAAAAAGATAATCATAAAGATGAAAATGAAGTTAAGATGATAAGTGAACTTTTGCGAAAGGTAGGATAAATATGAGCGTGAATAAGATAAATAAAAAAGGTCGTTTTGGTAAATATGGCGGACAATATATGCCAGAGACTTTAATGAATGCAGTAAATCAATTAGAAGAAGCGTATTTAAAATATAAAGATGATCCTGATTTTGTCAGAGAATTAGAGGATTTACAGCGAAAATATACAGGTAGACCATCACTTTTATATTTTGCAGAAAAAATGACAAATGATTTAGGTGGAGCAAAGATTTATTTAAAACGAGAAGACTTAAATCATACAGGTTCTCATAAAATCAATAATGTTTTAGGGCAGATTTTATTGGCAAAACGCATGGGAAAAACTCGTGTAATTGCAGAAACAGGTGCAGGTCAACATGGCGTAGCTACAGCAACAGTGGCAGCACTTATGAATATGGAATGTGAAATCTTCATGGGTGAAGAAGATACGAAACGACAAGCATTAAATGTTTATCGCATGGAATTATTAGGAGCAAAAGTACATAGTGTTACTAAAGGAACAAGAACACTAAAAGACGCAGTAAATGAAGCTTTACGCGAATGGATTTCAAGAATTGATGATACACATTATGTTTTAGGCTCTGTCATGGGGCCACATCCATTTCCAACTATTGTACGTGATTTTCAGTCTATCATTAGTAGAGAAGCTCGTGAACAGATATTAGACGTGGAAAAGAGATTGCCAGATGTAGTCATGGCTTGCGTTGGTGGCGGTAGCAATGCTATGGGCATGTTTTATAATTTTATTCCTGATAAACAAGTGCGATTGATTGGTTGTGAAGCAGCCGGAAAAGGTCTTGATACAGAAGAACATGCAGCTACTATTTCTAAAGGCACAGAAGGTATTTTTCATGGTATGAAATCCTATTTTTGTCAGGATAAATATGGTCAGATTGCTCCTGTATATTCTATTTCAGCAGGTTTAGATTATCCAGGTATTGGGCCAGAACATGCTTATTTACATGATAGTGGTAGAGCTGAATATGTAGCGATTACAGATGATGAAGCAGTTGATGCGTTTGAATATTTATCAAGAACAGAAGGAATTATCCCAGCGATTGAAAGTGCTCATGCTATAGCACAAGTGATGAAAATTGCACCGAAAATGAAAAAAGATGAAATCATCATTGTTTGCTTATCTGGTAGAGGAGATAAAGATGTAGCAGCTATGGCGAGATATAGAGGAGTGAAAATCAATGATTAAAATAGAAGAAGCATTTAAAAATAAGAAAGCATTTATTCCCTTTGTATTGGCAGGTTATCCGAATTTAGAAGCTACAGAAAAATTCATTATAAAAATGGCAGAAGCTGGAGCCGATTTGATAGAAATAGGTATACCTTTTTCTGACCCAGTGGCAGAAGGAACAGTTATTCAAGCGGCTAGCAAACTGGCTTTGAGTGGCAATATGACGACAAATGATATTTTTGATATGGCTGAAAAATTAAAGGGAAAAGTAAATATTCCACTTGTATTTATGACTTATATAAATCCTATATTCGTTTATGGCAAAGATAAATTTTTTGCTAGATGTAAACAATGCAATATCAGTGGCGTTATTGTGGCAGATTTACCTTTTGAAGAAAAAGATGAAATTTTAGCCCAAGCTAATGAAAATGATGTAGAAGTAATATCTTTGATAGCGCCTACTTCAGAAAATCGCATAGGTATGATAGCTAATGAAGCACAGGGCTTTATCTATTGTGTATCCTCTTTAGGTGTAACAGGTATTAGAAAAGAAATAAAAACAGATATACAAAGTATTGTAGATACTATTCGTAAATATACAGATAAACCAGTAGCTGTAGGTTTTGGTATATCAACACCACAGCAAGCATATGATATGGCTAAAATCGCTGATGGTGCTATTGTAGGCAGTGCTGTTATCCGTATTATTGATAAATATGGCAAAGAGGCTACACCATATTTAGTTGATTATGTAAAATCTATGAAAGAAGCTATCTCAAAAGCATAATTAAAAATAATTTATATAATAATAAAAACTCCCTTTTATTAAAGGGAGTTTTTATTTTAAACAGCATTATAACCGAGTTCTAATGCCTGCATATTTTTATCAACTGTATGTGGTGGTACGCGATGTGCCACAGATTGTTTTACTGTTTCAAGCGAAACAATGCCAGAGAGTTTAACCATGATGCCAAGTGCAACTATATTGGCAAATAACAATTTGCCGAGTTTTTCAGAAGTCATTTTAGTGATTGGCACTTTAATGATATGTGGAAAATCTGGTGCATTTGGTACAAGGTCTTCATCAACGATTAATAAGCCATTATCTTTGTCTAAATCGCCATAATATTTGTCAGCTGCTTGTTGTGTCATAGCAAGTACGATATCGGGATTTATAACTTTAGGATGATAAATCGGATTATCGGAAATAATTACTTCCGCTTTAGAAGCACCACCACGTGCTTCTGGACCATAAGATTGAGATTGAACAGCTTGTTTGCCTTCACTTACAGCAGCTTCAGCAAAGATAATGGCTGCTGTGATAACGCCCTGACCGCCTGAACCGGATAAACGGAGTTGTTTCATCATTTTTCAACACCTCCAGCTATTTCGATAACTTTATCATAGGCATGGTCATAATCAATAGATTGATGTTGATGTAATAGACCAATTGGGAATTTGCCTATTTTTTTATCATCAGCTAATTTATCAAAAGCTGGCTTCATGACTGCATTATCACGCATCCACATCATCATCTGTGCAGGATCTGCCATTTTATTTTTACGACCGAAAGCTGTTGGACATTGTACTATGGCTTCAATCAAGGAGAAGCCTTTATTTTCAATACCACCAGCTATCATATTGATCAAATGTGGTACATGATAAGCTGTGCTTCTTGCCACATATGTAGCACCTGCTGCTGCTGATAAATTGCATGGGTCAAATGGATTATCAACGCAACCATATGGAGCAGTTGTCGCTTTTTTATCAAGCGGAGTAGTAGGTGATGCCTGACCACCTGTCATACCGTAAATATTGTTGTTGAATAATACGACAGTTAAATCTACATTACGTCTTGCACCATGAATAAAGTGATTGCCACCGATAGCCATGCAATCGCCATCACCTGTGATTACAATTACATTGAGTTCAGGTCTAGCAAGTTTTATACCTGTTGCAAATGGAATAGCTCTACCATGAGCTGTATGAAGTGTATCAAAATCCATATAACCAGATGCACGTGAAGAGCAACCAATACCGGATACGATTACTGTTTTATCTGGATCGAGATTTTTCTTGACAATAGCTTCTACAATTGCTTTCATTACAATACCATTACCGCAACCAGGGCACCATAAATGCGGAAGGCGGTTTTGACGGAAATGTTGTTCATAAACTCTAGGTTTCATTAATTATTGCCTCCTTCACACATTTTAATAATAGCTGTTTCAATTTCAGCTGGAGTGAAAATCTGTGTATCGTATTTGCCTAAGAATTCTACTTTGCATTTGCCTTCACTTGCACGCTGTACTTCATGTACAAGTTGTCCATAGTTAAGTTCTGGGACTAAAATAGCATCAACTTTATCTGCTAAATCTGCAATAACTTTATCGGCAAATGGCCAAATTGTGATAAGACGTACCATACCGACTTTATAACCTTTTTTGCGAGCTTCGAGCATAGCTTCATACGCTGTACGAGCTGTACCACCATAGCTTACAATTGCATATTGTGCATCTTCCATATTATATGCTTCATAATGACAAATTTCATCACGAGCAATATCTATTTTTTTATGCAATCTATCGATGACTTCTCTAGTAACCATTGGGCTACCTGATGGGAAGCCTGTTTCATCATGAATAAGACCAGTTACATGAATGTGATATCCTTTACCAAAGTCAGCAATATTTGGCACTAAGTCAGTGTCAGGAGTATAGGCTTTATATTCTGGTGATGGTGCCATCTTTGGTTGACGACGAGGATAAATTTCTATATCGTCTTTCTCAGGAACATCTATGTTTTCACGTAAATGACCTACAATTTCATCCGTCAATAAAATAACTGGTGTACGGAAGCGTTCTGCATAATTTACCGCCATAACAGTAACATCAAAAGTTTCACGCACACTCCATGGAGAAAGCGCAATGATGGAATGATCGCCATGTGTTCCCCAACGAGCTTGCATGATATCTCCCTGTGCTGGAGATGTTGGCTGTCCAGTTGATGGGCCTACACGTTGTACATTGGCAATAACTACTGGAATTTCAGCAGCACAGGCATAACCAATTAATTCCTGTTTTTAAAGAAAAGCCAGGACCAGAAGTGGCTGTTAATACTTTTATCACCAGCAAGAGAAGCGCCTAAAATAGCACCCATACTAGCGATTTCATCTTCCATTTGAACGAATTTACCGCCCATTTTAGGCAATAATTTAGCCATTGTTTCAGCGATTTCTGTAGATGGTGTAATTGGATAACCTGCAAAAAAGCGTACACCAGCAGCTAAGGCACCATAACTGCACGCTTCATTGCCTTGCATTAATTTAATCATTAATTTTCCTCCTTATCTACAAAAATAGCATAATCTGGGCAACGTAATTCACATTGTCCACAACCTATACAAGCATCAGCATTGACAATCTGACAGTGATTTAATACATCTAATTGCAAAACTTTTTTTGGACAAAAAGCCACGCAAATACCGCAGCCTTTGCACCTTTGTGTTTTCAAGTAAATAATGTTCTTCAAAATTACACTCCTAAACTTTTAAATATATACATAAAATAAACATAAATATTAGTAACAATAAATTTGTTATTTGCTACATTCAATATCAGTCATGACATCTATTATATAACAAAAAGTGTAACAGTGTAAATGTATACAATATATATTTTGAAACAAATTATATTTAAATACATGATGAATTGTCAATCCAAG
>ENA-OPZZ01002112-OPZZ01002112.1-human-gut-metagenome-genome-assembly--contig:-NODE-2112-length-10557-cov-2.011122_pt1 | contig 10557 bp, 7 predicted proteins | sample MGYA00242487_ERZ504511 | MGnify/ENA primary metagenome ERZ504511 (study PRJEB26092, sample SAMD00036241) | human gut metagenome | host: Homo sapiens | study: EMG produced TPA metagenomics assembly of... | reverse complement strand
AGGTATCAGCGAACGAAGTACCTGTAGATATCTAAAAAGCCTCATCGAGCTAAAATACATTGAGAAACAAACAGATAAATATATCAGAATAAAAGAATTCACTGACAAATAAGCGCTAAGTGGCAGTTGGCAGTGGCAGTAACGGAAAACGCCGATAAATTGGTATAGAAAACGTACATCGAAGTAACGACAGAGTTCAGAAACGTACCGGAAACAAGTACAAGAAAGAAGCAAAGGTTGTACAAGAACCGAGAAGTACAAGTACTTGAATCAGGGAAAAGAAGTACTGAAACTGCCTCTATCAAGTACAAGAAAGAAGCAAAGCATGTACAAGAAGAGAGAAAGAGAAGTACAACAATCGGCTGAATGATATACTGAAAACCGGAAAAAGACGTATGAACAGCAGCAGAGGAAGGTACTTCATTCTCTCTTTTTTTCAAGGCTCGCCCAAATGACGGACTATCTGTTCCACCTCCTGCCGCAGGAAACGGTGCCGCCGTGCATTATATCCGATGCCACCCAACGCCTGCATTAACGGCTGGCATTGCTTGATCCATCTCATCAGTGTTTTAAGAGCTGTCTCTGCCGAACGTCCCGGACAATAAAGCAGAGCCAGCTCTACTTTGTCATAGGCTCTCATTTCAAAATTTTTCTCTTCAATTAATTCTTTCATAATCTCGTTTTATTAGCATTTTATAATGGTATAAAGGTACTAATAAAAGTTCATTTTGTAAAATAATAAGCAGATTTTATTGAGATGAATACAGACTTTTACCGGATAAAAAAGGGATATCGGCGGACACCTGCGGACAAATACAGACAAGCAAAGAAAATAATTAGAACAGGGGGAGCGATTAACCAATAATAAGTAGTATCTTTAGCGGAACAAACGAAATCAAAATGGAAAATCAAAACCATGCATTCAACTATGCATATCTACTCAAACAAGTAAAAGCAAGAGTACTACTAGCACAAAAAAAGGCGATTTACACAGCCAATGAAGAAATGCTTTCAATGTATTGGGATATTGGCAAACTACTGTCCGAGAGTCAAAAACAAATAGGTTGGGGAAACAATGCCCTGGAGAAGCTCGCCAATGACTTGAAGAATGATTATCCGGAGATGAAAGGATTCTCTGTCAGGAACTGCCAGTTCATGATACAGTTCTATAACGAATATAATCAGCAACTTACAAATACGAAACGGGCCGTTTCGTATTTGAACAATAATGAAATAGTCCTACCTGTCAGCAAATTAGGTTGGTCACATAATATAACCTTAATGCAACGCACTAAAGACATAAAAGCCCGCTACTGGTACATGATCCAATGCCTGAAAAACGGTTGGAGCCGGGATTTCCTTATCGAGGCAATCAAGCAAGACTATTACCATTCTCACGGAGCATTGGCTAGTAACTTCGACACCACTCTTCCCGAAATACAAGCCAAGCAAGTAAAAGAGACATTAAAAGACCCCTATATTTTTGATATGCTTACGTTCACCGAAGAGTACGACGAAAGAGATATTGAACTGGGCCTTATAAAACATATCGAGAAGTTTCTCGTCGAAATGGGTGCAGGCTTCGCCTTTATGGGCAGGCAATACCATATCGAAGTATCAGAAAAAGATTTCTACATTGACATTCTTATGTACAATGCCTTCATGCATAGATATCTGGTCGTAGAACTTAAGAGAGGAGAATTTCAACCCGAATATATCGGCAAACTCAATTTCTATTGCTCGGCTGTAGACGATATCCTTTGCCGGGAGGGAGACAATCCGACCATCGGACTGCTACTCTGTCAAAACAAAGACCAGATTATGGCAGAATACGCCTTACGGGATGTACATAAACCTATAGGAATCTCCGATTATGAACTTGGTCAAGCCCTGCCGAAAGATATCAAGTCCGGACTTCCCAGTATCGAAGAGTTGGAAAACAAACTTAGCCGGGACCTACAAGACATAGACAATAAAGAATAAGACATAGCATAACATAGTCCTAAACCCCAATCAGGAACGAATCGTTCCATTCCCTGATGTGAACTGAACAATATTATTCAGCTTGCATCAGGGAATTTCTTTTTAATCCCGGCCTCAAACCACCACAAGAACAGACATCCGCAGACATTTACGGATAAAAAAAGACATCGGCGGACACCTGCGGACAAATACAGACATCGCCCATCCCCACTACCGTACTTTTGTCATGTCACAAGCAAGGAACCACCTGTGACGCAACACTTTATTATCATTTATTCAAGAACTTAAAACCAGTAAAGAAATGGCAAAAGTATTTTCATTCACCAGCGTGCTCCGCAAGAACATGATGGAAAAAGACAAACCGGACCTATATTACGCTCTCGCTAAATCGAGCGGAGAGATCGATATAGATGAAATGGCGGAACGCATCCAGCGTTCGAGTACCGTAAACTGGGCAGACGTAGTGTGTGTGCTGCGTGCCCTGCAGACGGAAATGATCGACAGTTTCAAGAAAGGAGAGATCGTCCGCCTAGGGAATATCGGTTCGTTTTATGTCACTTTGCGCAGCAACGGCGTACTCGTCCAGAAGGACGTGAAAGAAGGATTGATCAAAGGTGCCCGTGTCCGCTTCCGCCCCGGAAAGGAGATTAAAGACGCACTGAAAACGCTGGACTTCAGCAAGTACAAACCGGAAAGCAGCGAAGGAGACAAGACCGATCCGGAAAACCCCAAACCCAAACCGGATCCCGATGACGGTGACGAAGAAGCTCCGGACCCAACCGTATAAGGCAATCATAAACCGGGGATTTACCAAATCTGACGAATCATGAGAAAGATCGATTTAATCGTGATCCACTGTTCCGCAACACGGGTGGACCGGACACTGACGGCCTTTGATCTGGAGACGCTGCACCGACGACGGGGATTCAACGGAACAGGTTATCACTACTATATCCGCAAAGACGGGACAACACTTCTCACCCGTCCCATCGAACGCATCGGGCACATGCAAAAGGATTCAATGCGTCGAGTATCGGAATCTGCTATGAAGGCGGTCTGGACTGCCGGGGACGCCCGGCAGATACACGGACGCCGGAACAACGTGCCGCCCTCCGCCTGCTGGTGCATCAATTGGAGCAACGTTTCCCCGGCTGCCGGGTGTGCGGACACCGGGATCTCAGTCCGGATCTGAACGGAGATGGGGAGATCGAACCGGAAGAGTGGATCAAGGCGTGTCCTTGCTTTGAGGTAAAGGAAAGCCTGTGAGGACAATATAAATGAGCAAAGGTATAAAGACGTTTTCAGGAAGTAATTAATCTTTTAAAGTATCGGAAAGGAGGTGTGTAAATTATGGCAATGAAGAAATCCCTTTGGGATATGATTCTGAAAGTAGTCATCGCGGTGGCTTCGGCAGTAGCAGGCGTGTTGGGCGCTAATGCGATGAGTCTGTAAGAAAGTCAAAAATGAGGTCCGCCACCAAGATATCTGTTTCAGCTGCCACAGCAGTATACAGAAATATTTGTGGCGGACTTAGTATACAAAAATCAATAAACTAATAATGAAAATGAAATATATATTATTCACCATAGCTTTTCTATTGGCAAGTAATTGCCTGAAAGCGCAAGGGCAATTTGAGAAAGTAATTGGGTTGACAGGGGCACAAGGCTTTCCACAACCGGGTGTCAGTAATGCCAACACTCAAGGTAAAATACCTGTCGGACTATATACCGGAACTCCGAATATCTCTATCCCATTGTACGAATTTAAGTTAAGAGATAATATCCAACTTCCAATCAACCTCAATTATCATATTTATAATGTAAAACCCAACAACCTACCCAGTGAAGTGGGATTGGGATGGAGCCTTGAATGCGGAGGATGTATTACCCGGATAATTAAAAATGAGCCAGATATTTCTTATGAAAGTTCTAGCAATGAATACAAGCCTATAACCACCGAAGCTGATTTATTAACCACAGCAGACATTCTAGTAAGAGTATCCGGCAACTATATTAATACCCAAGACGAGTATCAATTTAACTTTCTCGGTTACACCGGAAGCTTTATGTATAGTCAAGAAAAGAGCAAGTGGATGGTTCAATCAGATTCTGACATCAAAATTGAATTTACCTCGAATACTTACAATAATACCCGTTCTCAACTTACCAGTCCACTTTCTCAATTTTACAACTATTGCAGATCAGAAGGAACCGGATTTAAGAACCCTTTATCATGTTGGTTGATTGATTCGTTTACACTGACCACGCCAGACGGTTATAAATACATATTTGGAGGAACCGATAAAACAGATTACAATCTACCTTTCAAGGGATTCTTAAACCTTCCTGCTCCCATCACCTGGCATCTCTCCAAAATCATAACTCCTGCAGGACATGAAATAGAATTCACCTACGAAATTATGCCGTTTCAAATAAATGGAAATATGTCTTTCTGTATAAGCTTGGATGCTCTATTCTGGCAAACAGCAATGAGTTATGATTATGAATTACTAGCCCCTGTACAACTTGCAACAGTCAAAGATGTAACAGACAATAAAATACTTGCCCGGTTTCATTACTCCCCAAGTACACAATTACCCTATGACTCACAGTATGCATGGGAAACCTGTATGGACCATGGGCCAGCTACATTTTTTACAAAAGAAAAGAATTTCACGTTAAACAAGCTAAACTCCGTGGTAATATTGGATAAGATAAACTATCAGTTTACTTACACTAATAGCTCCACTGAGCGATTAAAACTGAAAACACTGACTAAAACGACTCCATCAGGAACCCAATCGACCTATTCACTAAATTATTTCCCCAATCACCTACCCGGATATAATACAGGACACTATGACAACCTCGGATTCAATAACGGTGAAAATTTCTCATACTATTTCAGCAAAGAGTTCTTTGAAAATGCAATTTTTGCTGACAAGCAGATAGCCGAAGGCAAAGAGTATACCAACAAAAGAATGGGAGACAAGGGAGGATTTCGTGTGACTGCAGAAATGCTAAAATCCATCACATACCCCACACATGGAAGAACAGAATTCATTTATGAACCCAACGTCATATCCAGTATGGTGTCAGCAGACCGGAAAACAGTACAAAGTGCCCATTTACCTTATCCAGGCACTCCAGATTATACATATCCGGGAGGTCTCCGTATCAAAGAAATCAACAACTACGATAGCAATGATGAACTACTGACAAGAAAGCACTATTACTACACAAAAGAATTCACACCGACAACAAAGGGAGGTGTCTCTTCCGGTATTCTATCTTTCACTCCACAATACCTTTGGGGTTGGCAGCTATACAATCTCCTCAAATCACAAAACGGAGGACCCGAATATTATACCTTGAATGCCATCATGTCTCAAGCATCCAATCCGCTCTGGTACAACAGTCGGGGAGAGTATATCGGATATTCTAAAGTCATAGAGTGCAATGAAGACAAAAATGGGAAACTGATAGACGGATATACTGTCCATACATTCAGCAATTTCGGACCAGGTTATATGGACGAAGATCCCATAGCTATGTTGAATAATAAGTTCTCCCGTGAATACCCTCCTCATGTCGGTACCCCTTATAGTCCATACACTCCATGTTCATCAAACGCACTAAAGCGCGGAATGCTCTTAAGTAAAGAACAATTCGACTGTGCCGGTCATGTGAAACAAAAAGAACTATTCGAATATACTCCTATACAGAAAGATTCCATACTCATCACGGAGATAACCACTACTAATGTCATGGACTATAATTCAGACGACCCTACACTGGGATTCCTGAGGTTTGCTTTCGGAGGTACCTACTATCAAAAATTCTACAGCAACCTACTTTCGGAAAAACGGACTATCACTTACGATGACAATGGAAACACTATTGAGTATAAAAATAAATACGAATATAACTCCGTCAACAAACAGATAAAGCTGAAAACCAGTGAAGACGGAGCCGGAAATGTATACGAAGAAAAGACGCGATACGTGCCGGACATGCTGATATTTCCATTTGTACCTCCCTATAGTTCTTTCTACCAGATGAATCAGCTACACTTCACCGACTATCCATTGGAAGTGACAAAGATAAAAAACGGAAAAGTAACTGAGAATGAGACATATTTCTATAAGTTACTGACTGCAGACAGCAAAAGCTTAGTGAAAGACAAAGTATCCATACTGGGAAAACATGCTGATGCTGCAACATACCAAGGACTCCATAATGTGGGCAACGAGTTAGTAGCCGATGTTTCTAATATTCCCGCAACCACATACCTGGCATACGACTCTTACAGCAACCCGACTCATATCCGTAACGAAAAAGACAAAACAGAAACTGTCTACCTGTACGAATACAAAGGCAAATATGCAATTGCGGAAATCAAGAACAGCGATTACGAATCAGTTACAGGACTATTGGGGAATGATCTTATCAAAAGACTGGCAGACGCAACGAAGCCCAGCTATTCAGACATGCAGAAAGTTGAAAATTTGAGAACGCAATTACCGGCAATCATTTATCACTACTATGAATATATCCCATACATAGGTATCAGCCAAAATTAGAGATCCCAAGAATGTTTCTACCTAGTTTTAAATACGATGATTCTGGACGTCTGATAGAAAAGACCGACCATAAGGGCGAACTGATTAGTTCATATAAATATTCAAACAACCTCTAAAGAGATAAATTTATGAAAATTATTATTTATATTACAGCTTTAATATGCAGCTTACTCGCCAGTCCTGTATTGGCGACAGAAACCGGGCAAATATCCATGACCGACATGGGGCTAAAAGTCACACCTTCTCCTGAAAGTACTCTCTACGAAGGAGATACTTGGATGATAACAGCAAGGAACAACTTTAGCTTGAACGAAGCAGAAATCAAAAACTTCGTTCCTTCACGCATATCAGAAGAATTGCGTCCGTACGTGAGACTTTTCAAAGTTGAGTTTACTTCTAATTCAGACGGTATATGCAACCTTTACTTTCACATAACGGCCGATCCGACAGATACGATACGGTTCGTTATCAAAGAATCCCCTCAGGATTTTCCGATAGAAATAATGCCAGCTGAAAGTAGACATGGAGAGATATCTTTATCCGATCTGGGATTGAGAGTAACGACTTCTATAGATTCACATCTCGAATACGGAGGTCAGTGGATAGTAACGATGGAAAACAAAAATCACTTATTCACTGCAGAAATCGAAAGGCTCGTGCCTTCAAGAATAACGGAAGATTTAAGAAGATGTTTAAGGCTCACAGGGGTAGGAATTTCAGACATATCATCCGAGTTCGTCGTACTCTTTTTTGATGTAACATTCGAAACAACATTTCCAGTACACTTCATTATCAAACAGTCACCTCAAAACATTCCAATAGAAATATTACCTATTGGAAGAGACAACTATATTTCCACAACGAATTATCTGGATAACACAAGAAGTGGGGAAGAAAAGAAAATTACTTACTACAACGGATCTGGGATATCCATCGCAGAAAATAGAAGTGGGTACTTCCAATAAGAACAAGAGTATATACCATCCGATCGTTTATGATAACTTGTTAAGAGATGATGCCAAATCGTATTTGCCATACGCACAAGGTTCGAACACAGAAATGATAGACTGGAAGTTTACCGAAAGTCTGCAAGATTTCTATGCTTTTTAACTATAAGGAATATACTTATCACTTTTTCAGAAAAAGTCTACGAAGATTCACCTTTGGGAAGAGTACGGGAAGTATATGGTCCCGGAAGCGACTGGCGTTCGCAAAAAGCAAGTACCAAATTCAGCTACCTGAGTAACTTCGCCGGAAATGATACGCTCAACTGCCTTCGGTTTGAAATGACAGAAAAAGATAACCAAAACATGGAGCTGAAAGTAGCCGGCAATTGCAAATCTTCCGAGCTATCCGTCACCCGGACCGAAAACGAAGATCGTCAAGTGACATTGGAATTCAAGAATAAATTCGACCAAGTAGTACTTAGCCGGCAAATTGAGCACAACAACGGCAGTAAGACGAATAACGACACTTATTATCTTTATGATGAGTTCGATAATTTAAAAGCGGTGCTTCCACCTATGGTATCCGCCCAACTTGTAAGCGGTAGCAGTTATTCGAGTCAAACTTCCGCATCCTTAGCTCAATACGCCTATCTCTATAAATATGATATGCGTAACCGGTGCATAGGCACCAAGTTACCGGGCTGCAGTTGGGAGTACAAAGTCTATGACTTGGCAGACCGCCTTATCTTCTCCCAAACAGGAGAACAACGAAAAAGAGGTGAATGGCAATTCGCATTGCCCGACGCAATGGGGCGCGAATGTATCACGGGGATTTGTAAAAACGCCATAGACCCATTCAACAACCCGATACTGAATACATGCGTCAAATGTGAACGTACGAACAACGCTTCTCTTCTCGGTTATTCCGTAACCGGAGTCGCACTGAATTCAGCCACAGTGCTTACCGCCAAATATTATGACGACTATCAGTTTAAGATGCAGAACGGCACCCTGATTTCCAACAGCAGTTTGAATTATGAAGCAAACAGCGAGTTCGGAGAAAGATATACGACTAGTTCGCAAGGCTTGCAGACCGGAAACGCGACAGCTCGACTGGACAAAAACGGATCTGTGACAGGATACGACTATACCGTTACTTACTATGATTATAACGGCCGTGCCATTCAGATAAAATCGACCAATCATCTGGGAGGATACGAAAAGACATACACTGCTTACAACTTTACGGGACAGCCTGTGCACACCAAGCATATCCACTCCAAAAGTAACTCCGAGCTGATCGAAGAAACCAAACACAGCTACAATCACGCAGGACGTTTGTCTGAAACTGCACAAATCGTAAATGAAAAGGACTCTACGAAAATGAGCTATCTCTACGATGACTTAGGCAATATTAAAAGCTTAACCCGAATAGACGGCACTTCCACACTGACAACGACCAATACGTATAATATCCGTAACTGGCTAACGTCTATCGAAAGCCCTCTCTTCTCTCAAACGCTACATTATACTGATGGTCCCGGCACTCCCCAGTATGGCGGAAATATCAGTAGCATGACGTGGAAAGCAAACAAAGAGTCAATCACCCGTAATTACCAATATTCATACGATAAGCTCAACAGGCTGACCAGTGCCAATTATAGTGAAGGAAGCAATTCGATGACGAATACAAATCACTTCAATGAACAAGTGACCGGTTATGACAAACATGGCAACATCACAGGACTGAAGCGTTATGGGCAAACCGGACAAAAGCAGTTACGGATTAATTGACGACCTATCTCTTACTTACACAGGCAATCAGCTCAAGAAAGTGACAGACAGCGCCACAAGTTCAGCATACGCGAATGGTTTCGAGTTCAAGGACGGTGTGAATCTGGACACGGAATATTCCTACGACGAAGACGGTAATTTAACAAAAGATTTGAATAAAAACATTTCTGATATCCAATACAATTTCTTAAATTTACCACGTCGGATACAGTTTAAAGACGGTAGTGAAATTTCTTACCTATATAGCGCAGACGGAACTAAACTCCAAACTACACATATAATCGCAGGAAACACCACTACAACCGACTACTGCGGCAATGTGATCTATGAAAATGGAAGCCGGGACAAGCTATTGACCGAACAGGGATATTTCTCTATAGCAGATAAAAAGTTCCACTACTACATCCAAGACCATCAAGGAAACAACAGAGTGGTTGCCAGCCAAGATGGAATGATAGAAGAAGTGAACCACTATTATCCGTTCGGAGGAATATTCGCTTCAAATTCATCTGTTCAACCTTTTAAGTATAACGGAAAGGAACTGGATACAAAGAACGGATTGAACTTGTACGACTACGGAGCAAGGCAGTATGACCCGGTATTGGGAAGATGGCATACGATGGACCTGATGACGGAAAAGTACTATAAGATTAGTCCATACACTTACTGTTTGAACAATCCTATCCTATTAGTAGATCCCAATGGAATGTGGCCCACATGGGGAGGAATAAGCAGAGGATTAAGCAACGTCTTTAAGGGTACTCTAAGTTTTACCAATGGAGCTGCACGGGCTATGGCAGATAACATACTGCTTGGACAAACGTCACTCCGTGAAACCGGAATATACAGCAACGCATCTGCCTACAACGCAGGACAGGATGTTGGTGATATCATAAGTATTTTTGCAGGAGCCGCAGAGATTGTTAATGGTTTCGAAGAAGCTGCAGGAGGAATGGCACTCAGTCCGGAAAACCGCAGGAATTTCTTTGGGTGATCCGCGAAAGGCGTGTATGATATCACTCACGGTTCATTGATGGGAACAAGTGGATTCATGAAGCTATTCTCCAAAAAAGGAAGAGTTAGCGAAGGTAGTAATAACGGAAGCGGGTATTCAAAGTCTAGCGGGAAGAATGAAAAGCATTCGAATATTGATAAAAGACAACAAGCTGCAAATGATTATAGTACAGCAAAAGAGAAATATGATAATTTAAAATCTAAAACAAATAAAACTGCGAAAGAGAAAAAAGAATT
>ENA-OPZZ01002109-OPZZ01002109.1-human-gut-metagenome-genome-assembly--contig:-NODE-2109-length-10560-cov-3.294930_pt1 | contig 10560 bp, 6 predicted proteins | sample MGYA00242487_ERZ504511 | MGnify/ENA primary metagenome ERZ504511 (study PRJEB26092, sample SAMD00036241) | human gut metagenome | host: Homo sapiens | study: EMG produced TPA metagenomics assembly of... | reverse complement strand
ATTCCACTAGCAGCCCAAGACATTGAAGTGAAAGGAGTAGTAACAGAAGCTACGACAAATGAACCTTTACCTGGAGTCACGGTAAGAGTTAAAGACAAAGACACCGGCACAATAACAGATGCAGATGGTAAATACTCCATCAAAGCAGGCAAAGGGAATACACTAGTATTCTCAACAATAGGTATGAAACAAATAGAAAGAGCTGTTACATCCGGAGCCCCAATCAATGTCACAATGGAAGAAGACAATATCGCTCTTGAGCAGGTGGTAGTGATCGGTTATGGTACAGTAAAGAAAAGTCATCTTTCGGGTGCTGTAGGCTCAGTCAGCGCAAAAGAGCTTAACGGACAGGTGGCTTCCAATGCCGCAACAGCCTTACAAGGAAAAGATTCCCGGAGTATCAGTGGCAAGTTCCAGCGGTGACCCCAATGGAAGCATGACGATCAATGTACGTGGTATCAGTTCATTATCTAATAATGACCCGCTTTATGTAAAGCGACGGATCATTTGGTGACATCAGTATGGTCGATCCTAACGACATCACGTCTATTGAGGTATTGAAAGATGCCGCCTCAGCAGCTATCTACGGTTCACGCGCGGCAGGTGGCGTCATCCTTATCACGACTAAAAGCGGTCGCAAAGACACTCCTACCAAACTGGAACATCAACCTCTTTACAGGTATCAGCCATAATCCTAAAAAGCTGAATGTTTTCAATGGAGAAGAATATAGCCGCTTTGCCCGTTACTATAAATGGCTGGTGACGGCTTCGGAGCTGAAACGGGTGCAGTTCCTTTCGTCGGAGAAGGAACAGACTGGCAGGATGTCATGCTGAATACAGCCATGACCTACAAGGCCAACGCAACCATCAGCGGCGGTTCTAAAACCGGAGCCTATAGCGCATCTATAAGCTACCTGAACAAAGAAGGTATCCTGCGCAATACCGACCACGAGTCTTATAACATCCGCCTGAAAAGCGACTATTCTTTCCTGAATAACCGACTAACTATCGGACAGTCTATGATTGTTCGCCTGGCTCAAGGAAAAGGTAATATTGATCAGGATACAATGTTCGGTATCTTGCAATTCCCTTCAGTAGTTCCGGTATATGATCCGACCAATGCAACCGGATGGGGTACTTCTGCCAATATCAACCTGCCGAATCCTCTAGGATACTCTAATGTAATAGACAACACTAACGAAAGCACCAGAATTTTCCTGAATGCTTACCTGCAAGCCGAAATCATTAAGGACTTAAAATATAAGTTTAACGTAGGTATCAGAAAGGACCATACCAAATCACGTACCTATACGGGTATATATGACTTGGGAACTTTTGGGAAGAATGATGCTCCCGACTTAAAAGAAGGTTCATCCACATACGATTCATGGGTAATAGAAAACACCCTGAACTACGATAAAGTCTTCGGCAAACACAATATTTCTTTGTTAGCCGGTTATTCCGCCCAAAAAGACAAACATTACGGCCTGAACGGAAGCAACTCCGACATTCCGCAGTTTATTGAGACGATGACAGGTAACACAACCACCATGAGCGCTTCCAGCAATCTCAAAGAATTGGCACTGGTTTCTCTCTTCGGACGTGTTATGTACTCTTATGATGACCGTTATTTATTCTCCGCATCTATTCGTCGGGACGGTTCTTCACGCTTCGGCAAAGGACATCAGTATGGTAGTTTCCCATCCGTGTCTGTAGGCTGGAACATCAATCGCGAAAAATTCTTCAATCCATTAGAGAATGTATTCGACCAACTAAAGATTCGTGCCAGCTACGGTAAACTGGGTAATCAGGAAATTGGGGACAATTATTACCCGACTATCAGTGTGGTGGGTAGTGGTATGAACTATCTTCAAGGCAACAATATCTGGTTCGGACAAATGCCCTATGTAAACGCCGTATCTCCGACTAACCTGACTTGGGAAAATACAGAGACTTACAACATCGGTTTAGATCTTAGCCTACTGAACGGACGACTGACAATGACAGCAGATGCTTATGTGAAAAACACGAATGATGTACTACTTCCTATCCCCTACGCCGGTTCTGCCGGTATCAGCGGATTCTCGATACAGAATGCAGGAAAAATACGTAATAAAGGTTTCGAGTTTGCGGTGAACTACCGTGGTTCTATTAAAGATAAGTTCAACTACTATGTAGGGGCTAATATCAGCACGGACAAGAACGAAGTTATCAAAATATCTACAGGTGGTGACAATATGACTATCTCCGGTTATTCGGCGCATGGTCAGGGCGGACGTGGTATCAATATGTTCCAGGAAGGTCATGCCATGTCTTATTTTAACTTAATTGAAACAGATGGTATTTTCCGCAGTGCAGAAGAAATTGAGAACTATAGAACAGCCGATGGCAAACTGATTCAGCCGGGCGCCCAAGTAGGCGACGTACGTTACAAAGACTGGAATGGCGATGGCTCAATAACCACCGACGACCAGCATGATGTAGGCAGCCCGTTCCCCGATATGACTTTCGGCCTGAGACTGGGTGGAGACTGGAATAATTTCGACTTTAACCTCTTCTTTGACGGTACGGTAGGAAATAAAATCTATAACTACCCGCGCTATCGCCTGGAATCAGGAAACTTCAACGGTAACTACAGTACGACGCTGGCTAACTCGTGGAGACCCGACAACCAGAATACCGACATGCCCCGCTTCTCCGTTACCGACGGTGCGGACAACAAATGGGCTTATACCGACAGATGGCTCGAAGACGGTTCATACATACGTTTGAAAACACTCGATATCGGTTATACATTACCCAAACAGTTGCTAAAAAAGATCAAGCTTGAAAATGTGAGAATCTATACTTCCATAGAAAATCTCTTTACGTTAACCAAATACTCCGGCTACACGCCCGACCTCGGTGAAAGCGGTGTAGATCTAGGTACCACTTACAATGTATTCACAAGAGGAATCGACCAGGGACGTTACCCGCTCCCACGTACATTCTCTTTTGGTATCCAAGTGAATTTATAAGAAAGAACTAACACGTATAATTGAATATAGTATGAAAAAAAAATTTGGTTATCATATATATGCATGGCAGTCCTTCTTTCAGGAATACTTAGTTCGTGCAATGAATCCAGCTTTCTGGATCTGAAAGATCCCAATCATTTCACGGGGGATAACTTCTGGAAAAACAAGGCAGATGCCGAGAGCGCTCTTGCCGCCGCATATTCTCCTATCAAGTACCAGATGTATGGTTATTTTGGGGCTTTTGACGGTTGGCTAAACCTGAATGGACGTGGAGACGATATCTTCACAATCACTAATGAAGAACCGGGCATGTGGGCTATCGCTAATTTCCAAAACTCACCGACTACGGGAAATGATCCTTATGGCGCACTCTTTACAGGAGTACAGCGCGCAAATGTTGTACTAAGATACATTGACAATGTACCGGCTACAGGAATCACCGAAGAAGACCGTTCCATGATTAAAGGTGAGGCACTTTTTTTGAGAGGTTATCAATATTTCCTGTTAGTTAATAACTACAAAGAAGTGCCCCTGCGTATCATTCCTTCTAATGAGGACGAGCCGAACAAACCGGCAGCCAGCGAAGCGGTACTCTGGAAACAAGCGGAAGATGACTTGACAGAGGCCATCAAATGCAACCTGCCCGTCACCCGTGTAGCAGATGAAAAAGGACGTATTGAGAAAGGAGCTGCTATCGCTATGCTGGCAAAGGTATATCTGACACAGCATAAATATCCGGAAGCTAAAGCTCAATTGGATTTATTATTAAAAGCGCCTTATTATCCGGGACGTTATAACCTAATGGAAAACTTCGCGGAGAATTTCACTACTGCCAAAGAAAACAACGAAGAATCTGTTTTCGAATTGCAATACAGCAGCGACGGCGACTTGACGTGGGGGAATGAAAGCGGCATCAACTTAGGAAGTTCTATTCCGCAATTCATCGGCCCGGTAAACTCCGGTGGCTGGGCAAAAATCATGCCGACTTCATTTATTGTCGGGCAGTTCATTTCTGAAGAACGCCCTGCGGGAGCCGATACCAAGTTTGACAAACGTATGTATCCCAGTCTGTTCTTTAACCCCGAAGCACTTGGCGATGTTGTGAAGAACGAGAGCTGGTACGGCGGAAATTATTCCATGGAGAAACTGTGGGAAGGCAATGCCGGTAAAATGGCCGGCGGTGCTCCAACTTTCAGCATGGGTGACGGTAAATTCCTTCTGAAGAAATACACTGCCTATTATGTAAACGACGAAGCGGCAGACAATATGGGAAACAAAGAAGGAAAAGCCAACAATGTACGTGTCATGCGTTTTGCAGAAGTACTGCTTATGTATGCCGAGGCTTGCGCCAAAACAAACGATGTGACAGGTGCCAGCTATGCCCTGAAACTTATCCGCGAAAGAGCCGGACTGGCAGACAAAACATTCACCCAGGATCAGCTTATGGATCAGATCGAACATCAATGTTTACTCGAATTTTTCGGAGAAGGGCACCGGTTTGACGACCTGAAACGTTGGTACACAACCAATGAAATCAAAACAATCCTCAAAGCAAATGACAAGCAAGGGGCAGACAATTTTCAGGAAAGGAACAGGTATTATCCGATTCCGACAGGCGAATTGAACAACAACTCTGCAATGCAACAAATAGATTTATGGAAATAATCTTTCCAATAACTTATAACAGAAAAATTATGAAAAAAATATATGCACTATTATTCGTATCCTTACTCTTATTTATAGGATATTCTTGTGAAGACGGTAGCCTGAGCCATGGTGATGTATACATCCCGGATCCCGTGGAAGAGTCGGACGAGGATGATGGTTTTGCGACAGAGCCTACAACAACGTCTGTTGTGAGGATGTCTATCGGCGAAGGACATCAGCATCAGATGATTGACGGATTTGGATGTGGTTTTGCAGAATGGTCTCACCGTATCTGGAACAATAACCACAGAGATGCCGTTATGGCAGACCTATTCGGTGACAATGGCTTGAAGCTAAACATATTCCGTGGAGAAGTATTCCCGCACTATCAGGACGACGTCACGGGTGAAATAGAATTTGGCATGGACCGTAACTTCAACCTGCCTGCCGACGAACCTAAATACATGAACAACTATTGGTTCAAATATCACGGTGCGGAATGTGCCGAACAGGTACAGCTAGGCCAGATGTGGCTGGTGGACTATCTATCCAGAAAGCATAAAAGCATGAAGTATATGTTCTCCGTATGGAGTCCACCTAAAAAATGGAAAGATAAAGACAGCAACTCCGGTGGCTCTCTGAAAGCTATTCATTATGAAGATTACGCCAATTATCTGATAGACTTCGTCAAAGAATACGAAAAGAAATTCGGAATAAACATTTATGGCTTATCACCTACCAATGAACCTGATAATACTTTCACTGCATGGTCTACTTGTAAATGGACTCCTGAACAATTGGCAGATTTCAGCCATAACACTTTCCGGAAATCTCTGGACGCGGCCGGATATAATGATAAAAAGATTATAATGGGAGAATGTTCCTCATGGTGGAAAGCAAGTTACTCGTCTTTCCTCACTGCATCCAATCAGTTCTTCAAGAAATGTCTGGAAAGCGAAGCTTCATTGGCAAATGACAACGTCATAGCGGCCGGACACGGATACAGTATGTCCAATTTAGATAATATCTTACCTTTCGATGAAGCAGTTAATGCCAATATTCCTGTATGGATGACCGAGAACTGTGACAACTTAAAACGTTCGGAGGACTGGAATGATGCCATGAAATGGGCAAGAAACTTCCATTACTATCTGGCACAAGCTAATGTAAATGCTTATATCTGGTGGGCCGGAGCCCGTCCTTGCAGCACGACAGGCGAGAACCTTATCCAGTTGGAAGAAGCCATACCGGGCACTACCTACTACAGAGTCCCCCGCTATTATACATACGGGCAGTTCACCAGATTCATCGAAGCCGGCAGTCATCGTGTAGATGTTGAGGCTATTCCTTCTGAAGAGAATCAATTCCCTGCAGAACTTCTGATGTCAGCTTATGTTAAGGATAATACTTATACCATCGTATTAGTGAACAGTTCGGAGAAGGAGTCATTCTCCACTTTAGTTGAGATTGAAGGAAAAAGTTTTCAGAACATGATTGCATACACATCCAGCGAAGACGTAAAATGGCAGCGCAAGAAGTTCAATCCTTCTTTAAGCGGGTTACGTTCCATTACGGTTCCCAAGCTCAGTGTGGTGACAGTTACTGGTAAGATAAAAGATATTGCAGCAGAATAATAGTCAAAATAATACTAGAATATCATGAAAAAGAATCGATTATATATAGCAGGATTCCTGCTTGCAGCCGTCAATTTGTTCTCCGGTTGCAGTGAAGATGATCCGTCCTATGCCAATCTGGTTGCGGACAAGCAGGAATTGACAATCAATCTAGATGAAAAAGCAGAAGGAGTGATTCAGATTATTCAGGGAAACGGTAACTACAAGGTTACCAGTTCGAACGAAGATGTGGTTACCGCTACAATCGACAATGACCAAATACAAGTGACAGGTTTGAAAGCCGGTGACGCAAATGTGACTATTACCGACTGGGCCAGGATGTCAACCAACGTAAAAGTAATTGTTGACCAATTGGTAGACTTGGTTCTGAAAGTATCTTCTACAGTTATGTATCCGAATGAAGACAAGACCATAGAGGTCTATACAGGCAATGGAGGATACAGTATCACTGTTGATAATCCATCAATAGCAAAGGCTGCGATAAATGATAAAGGGCAGATTCAAATTGAATCGCTGGCTCCGGGTACTGCCACTTTCACCGTAAAAGACAGACGGGACAAAACGACAGAACTCATCGTAAAAGTGAAAAAGAGAATGGTAGTCGACAATAGTGAAAATATCCCTTACTTAGTTATCGGCACTCCGGCTACTATCAAAATCCTGGATGGCAATGGTGGATATACCTGCACAGCAGGCGGTTCTGCAACTTACCTGAAATGCTCCATGTCTGAAGACGGTACAGAAGTGATAATTGAAGGACTTAAAAGATACCGTTACAACAACAAAGTCACTATCGCCGACCAGGACGGTGAAAAGATAGAAGTGACCATTACCGCTATTGACGATCCTTACCTGGAGAACCCGTCATATCGCTATATGCTGGCAGGTTCTTATTCTTACCAAAGCCTTTCTACTTCAAAAGTAGGAGAAATAATGCATTCGGCGGATTTCAACTTGTCGCAATTGCTTGTTAAGAGTTCGACAACTTCATCCGCATCCGGTTACGCGGTTCAGTTTACCGGCGATTTGGGAGTAGGCAGCAAGACGAATGCAACACTTTATAAGGTGACAAGAAACGCAGTAGACAAGAATGTAGGATATCCGATAGAAGATTGCCGGATTGATAAAGTAGAAGACGGCTGGTATTGGGTGAGTTTCCTGGAGCCCGGATACACTGTACGTTCCTATTTTATAACCAAAGAATAATTTATAAACTTGACACACATGTATTTCGGAAGTACCCCATACTTTTGAAGTGACCAACATAAAAAGAGACTGTCCTTACAACACAGTATATTCCTTATTACTATCTGTATTGTAATCAGTCTCTTTTTATAAATTTTGAACAGATATGAATAGATATGATAACAGATTACGTATTCTTACAGAAGAATATGAAACGCTCATCTCACGTGAAAATAAAAGAATACGATCCAACAATGGCATATTTGAACGCTATAAATATCCTATTCTGACGGCAGCCCATACTCCACTCGAATGGAGATATGACTTTAATCCGGAAACAAACCCTTTTTTGATGGAACGTTTCGGTATTAACGCTGTATTCAATGCAGGAGCTATCAAATATAACGGAAAATATCTCATTATGGCACGAGTGGAAGGTTACGACCGTAAGTCGTTTTTCGCCATAGCCGAAAGTCCGAATGGGATAGATAATTTTCGTTTTTGGGAATATCCAATCCAGCTTCCCGACTTATACCCGGAAGAAACGAATGTCTACGATATGCGCCTTACCCAGCATGAGGACGGATGGATATACGGCATTTTCTGTTCGGAAAGCAAAGATCCGGACGCAGCCGCCGGAGATCTGACTTCTGCCGTTGCGGTAGCAGGCATCATACGCACCAAGGACTTAAGAAATTGGGAGCGTCTGCCTAATCTTATCTCTAAAAGCCAGCAACGCAATGTGGTACTCCATCCGGAGTTTGTCAAAGGGAAATATGCGCTTTACACCCGCCCTCAAGACGGGTTTATTGAAGCAGGCACTGGTGGAGGAATTTGCTGGGCACTAGTAGATGATATCACTCATGCAATAGTTAAAGAAGAGACGGTGGTAGAACAACGTTATTATCACACCATCAAAGAAGTGAAGAACGGTGAAGGGCCTCATCCTATCAAAACGCCACAGGGATGGTTGCACCTCGCGCATGGAGTCCGTGCTTGCGCAGCAGGACTCAGGTATGTGTTGTATTTGTACATGACCTCTTTAGATGCCCCCAATAAAGTGATTGCCCAACCAGGAGGTTACTTCATGGCACCCGTAGAAGAAGAAAGAATCGGAGACGTTTCCAACGTATTATTTTCGAACGGGTGGATTACAGATGAAGACGGAACGGTCTACATCTATTATGCTTCTTCAGATACACGGATGCATGTAGCTACCTCTACAATCGAACGACTTGTAGATTATTGCCTGCATACTCCGGAAGATAAACTTCGATCCGCTACGTCCGTAGAAAATATTTATCAACTGATAGAAGCTAATAAGGTGAAAGTATAGTAACTGAATTTTCAATATGGAAAGCACACCATCGCCATTCCTTCCGGAATTTGACAATGGCGTGCTTTTTCTGGTTCTTTCATTTTATTCATAAGATTGAGGCCTCAACAATATTCCTTTTTATAAACGATAAAATCGCATATCTTATCGTTTATACAGGGGAAAACCGACTTTTCAAAGGAAAACCAAAGTTGAAGTAAACACAGATATATTAATATAGTATCAGAATGAGTTAAAATAATATTTGTTTCCCCACTACTTTCGCCCTACTTTTGCATCAAATAAAATAATGATATATAAAAACCTAATCGAAATAACGATATGAAACTACACGAAATCGATATTCTCATCATTTGTGCCTATCTCATTGCCATGATTGTCATCGGACTTATCCTGAAGAAACGGGCTGCCCAAAATATGGATTCTTATTTCCTGGGAGGGAAATCATTGCCATTTTATATGCTCGGACTCTCCAATGCTTCCGGAATGTTTGACATCACAGGAACGATGCTGATGGTATATTGGGCATTTGCCTACGGATTCAAAAGTCTCTGGATTCCCTGGCTGTGGCCGGTATTCAATCAGATATTCCTCATGGTTTATCTGTCGGTGTGGTTGCGGCGTTCCAATGTGCTCACCGGAGCCGAATGGATCAAAACCCGCTTCGGTAAAGGCAAGGGAGCGACACTCTCTCATACCATCGTTGTCGTATTTGCGTTATTAAGCGTACTCGGATTTCTGAGTTACGGATTCATAGGAATAGGCAAGTTCATGGAAATCTTTATTCCCTGGGAAGTCATTTCACCCTACATTCCTTTCACTGTTTCACCGGAGTATGTTCCGCATGTATACGGTATCTTCTTCACAGCTATCGCTACCTTCTACGTCATGTTGGGAGGAATGCTGAGCATCGTATGGACGGATGTCGTACAGTTCCTTATCATGACGGTGGCAGGCATCGTTATCGTAGTGATCGGTATGCAGATGGTGGCGCCGGATATGATACACTCCTTTGTACCTGCCGGATGGGATTCCCCTTTCTTCGGATGGACGCTCGATATTGACTGGAGCAGCCGGATGAGTTTGCTGACCGAACGAATGGCGAACGAACCTTACAGTCTGATAGGCATCTTTGTCATGATGGCGTTGCTCAAAGGCATCTTCATGAGTATGGCAGGGCCTGCGCCCAACTATGATATGCAGAAAAATTCTGTCCTGCAAGTCTCCCAAAAGAAGCAGCGATGATGAGCGGTTCCGTATCCGTCGTGCTATTGATTCCCCGTTATCTGATGATTATGGGATTTGCATTACTTGCCATCTATTTCTTCAAGGAAGACGGCGGACTGACACAGATGGAGGTGACCCGCACGGACTTTGAGACGATTCTTCCTCATCTGATCACACGATATGTTCCGGCAGGACTTGCAGGATTATTATTGGCAGGTCTACTGGCAGCTTTCATGTCGACCTTTGCTTCTACCGTCAATGCAGCCCCTGCATATATCGTAAATGATATTTATCTGAAATACATTAACCCGAAAGCAAGTGTGAAAACACAGATACGCAGCAGCTATGTCATTTCCGTTGCAGTAGTGGTGGTGAGCACTGTCATCGGATTCTTCCTGAAAGATATCAATGAAATCTTCCAGTGGATTGTAGGTGCACTGTTCGGAGGATACATCGCAGCCAACGTACTGAAATGGCATTGGTGGCGTTTCAACGGTGAAGGTTATTTCTGGGG
>ENA-OPZZ01002108-OPZZ01002108.1-human-gut-metagenome-genome-assembly--contig:-NODE-2108-length-10565-cov-2.130389_pt1 | contig 10565 bp, 11 predicted proteins | sample MGYA00242487_ERZ504511 | MGnify/ENA primary metagenome ERZ504511 (study PRJEB26092, sample SAMD00036241) | human gut metagenome | host: Homo sapiens | study: EMG produced TPA metagenomics assembly of... | reverse complement strand
TGATGCGAAAGCTTATGACATACAGTATGAGTATCTTTTTGGAAGAGATATGCTGATAGCACCTGTTTATGAGCAGGATAAGCATGAATGGGATGTGTATCTGCCACAGGATGAATGGGTACATTTGTGGACAGGCGAAGAGTATCACGGCGGAGAAATAACAGTATCAGCCGAGCTTGGCTATACACCTGCCTTCTACAGAAAAAATAGTGAGTTTGCTGATATATTTGAAGAAATCAGAGAAAAATATGGAGTCAAATAAATGAACACTGTTTTATTTTACATAATAATTTTTCTGACAAATGTGATTCAGGGCATTACAGGCTTTGCGGGGACCATCCTCGCAATGCCTCCTAGCCTAATTCTGGTGGGATATGATGTCGCTAAGCCGATATTAAATGTACTTGGTATTCTTGCCGGAGTGTATGTCTTTGTTACACAATGGAAACATGTAGACTGGAAGCAGTTGAAAAAGGTAGTCATCGTCATGGCTATAGGAATCTTTGGCGGCTTTTTTCTAAAGAACGCACTTGCAGGATATGATGCAGTATTATACAAGTTTCTGGGTATTTTTGTGATATTTCTTGCAATACATGGGTTTTACAGCATATATGGGCAAAGGCAGCGTGATACAAAAGAAAAATCATCATGGAAATCAATGCTGTTACTTATTGGTGCGGGAATAGTTCATGGTATGTTTGTGTCAGGCGGACCGCTTCTGATAGGGTATTTATCCAATGAGATAAAGGAAAAGACAAGCTTTAGAGCAACTATTTCTACTGTTTGGATTATATTAAATTCGATGATACTTGTTCAGGATATATGCGCGGGAATGTGGAATGCAGGGCTTGTTATGACTCAATGCATATCGATTCCGTTTTTGATAGCGGGAATGGCAGCAGGCTCAGTGCTTGTAAAGAGGATGAGCCAGGAAATATTTATGAAGCTCACCTACATATTACTTTTTATATCAGGAATACTGCTTATGGTTAAGTAGTTTTTGAAAATTTTATTGGAGGTAAAATATATGACAAAATTTCAGGTGGCATATGTGCCGGTCGGGGTTCCGACATTTCATTTGGAGAGCGCACAGAAGGAATTTGAAAAATCAATAGACTTATTAAATACAATAACGGATGCTGCAATTGTACCGGATAAAATGCTTTTATCAATTCAGGATTTAACTAATTTTCTTGATACAATAGAGCCATCCCTGATAATTTTACAGAATATAACCTTTGCAAATGCAGCTTATGCGAGTGAGGTTCTTAAAAGATTTTCGTGTCCGGTATTGCTTTGGACACTTTCGTGAGCCGGTTATAGATGGAGGCCGGTTGAGATTAAATTCATTGACGGAGCATATTGCGGCAGGAAATGCACTGGCTGCGTTTAGGGTATGGTAACGTTTGAAATATATCTTTTGGGAGCTCCACAGGGAGGAGAGGACAAAGAAAAACAATTAGTGCCTGTATTCGTGCAGCATGGCTTAAAAAATGAGCTTAAAAAATCTAAGGATTGCCTCAGTCGGACATAACACCTCAGGGATTTGGATTTTGGGACAGTGCAATGGATGCTGACATGCAAAAGGTATTCGGAGCAACACTTGAGTCAATTGAGGTGAGAGAGCTTATTGATATGGCAAAGGGATATACTGATGATGAGTGCAGTGAATATCTCGATAAAATGACTAAGTGTACTGTTGGTCTTGACAAGACTCCTGACAATAATCGAAAGGATTTTGCGAGACTGTGCAAGGCCTATAAGGAGTATGTAGATGAAAATAATATTGGAGCACTTTCTTCAAGATGTTGGCCTGATTTCTTTACCGCGTTTGGAACACCTGTTTGTGGCGTGCTTGCTATGCTAAATGATATGGGGGTTGCTGCAAGCTGCGAGGCTGATACATATGGAGCACTCTCTATGTATATGGGAATGAAATTATCTGAGCAGGCTGTATTTTTCGGAGATCCGGTGTCTCTTGATGAGAGTGAAAATACAATTACATTCTGGCATTGCGGAACAGCTGCATGCTCTATCGCAAGAGAGGACACAGGTGCAACAATCGGAGTGCATCCGAACAGAAAGATTGGCCCTGTAATGGACTTTGGCTGTAAGGCGGCTGACAAAGTCACAGTGTTCAGAGTAGGACAAAAAGCAGATGGAAGCTTTAGATTTTTTGTCACAACAGGAAGTGCTCTCGACAAGCCTAAGCAGTTTTGCGGAACATCAATTGTAGTCAGGACAGACAAAAATAGCTATGATATTGTAAATCAAAGTGTAAAGGATGGTTGGGAGCCTCATTTTGTGGTGATTTACGGAGATTGTTCAGATGAGTTAAAGGTTTTAGGACATATGCTTGAAATCGAAGTCTGTGAGTACTGATTTTATGGAAATAGCTTAAATATCATGCTATAATAATAGTAGTATTTAGGTACCGAATAATTGGTTGGAGGATTTTTACATGGCAAAGTATATTATGGCATTTAGATGGCGGCACGACCAGCAACAGATGTATACTTTTCAATGAGAAGGGCGAGATGTGCAGCGTGGCACAGAAGGAATTTACGCAGTTTTTCCCGAAGCCAGGCTGGGTGGAGCACGATGCAGAGGAAATCTGGGCCACACAGCTTGAGGTGGCAAAGGAGGCAATGGCAAAATATACAGGCTACGGCAGCCGACATATGTGCGATAGGCATTACTAACCAGAGAGAGACCACGATTGTGTGGGACAAAAATACGGGAGAGCCGGTTTATCACGCAATAGTATGGCAGTGCAGGCGCACGGCAGAGTATGCGGATTCACTGAAGGAAAAGGGGCTTACCGAGACCTTCAGGAAAAAGACAGGTCTTGTGATAGATGCTTATTTTTCGGCAACTAAGCTCAAGTGGCTCCTTGACAATGTGCCGGGAGCAAGGGAGAGAGCCGAAAGAGGCGAGCTTTTGTTTGGAACAGTCGAGACATGGCTTATATGGAAGCTCACTCAGGGGCAGGTGCATGTTACGGATTATTCCAATGCATCAAGAACCATGATGTTTAATATCAATACCTTAAAGTGGGATGATGAGATACTTAAGGAGCTTGACATACCAAAGAGCATGCTTCCAAAGCCTATGCCGTCAAGCTGTGTGTATGGTGAGGTGAATCCGGTGTACTTCGGGGGACCGATTCCTATCGCGGGAGCGGCAGGAGACCAGCAGGCAGCGCTTTTTGGTCAGACCTGCTTTAGGGCAGGAGAAGCCAAAAATACATACGGTACAGGTTGTTTTCTGCTGATGAATACAGGTGAGATGCCTGTTTCATCAAAGAACGGACTTGTTACCACAATAGCCTGGGGCATAGACGGCAAGGTGGTATATGCGCTGGAGGGCTCAATATTTGTGGCAGGAGCCTCAATACAGTGGCTCCGCGATGAGATGAAATTTATCGATTCCTCAACTGATTCAGAGTACATGGCGAGAAAGGTAAAGGATACAAACGGCTGTTATGTGGTGCCGGCATTTACAGGGCTTGGGGCACCGTACTGGGATCAGTATGCGAGAGGAACTATTGTGGGTCTTACGAGAGGTGTAAACAAGTACCATGTCATAAGGGCCACTCTGGAATCAATGGCATTTCAGGTAAATGATGTGCTTGAGGCAATGAAGGCTGATTCGGGCATCAATCTCACATCGCTTAAGGTGGACGGCGGCGCCAGTGCCAACAATCTGCTCATGCAGATGCAGGCTGATATCAGCAATGCACCGGTCAATAGGCCTGTGTGTGTGGAGACAACAGCCATGGGCGCAGCGTACCTCGCAGGGCTTGCAGTGGGCTATTGGGACAGCATGGATGATATAAAGAGAAACTGGGCTATTGACCGTGTGTTTGAGCCGGAGATAGCGGATGATATGAGAGAAAAGAAGCGTAAAATGTGGAAAAAGGCTGTCGCCTGCGCATTTAACTGGGCGAAGGATGACTGAAAGTAAAAATATATATGGAAATTGGTAGGAGAAAATAACATGTATGATGTAGTAATTATAGGAGCGGGAGTATCGGGAAGCGCCTGTGCAAGAGAGCTATCGAAATATAACCTGTCCATCTGCGTAGTGGAAAAGGAGGAGGACGTGTGCTGTGGCACCTCAAAGGCCAACAGTGCTATTGTCCATTCCGGAATTGACTGTAAGACCGGTACACTTATGGCACAGATGAATATCCGTGGAAATGAGATGATGGACGAGCTTTCGAAGCAGCTTGATTTTGAGTTCAGAAGAAACGGCTCGCTGATAGTGTGCTTTAGCGAGGACGATATGCCAAGGCTTAAGGAGCTTTACAATCAGGGAATCGCAAATGGCGTGCCGGGACTTGAAATTCTTGATTCAAAGAAAGCACATGAGATGGAGCCGAATCTGTCTGATGAGGTGGTGGCAGCTATTTACTGCCCGACAGGAGGCATTGTATGTCCGTTTGGCATGAATATTGCATTTGCTGAGAATGCTGCGGCAAACGGTGTGGAGTTTTTATTTAACACCGAGGTGAAGGAGATACAAAAGGAGCAGACAGGCTATATTCTCATTACTCAAAATGGAGAAATTCATGCACGCTGCGTTGTAAATGCAGCTGGTGTATATGCTGATGTATTTCACAACATGGTGAGTGAAAACAAAATCCATATCACACCAAGGCGCGGAGAGTACGAGCTATTAGACAGGGCAGCTGGTGGTATCGTTGACAAGACAATCTTCCAGCTTCCGGGAAAATACGGCAAGGGCGTGCTTGTAACCCCGACAGTACACGGAAATATCCTAATCGGACCTACAGCAGATGATCATGATGACAAGGATGGTACAAATACAACAAGAGCGGGCTTAGCGCATGTTACGACATCCGGCACACGTTCGGTGCCGTCACTTCCTATGCGTCAGGTCATCACATCGTTTGCAGGAAACCGTGCACATGAGGACGGACATGAGTTTATCATCGAGGAGCTTAAAGATGCACCATTTTTTGTGGACTGTGCAGGTATAGAGTCACCGGGCTTATCAAGTGCACCGGCTATCGGTGAGAGAGTGGCAGCAATAGTTGAGAGGCTTTTTAAGCCTTCTAAAAATGCGGACTTTATCGAGACAAGAAAGGTATTTTAAATCCAAAGAAGCTTTCAGGGATGAGTATAAAGAGCTGATAAAAGAAAAGCCTGAGTATGGTAACATAATCTGCCGCTGTGAGATGATTACGGAGGGCGAGATAATGGATGCGGTAAACAGACCGTTAGGCGCAAAGTCGCTTGATGGTGTGAAGAGACGCACCAGAGCCGGAATGGGCAGGTGCCAGGCAGGCTTCTGTTCTCCGAGAACTATGGAGATTATCGCCAGGGAGAGAGGCATTTCGCAGCTTGACATCACTAAAAGCGGTGGAAAGTCAAAGATAGTTGTTGGAATGAGCAAGAATCGCGGATAGTCTGTCTTACTTCAAAGAGACAGGTAACGAAAGATTGATATTGGGTTAATATCAGATTAACATAGGGGGACAATATGGAATTTTACGATATTGTGATAGTAGGAGGCGGCCCGGCAGGTCTTGCGGCAGCAGCTTCCGCTAAGAAAAATAAAATAGATAAAATACTTATACTGGAAAGAGACTGCGAGCTTGGCGGCATATTAAACCAGTGTATACACAATGGCTTTGGCCTGCACACCTTTAAGGAGGAACTCACAGGTCCTGAATATGCCGGCAGATTTATCAAAGAGGTCAAAGAGCTTGGCATAGAGTACAGACTGAATACGATGGTCATGGATATCTCAACCGGTGACGAGTCCGAAAATGGGTCAAACGATAAAATAGTCACGGCTATGAACCGTACAGACGGACTTTTCCATATCGCTGCAAAGACAGTAATACTTGCGATGGGCTGCAGGGAGAGAGCAAGAGGTGCCCTAAACATACCAGGCTACAGACCGGCAGGAATTTTTCTCGGCGGGTACAGCTCAGAGACTGGTGAATATAGAGGGATACATGCCGGGACGAAAGGTAGTAATACTTGGCTCAGGAGATATCGGTCTTATCATGGCAAGAAGAATGACCTTGGAGGGTGCCAAGGTCGGTGGTTGCAGAACTCATGCCGTATTCAGGAGGCTTGAAGCGTAATATTGTGCAGTGCCTTGATGATTTTAATATCCCGCTTAAGCTTAGCCACACAGTGGTTGATATAAAGGGCAGGGAGCGTGTGGAGGGCATCACTCTCGCTCAGGTTGACGAGCATAACAAGCCTATTGAGGGAACAGAGGAGTTTTACGAGTGCGATACGCTTTTACTCTCATGCGGACTCATTCCGGAAAATGAGATTTCAAAAACAGCAGGTGTAGAGCTCAATCCTGTAACAAGCGGACCTGTTGTAAACGAAAGCCTTGAGACCAATGTGCCGGGTGTATTTGCCTGTGGAAATGTGCTTCATGTGCACGACCTCGTGGATTATGTGTCAGAGGAAGCAACAGCAGCAGGCCGCCATGCCGCAGAGTATGTGAAAAACGGCGGTGATAAGAGTGATGATGGCAAAGAAATATCGATAACTGCTACAGGCGGAGTCAGATATACTGTCCCAAGCACTATAAATACTGCACAGATGGATGATACTGTGACGGTAAGATTTCGAGTGGGAGCTGTGTATAAGAATTGTTATATTGCAGTATATCTGGATGATAAACAATTACAGCACCGCAAGCGCCCTGTAATGGCACCGGGTGAGATGGAGCAGGTAGTGCTGCAGAAGAAGCAGCTCATCGAAACAGACAATCCCTGCACAATTACGATAAAGATTGAGGAGGCATAGTATCATGGAAGAGAGAAATTTGACATGTATAGGCTGCCCTCTGGGCTGTGCCCTTAAGGTGACAATAGACGGAGAAAATGTCACAGTAACCGGAAATACCTGCAAGTGCGGAGCAGACTACGGAGCAAAGGAAGTGACACATCCGATGCGAATCGTGACAAGCACAGTCTGTGTGAAAAACGGCACAATACCTATGGTATCCGTAAAGACAGCACAGGATATTCCAAAGGAAAAGATAATGGATGTGATGGACTGTATCAACCGGATCACGGTAGAGGAACCGGTGCATATAGGTGATGTACTGCTAAGTGATGCTGCAGCAACCGGTGTGGATATAGTTGCAACAAAGAATGTTGAAGCATAAATAAGGAGCATGAATTAATGGTTAAAACCGGAATTTCCCTTGATAGTGTAAAAAACAATAATAAATCTCAGATACTTAAGATACTGCAGAAAAACGGCGCAATGTCAAGGAAGGATATTGCCAATCAGATAGGACTCACACCGGCGGCTGTGACCATGCTGTGCAATGATATGATGGAAGCTCACATGATACTTGAAAAGGGTGAGATGAAGGAGCAGAAGAGAGCGGGCCGTAAGAAGGTGCTTGTGGATATCAATTATGATTTTAAGTATATAGTATCTGTAAATATTGAGGCTGTAGACACGAGCATTACAGTTACCAATATCAGGGGAAATGTGCTTGTTGAAACTAAGGTACATACCCGGACGGACATTGAACCACAGCTGTTTTAGAAGAACTGGCAAAGGAAATAAAGCTTCAGCTTTGGGAAAATGAACTTAAGCTGTCAGATATTCTTGGAATCGGAATATGTGTTCCGGGAATAGTTGACAGGAATAATGGCATCAGTATACACGCTTATGGCATATGGAACAATCAAGTAAAAATAAGAGAAATACTTGAAAAACAGATTCAGTGTCCGGTAATACTTGAAAACAACGTCAAAGCATTTGCGGAAGCCGAAATGCTTTATGGTGTCGGAAAATATGGAAACAATATTGTTTTTATTAAGTGGGGCCCGGGTGTCGGCTCTGCGATAGTTGTGGACAATAAGCTATATGAGGGCAATCAGCACAACGCAGCAGAAATAGGACACTACATCATAGAGCCTGATGGACTTAAGTGCAGATGTGGCAGACATGGCTGTCTTGAAACAAGAGTATCCATGTTTGCCCTGTGTGACCGCATAAAGGAGATATATTCCAAGGAAAATACCCCGGTGCTATACGAAGAAACAGCCGGTGATAAAAATCTTATAACAAGAGAGCTCTTGACTTCGTGGGTAGAAAATGAGGGCAACGGCTACATAACAAGGATGGATAAGACAATTTCTGAGATACTTGTTGGAGCAATAGAACGAATGGCACGTGTCGCTGTAAATGTGTTGACTATTCTGGCTCCGGATTGCACGATAGTGTTTGGTTCAATGTTTGAAAATACAAGTATATATAAGCTTTTTATACAGTACTGCACAAAATATGATGAAAACTATACTGACAAGCTTATCAGCCGTTCACACTTGAGCGATAAGATGGCATATATAGGCGGAACAGCACTTATAGCGAGCACTTATTTCTTTGAAAGTAAAAATTTATAATAAAGAAAAAATGAAGAAATCTTATTGATATTTTCTTTATTGTTGCATATACTATAAGCAAGAAAGGAGTGTTGTATATGTCACAGTCAGTTAATGTTAATTTTAAATTGGATGCAGATGTAAAAAAAAGCATGGAACAGGTGTGTTCGGAATTAGGTCTTTCTATGAGTGCAGCGTTCACCGTTTTTGCAAAAAAAGTAGGCAGAGAAAAGCGTATTCCTTTTGAGGTATCGGTAGATCCGTTTTATTCTGATAGCAATATCCGTTATTTGGAAAATATCGTGCGCGATATTAAGGATGGCAAAGCTCACTTCGCAGAGCATGATTTGATAGAGGAGGACTAATGAGGTTACTATGGGAAGATAGGGCATGGAGCGATTATTTATACTGGCAGACGCAGGATAAGAAAACACTGAAAAGAATTAATGGACTTATCAAGGATATTCAGCGAAGTACGTTTGAGGGTATAGGTAAACCGGAACCATTAAAGGAAAATCTTAGTGGTATGTGGAGCAGACGCATTGATGACACTAATCGAATTGTTTATTATGAAAAAGATGAGATAATTTATATTGTTTCATGTAAAGGTCATTATGATGATTGAAAAATCATATTGACAAATCACCCAATGCACTTTAATATTGTAGAAAGAAACAGGCAAATATTTAAAGGCATAAGAAAGAGGAGTACATGACGAAAGCTTTCAGAGAGAGCATCCGGTCCGTAAGATGGTGATACATTTTGGGCAGGCTGAAAGGTGCTTAAGACAGAAATCATGGAAGGTAGCTTTTGAGCTGAAGAACCCAGAAAGCCGCAAGTGGCATAAGTTCTTCCGATTCGTCCACGTTACAGGACAAGAGGCATTCGAGTTTATATGCATATATATGCTCCGATGTAAACGAAGGTGGTACAGCGCTTATTCGCCCTTCCGGTCGTAGACCGGATGGGCTTTTTTTGTAGACTGAGATGTGCACATATAGCGCAAATTTTATTATTTGCCGCTATGCTATTTCTGTCGTGGCATGTACCAAGACCGGCAGATTGCGCATGCAATCTAATCGGTCGCCAGATGAAAAGAAGAACAGCAAAAGCTCACAGCCTGAATTATCAGGCCGCGCATTATGTATGGAATTATGTGATTTATGGAGCTGCCTAGAGACTGTTAAAATTATGTACACAGCCCAGCAACGCACGCACATGGACGTGCGGGCGAGGCGTTAGCGCCATGGACGGCGCTAAAAGCCGGTTGCGTCATGGTCTAAGCAATCCCTAATCATAATTTTTACAGTGTCTTGGCAGCGTAATCATGAACATAATTCCATACATAATGCGCGACCTGACACAACAAAGCCCCCAAAGCTTTTGCGTCATTCATATAAAAGGAGGAAAACATGAGCAAAGAACTAAACAAAACCTACGATCCAAAGGACATCGAGGACCGTCTTTACAAAAAGTGGGAAGACAATGGCTACTTCCATGCTGAGGTAGACCGCAGCAAAAAACCATTCACAATCGTGATGCCACCACCAAACATCACAGGACAGCTGCACATGGGACATGCCCTTGACAACACCATGCAGGATATCCTTATCAGATACAAGAGAATGCAGGGCTACAATGCACTCTGGCAGCCGGGAACAGACCACGCATCCATCGCAACAGAGGTAAAGGTCATCCAGGCACTTAAAGAGCAGGGAATCAACAAGGCAGACCTTACAAGAGAAGAGTTCCTGGAGAAATGCTGGGACTGGAGAAAAGAGTATGGCGGACGTATCGTAAAGCAGCTTCGTAAGCTCGGATCATCAGCAGACTGGCAGCGTGAGAGATTTACAATGGATGAGGGATGCTCACACGCAGTACAGGAGGTATTTACAAAGCTTTATAAGAAGGGCTGGATTTATAAGGGCTCAAGAATCGTAAACTGGTGTCCGGTATGTAAGACATCTATTTCAGATGCAGAGGTAGAGCATGAGGAACAGGACGGCTTCTTCTGGCACATCAACTATCCTGTAGTTGGCGAGGAAGGCAGATTCGTAGAGATAGCAACAACACGTCCTGAGACACTTTTCGGAGATACAGCCGTAGCTGTAAACCCTGATGATGAGCGTTATCAGGATATCATCGGAAAGACCTTAAAGCTTCC
>ENA-OPZZ01002106-OPZZ01002106.1-human-gut-metagenome-genome-assembly--contig:-NODE-2106-length-10573-cov-3.082424_pt1 | contig 10573 bp, 7 predicted proteins | sample MGYA00242487_ERZ504511 | MGnify/ENA primary metagenome ERZ504511 (study PRJEB26092, sample SAMD00036241) | human gut metagenome | host: Homo sapiens | study: EMG produced TPA metagenomics assembly of... | reverse complement strand
GTTTTCTTTGTCTTTGGATTCGCAACACTAAGGTAAGTGAAAACGCTGACATGGCAAAAACCTGGGCAACAAAATGTTGCTCAGGAACTTATAAAAATAATTATCAATTATGTTGCGGAATTAAGGTAAAAATAAATCAATTTCATTAATTTTAATTCAAGTATCAAAGATGAGAAAATCAATTCTCTTGTTTGTACTCTTTACTCTGACAAGTATCCCCCTGTTGCTTTTTGCGCAGGGTGGATATCAGGTAACCGGACATATTATCTCGGCGGAAGATAATCAGCCGATGATTGGTGTGTCTGTTCTGGAGAAGGGTACAACAAACGGAGTAATTACCGATATCAATGGTAATTACAGTATCACAGTGACGAAGTCTCCTGCTACTTTGCAGTTCTCTTATGTCGGTATGAAAACGATAGATAAGCAGGTGACTGCTTCTACTCGTATAAATTTGACAATGGAAAACGATGCACAGATGGTGGAAGAAGTGGTAGTTGTCGCGTATGGTGTACGTAAGAAAGGAACAATCGCAGGTTCTGTATCTACGGTAAAAGCTGAAAAGATGGAAGATGTTCCTGCTCCGAGTTTCGACCAGGCACTGCAAGGACAGGCGCCAGGATTAATGGTGCTTTCTGATTCTGGTGAACCCAGTAAGGCAGCCACTTTTCGTATTCGCGGAACAAATTCAATTAATTCGGGAAAAGATCCTCTTTTTATATTGGATGGAGTAGCTATTTCAAGTTCGGATTTCAATACAATTAGTCCTAATGATATTGAAAGTATTTCAGTATTAAAAGATGCTTCTTCTACTTCTATTTATGGGGCACGTGCTTCCAATGGTGTGGTCGTTATTACATCCAAGCGCGGGCGTATGGGGGAAGCGGCTAAGGTTACTTTCCGTACACAGCTCGGATTTTCTCAACTAGCCTCAAAAGATTGGGATCAGATGAATACGGATGAACGCATTCAATTTGAGAAAGAAGTTGGACTGGATAAAGGACAAGATTATGAAAAGTTGAGTAAGACAAATATCAACTGGCTGGATAAAGTGTACAATGACACTGCCCCTTTGCAGAATTACGAGTTATCTGTAAACGGAGGCACGGAGAAATTGAATTATTATGTTTCAGGAAGTTATTACGATCAAGATGGCATTGCAGTAGGGTCTACATTCGAACGTGTCGGTTTTCGCGCCAATGTAGAGGCAAAAGCTAATAAATGGTTGAAGATAGGAACAAATTCAATGTTTGCCTATCAGGAAGTTGAACAGAGTGATGATGGAGAGTATGCGTTATGGGCTCCTATTTCCGCGTCTTTTTTTATGTTGCCTTACTGGAACCCTTATAAGGAAGATGGAAGTCTGGCACTTCAGGATGACGGGAGTTGGAAGGGAACGACAGAAAATCCGTTGGCATGGATGGCAAATAATCCGTTGTCGAATAAGAAATACAAACTTTTATCCACTTTTTATGCCGAGGTTACTCCGGTAAAGAATCTGACAATCCGTTCACAGCTAAGTGCTGATTATGGTCATACTACCTCTTTTTATCAAAGTTTCCCCAGTTACAAGCCAAATAATAATTATGGAGGTGCGCAGCGTAGCTCGTTTGATATGCTTAACCTGATGATTACAAATACGGCAAACTACCGTTTTATGTTGAATGATGTTCATTCATTCAATTTTATGGTTGGTCAGGAAGGTGAAAACTATCATTATGAAGGTTTCCAGTTAACTACTCGGGGACAGACAAATGATATTTTGACAAACTTAGCTTCAGGCTCAACTGCTTCATCATGGTCAGATCCTGTCACAGAATATTCTTTTCTCTCTTTCTTTGCCCGGGGCGAATACAATTATGATGACCGTTACTATGCTGATTTCTCGATTCGTGGGGATGGATCTTCACGTTTTGGTACCGATAACCATTGGGGAGCTTTCTGGTCAGTCGGTTTTATGTGGAACCTTCGTAAGGAGAAGTTCATGCAAAAATATGATTGGCTTACTAATGCGCAAATTGCGGTTAATACAGGTACATCCGGTAATTCTTCTATTAATAACTATGAGCATCTGGCTTTAGTTTCCGGTGGATATAAGTATGATAACGAATCAGGTATTGCAATTTCCCAGTTAGGAAATGAAGAATTGAGTTGGGAGTCTACATGGGCTACTAATGTGGCGTTGCATTTAGGTTTTATTGATCGTATCAATTTGGATGTGGAGTTTTATAATAAGAAAACGACCAATATGTTGATGGCGGTTCCTATTTCTTATACATCTACCGGTTTTGGGACCCGTTGGGATAATGTGGGAGCCATGCGGAATCGTGGTGTAGAAATTAATGTCGGCGCAGATGTACTCCGCATCAAAGACTTTAAATGGAATGTGAATGCCAATGTATCCTATAATAAAAATGAAATAACCGAGCTCTATAATGGGGTGACAGAATATGTAGCTTCCGATACCGGTAGAATGGTTGCGGTAGGTCATCCGTTAGGAGAATTTTATCTGAACCGTTATGCGGGAGTTAATCCGATTAATGGAGATGCTTTATGGTATACCAAAGACGGTGAAATTACTACGGAATATAATGAAAGCGACAAGGTGATGCTGGGCAAAACACATGAAGCTCCCTGGCAAGGTGGTTTTGGTACTACACTTTCCTGGAAGGGATTTTCACTTTCCGCACAGTTCACATGGGTGGCTGATCGCTGGATGCTTAACAACGACAGAGTCTTTCAGGAGAGTAACGGACTGTTCAGTGCCTATAACCAGTCAAAACGTATGCTTTACGACCGATGGAAAAAACCGGGAGATGTGACTGATATTCCCCGTTATGGAGTAACTCCCCAACTGGATTCACGATTCCTTGAAGATGCATCTTTCCTGCGTCTAAAGAATTTGATGCTCAGCTATACGTTCCCACAGAAATGGTTGAAGCGGACTAGCTTTTTGAATAGTGCCCGTATTTATGCGCAGGGACAGAATTTGTTGACATTTACAAATTTCACGGGTATGGATCCGGAGTCTACGTCCAATGTGTATAAGGCCCAATATCCGATGTCACGTCAGTTCACATTCGGACTGGAAGTTTCATTCTAAAATAAATCAGTGATGATAAGAAAAATAAAATTTATATATAGCTTTGGTTGCGGTATTGCTTTCGGCATCTTCCTGTCTTGACAAATATCCGCAAGATGCTATTCCGCAAGATGATGCTATTAAAACAGTGAGCGATGTGCGTCAAGCTTTGATCGGTATTTATGCGCAGTTTAAAAACAGCAGCCTATATAGCGGTTACTTGACCTTGTTGCCTGATATTCAGGCAGATCAGGTGTACGCTGTTAAAGGATATACGAATGTCTATGGTGATGTATGGCGTAATGAGATATTAGCTATCAATAAACAGGTGGAATATGTGTATGGTGGTTTGTATGCCGTTATCGGACGTTGTAATTTCGTTCTTGATAACATGGCTGCCGTAGAAGCGGCTACTTCCGATGACGAACAACTGGATAAGTTGGATAACTACAAGGGACATATTTATTTTGCCCGTGCGCTGGCTTATTCGGAACTGCTGAAGTGTTTCTGTAAAGCTTATGACAGTGATGAAGAGGCTGCCAATGAACTGGGAGTTGTATTACAGTCCAGTTACGTTAATCCGGGACCTGTAAAACGTGCTTCTTTAAAAGATTCCTATCAGTTTGTTTTGGATGATTTGGCTAAAGCTGCCGAATATCTGGCTGCGGATGATGATGATACTGCGGTTATCTATAATTCTGCATATTTCACGGTTGGTACAGTCAATGCTTTGTATGCTCGTATGTACCTGTATATGCAGAAGTGGGAGAAGGCCGTTGAGTATGCCACTAAAGTGATAGATAGTAAGAAGTATGCATTAGCTGATGCTACAAAGAACAGTTATTCGGTTACTTACAATGATTTTGCGTATATGTGGCAGTATGATAATTCTACTGAAATCATCTGGAAAGTAATGTTTGAGGTAAATTCCTATGGAGGCGCATTGGGTACCGTATTCCTCAATTATGATTATACATCTTATAAACCGGATTATGTACCGGCTAAATGGGTATTGGATGCCTATGCTAATGCTGATTTACGCTACAATGCCTATTTTGGTTCGGTAACAACCGGCTTCTCCCATGCGTTAACCTGGCCGCTTTTGATCAAATATATGGGTAATCAGGATTTTATAAGCCAAAGAGTATTATGTGTTTCCATGCCGAAGCCGTTTCGGTTGGCAGAGCAATATTTAATTCGTGCAGAGGCTTATTGCCGGATGGGAACAGCTTATTATGGAAAAGCCGGAATTGATATTTCTACTTTACGTATGGCTCGTTATTCTTCCTACGGTGGTTCTACCACACTAACAGAAGAGAACTGGTTTAAGACTGTCAGTGAAGAACGTATGAAAGAACTCTTTATGGAAGGTTTCCGCCTTAATGACTTGAAACGTTGGCATGAGGGATTTGAACGTAAAGAACAAACCTCGACTGTCTCTCCGGGCAATACGCTGAAGTTGGAGAAAGACGATCCGCGTTTTGTATGGCCTATCCCGCAACATGAGTTGGATGCTCCAGGTGTGGATTTAATGCCTAATGAAAGCAATAAATAATGTATAAAGATAATATAGAGAAACAATGAAACTATTAATAACAGGAATAGTAGCACTGATAACGCTAGCTGTCGGATTCTGGGGATGTAATGATCTCTCCCGAACGACTTACAGCGGTTCCGACTACGTGATGTTCTCCGATACATTATCTATGTATCCGGTGCAGGACAGCGAGAAATGGTTTGAAATTCCGGTAGTAGCTACAAATATATGCGATTATGACCGTTCTTTTGGCGTAGAAGTAGACGATAAGGCTAGTAATGCAATTGAAAAAAAGCAATATGTGGTTGAATCAAATACGGTAACCATTAAAGCAGGGGAACGGGTAGCAAAGTTCCGGATGAAAGGTGTTTATGAGAATATAGGTAAAACCGACTCTTTATCGGTTACGTTCAATTTGCTTGCGAAAGATGAAAATATATGGGATTTGTACGGTACACGTACTCGTGTTCAAATGCAAAAAGCATGTCCTTTCGAACTTAGTACATTTGAAGGCTATTGTCTATTGACTTCTTCTTTCTTTAGTGCATATATGACGAATACAGAACATCGATTATTACAAGCGGAAAGAGACAAGGCTGAAGATAATACTATCATATTACATGATTTCTTCTATAAGAATTATGATCTTAAAATTAAGTATGATCCTTCCGATCCGTTAAAACCATTTGTAGAGTTTGATGAACAAATTATAGGTAGTACAGCAGAAGCTTTCGGAACTATTTATGGCAATGGAAAACTAATGTGTGATCAGCCTGTAGCATACGATTCTTATTACAATGTATGCCAGAAATTTGTAATCCTATATACAACTATTTATGTGGTGGGTAAAGGTACGGTAGGTACTTATGTGAATATTTTGGAGTGGATTAGTGATGAAGAAGCGGAGCAGTATAAAAAAGAGGAAGGACTCTAAACTATAATCGGAAATAAATATGAAAGATATAATAAAATATTATTTGCAATTGATTGTGTTGGCGTTCTGTCTCTTCACGTCTGCTTGTAGTGATGATGATGAGACTGCAACACCTGTGTTCCCGGATTTACAGAAAATAGAATGTGAAGTCGGGGATGTCAAGACGCTGACTTTTAAAGCTATTGATAACTGGATATTGACTTCTTCGTCGTTGTGGTGCTATTTTGAACAGGAGGGTGAACAGACCTTCACTTGTTCAGGTGGTGCTGGCGAACAGACTGTCACCATTCATATTAGTGATGATGCTACGGAACTGATGAAATCCTATAAGGCGGAACTGACAATGACGATGGCGGGAAGTCGGCAGGTAATAGCAGAAGTAACGCGTCCGTCTATTGGTTATGAAGTTCGGGCTTTCAATGCGGATAAATCTGTAATGTATACAGAGGAAAATCCCTTTGTGATCAATTTCGATGGAACTGACATATTAGTGTTGGATGCCAATGAAGATTGGGTGTTGAAAGATAAACCTGAATGGATGGAGTTCAATCGCAGTAGCGAAGTTATATCCGGTAGGGCAGGAGATAATGTCAAGATGACCCCGCAGATGATAACGCAATATAAAAAGAATGAAATTACCGGCTTTTTGACAACTGAAAGTAGAAGTGGAGCCATTGCAAAAGTTCCTGTGAAGTATGAAGGCATCCCTGCTGATAGGATTATTGGTACTCTGACAGGTAATATAGAGGCTTCGGCTGATGGAGAAAGTTATACTGTAGGGAATGATAGCTATGATTCGGAAGGAGTTCCTGTGACGGTAATGGCTAAGAATGATGAATATACTTTGGTTTGTGTAGAATATCTGGAAGAACGGAATATGATGTGGGAGTATGAATACACCTATAAAATAATAGAAGGTGGTTCTGATCGTTGGCTTTGGGTAGATAATGATAAAAAAGGGAGTCTCAAAATAGCCGTAAGCCGGAATTCTTCGGAAAAAAGAAATGCCTATGTCTTAGCATTTCCTAATAGTGTATATGCTGAAATTAAGGACCAATTGTCCGATCTTGTTTTGCTTAAAACGGGTATTCCGCAAGCCTATGATGAAAATATTATAGCTAATGTGCTGCAAGCGGAAGATGCGAGTGCTTCTATGGGATTTGTGTTGAAGAATGGTGATGGTGGAGCATTGACCAATGTGACATTAACTTCTTATGCAGATAATGTTGGAGAAGAGCAAGCGATGGAGAAATATGGTACGAAGAATGTATGGATTGCATCATTGCCGTTGGGAATTAGTTTTGATCCTTTAATAATTGCTCCAAAAGGAATCACAATGACACATTATTTAATGGCTGTCAATTTCATAGATGGCTATAAATGGAATGGCATAGAAAAAGAAGAACCTTTTGTGGATGTGACTATTCATGGAATTGGTCCCGATGTAAATGGTGAAAAGGATATGGAATTGTCATTTATGGATTCTAGTGGAGAAGTTTATGCTGTATTAATAATATCCAAACGATATGAAGATTAATAGAATGATTTTATGAAAACAGAGATATTATTTATAAGAATGTTTGTCCTTTCCTGTATACTGTTTATTCTAGGGTTTACAGTAGGAAGTTGCTCTGACGACGATGATGCTGTGCTTCAGGCAGGATATGGATATGCTCAGTTCAAACTCTATAAGAGTGGGTTGGCAGAAACGAAAAAAACGCGTGCCAGTACGAATGAACTGAACTATTTGCGCGATGCGCAAAAAATGAAGATTGTACTCATCAATCAGGACGATGGTACTGAAGTTGTGCAGACTGTGGGTCTGGAGGCGATGGGAGATGATAGTGAATTTGGCCTGCGAAGTGAAAAACTTCAGTTGATGGCCGGAACCTACCAGATTGTTGGTTTCTACCTATTTAAAGCAGATGGAACAGCACAGGAATTGAAACAAATTCTTTCCGGAGAACCGTATGAAAAGACGATTATCACGGTGATCAATGGTGGATTGGCTGTACAAGATATACATGTGAAAGTCGTGAATCGAGGTATAGTGAAATTTACCGTGACTAAGAATTTTCTACCATCTACTCGTGCGACATTGGGAGAGGATTATCTGTTCTCTGATATTAAATATATTAATGTAACAGTACAGGAGCAATTTACAAAAAAGGATACGACTTTTAGTAATGTTAGTGTAGAATATACGGAGAAACTGGACGGCAATGGAACAAAAATATCCGTGGCCGTCAGTGATTCACTTTTCCGACTTCCTGCAGGTAAGTATAAAGTCAAGAATTATACGACCATTAAGAAAAACAAAAGTTCTTTGGAGTATGGAGAGGTGAATGGGGCTGATTTTGAAGTTTCGGATAATGTGACTACTGAAGTTAAAATTCCAGTTAATTTCAGTAAAACTACTGGCAGTATTAAAGATTATCTGATTCTGAAAGAAATTTGGGAAGCCCTGAAAGGTCCGGCTATTCCTGAAAAGAATCAAAAGGGATGGAGTTATTCCGGTGTTACATATCCTTTAGGAACTAACTGGGATTTTAATAAAGATATTGATTTATGGGGAGAGCAACCTGGCGTAGGATTGGATGAGAAAGGACGTGTCATAGGTCTTACTATTGGTGCGTTCGGTCCTGAAGGCGATATTCCAGCATCCTTAGGAGAATTGACGGAACTTAGAACATTGTCATTAGGTAATCACTCCGAACAAGTGGGTGATAATATTATTGAGAAAACAATAGGAACTGAACTGACTGAAGTACAGAAGAACTCTGTACGAAATGATTTTTATAATAAGTTCGTAAAAAAGGATATGGCATCATATTTCTCTGAACCTATACAAGCTGCGCTGAAATGGCAGAAAGAGGGGATACCTAGTCGTTTTTCACAGGCTGATGTAAAGAGCGAAGCCAGTCGTCCTTCTTTGAAGGATGTGCCGGTTAATCGGTTGACAAATGGAATACATAGAATTCCTGCTTCTATAGGAAATCTGGTAAATTTGGCAATACTTATACATTGCCAATGGCAAATTTGAGGGATTTGAACCGGGTACTAATCTTAGCAAATTAGAAAATCTGACAGACCTCGAAATTTACAATTGTCCGTCAATGAAAAAAACCTTCCAGAGGAATTGCAACAATTACCTAACCTTCAATCATTCAATTTGGCGAGCAATCCGAATTTGGGAGATTTTCATGAGGATTTGGGCGAGTTTGTAGCTAGTGAAAATTATAAGTAAGACATTACAAATATTTTATTTGACCTACAATAATCTGACTGTCTTACCGGATATGTCGATGGTGAAAAAAGCTGGGTAAACTGGATTGTGCATACAATAAGATTAAAAAGGAATTGAGAAAGCTTTCGGTAGCGATGTGGTCTTAGTGCAATTGTCAATGGATTATAATCAAATAGAAGAATTGCCGCGTGATGGAAGTGGAAGCTTCTGCGGATATGCAGATGTGGAGTCTTTCTCTTTTGCACATAATAAATTGAAAAAATTCCCGAATATATTTAGTTCACAATCTATATATGTAATGTCTTCGGTTAATTTCTCATTCAATGAGATAGATGGATTTGAAGGTGAGGAAGACGGTACATTTAAGGGCGTGAATGCTAATACGATTGCCTTAGGTGGTAATAAACTGAAAAAATTCCCGGATATACTATTCAAAACAAATTCTCAAGTGTCTGTTTTAGGATTGAACGGTAACGGTATAGAGGAGATTCCGAAAGGTACGTTTAGTGCTTCAAAATATTCTTATATGATGAAAACGCTGGACCTGACTTATAATAAGTTGTCGAAGTTGCCGGATGATTTCAACGGAAAGAACATGCCTTTCCTTTATGGAGTAGATATAAGTAACAACCGTTTTACGGAAGTTCCTACAGGTCCGATGGATGCAGCTACATTGACTGTTTACGCTGTCCGTAGCCAGCGCGATGAGAACGGTAATCGTTTGTTGAGAAATGGCCGTCTAATATATCTTTATGTCCGAGTTTGCGGCAGTTCTGCATTGGTGGAAATGATTTGCGAAAGATTACTGATACGATTTCCCCGTATGTTATCGTTTTTGAGATAAAGGATAATCCAAATATCTCTCTTAATCTTTCCAATGTCTGCAATATGATTAAGGCAGGAGCGTATCTCCTTATCTATGATCCGGAACAGGATATTCGCGGATGTGATTATTTGAAAAATTAAATGGATAAATAATAAAAAAGAATCTATATGAAACCATTGTTTAATATATATTTATGCCTCTTTGCAAGTTTGCTTTTTATTGCAGCTTGTAATGATTCGGATGAAGAGGGGATTACTGGTTTCACCATTGACACTCAAGAAGTTACATTAGGTGCTACTGGAGGAATTGGAGCCGATAAAATGTGGCTTCAGGTACCAAATGGGTGGCAAAGGTAGACAAACCTTGGGTGAAGGTGATGCCCGCTAATGGTGTAGGAAGTACTAATTGTGAAATTGTAGTAGACTCTACGCTTTCTAATGACGTGCGACATGCTGTCGTGACATTTGTACCGGAAGGACAACCGAAACAGGAATTGAAAATACATCAGACCGGATATGGAAAGATGATTGGACTGGATAAATATGAAGTGGAAGTGCCCAATATGGGGAATGCAGATAAAAGATATTTTGATATATCAGTGACTACAAATGTCGAGTTTAAGGTTGATTATCCTTTGATAGGCTCTTGGGTAACTACTACTAAAAGAAATCCTGATATTTCATTGGATTATGGAGCTCGTCCCCGTACTATCAAGATGCGATTCAAGTGGGAGATGAATACAGACCCCCAAGAAAGAATTGCTTCTATAAAATTTCTTCCAGTGAACGAAGCTGATGAATTGGAGAAAGAAGTGACCTTGACGGTAAAGCAGGAAGCCGCACCGGAAATAACGGATGATAGAAGAGGAGATTCTATTGCTATTGTTATTGCAAGTACAAAATTGCGCTCAATGACTAACTGGGATGCTAGTGAACGTCTTGACTATT
>ENA-OPZZ01002105-OPZZ01002105.1-human-gut-metagenome-genome-assembly--contig:-NODE-2105-length-10582-cov-5.366523_pt1 | contig 10582 bp, 15 predicted proteins | sample MGYA00242487_ERZ504511 | MGnify/ENA primary metagenome ERZ504511 (study PRJEB26092, sample SAMD00036241) | human gut metagenome | host: Homo sapiens | study: EMG produced TPA metagenomics assembly of... | reverse complement strand
TTCAACCGCTCCAATAAATACTGCGTCGTTCTTCGCATAGCCTGCGCAGACAGATTCCCCGTTAACCAATACACTGTAAATATTCTGATTGTCTGAGGCTCCTTCCCTGTAATCCTGTATGGTTGATCACATATTCATATACATATTGAATTTTTTCATACTCTGCCCCATCCTTCGGCGCTCCATCAAGCACTTCCTGTGTTATTGCATCAATCTCTTTTTGTTTGCGCTCCCGCTCTTCTTGTCCATACTGATATTCAGGGTTTAAAACAGAATAGCTTTCTGTTCCTTTTTGGTAAATCGTTGTCTTCCCTCTTCCGTCACACCAGAAAATCTCCGGATAATCATTGAGCACAAATTGAAACAACTGATTGTTCTTTTTTGCATCTGCACTGTGCAGATAAATTTCCCCGTTTCCATCCAACACTCCTTGCAAAATTTCCTGATACACCACTTTGTCTTTTTCAGACAACGATTCATAATAATATTTTTGTGCCGGATTCGTCTCTTTCAAATTGACCTTTTGATACGGAATTTCATTTCGCTTTTCATAGCTTCTTTTCCATTTTAATCCATATGTTCCAACCATCCCCAGAACAACAACGACCGCTACACTCATTCCAATGCCCAAAATCATTTCCGAGACAACCTCTCTTCTTTTTTCTCGCCATATTTCTCTCCTCTTTTATTCACAATCCCTTTTTTTCAGAATATCATAACAGTAATAGATTTCCTATGAGGTATTTTTATGAACCGTATCACTACCGCACAGATTGACAACGCTGATAAAGGAAAACTTCAGATCAATGTCACCTCCGACATAAATTCCTATCCAATCTCAGAGGCTAAAATATCCATTACTTATACCGGCGTTCCAGGATCTCCGATTGAAGAATTGACAACCGATTCCTCAGGACAGACCGAAGTGTTGGAATTAGATACACCACCACTTGAATACAGCCTAAATCCAACTATCGAATATCAGCCATATTCCGAATACACTCTGAATGTGTCTGCTCCTGGTTTCGAACCACTAAGTATTGCCGGGGCAGAAATCCTTCCGGACGTCACCGCCATCCAGAATATTACTATGCACCCGATGACCGATCCAGAACCTCCGGAGGATGTATTTGTTATTCCCGCTCACACATTATATGGAGAATATCCACCTAAAATTCCAGAAGATGAAATCAAGCCTCTGCAGGAAACCGGCGAAATTGTACTGAGCCGGGTTGTCGTACCGGAATACATTGTCGTTCACGACGGCTCTCCGCGAGACAGCACTGCCAAAAACTACTATGTCAAATATAAAGATTATATCAAAAATGTGGCATCCAGCGAAATTTATGCCACATGGCCACAGGATACTATCCGTGCAAATGTGCTCGCGATTATGTCATTTACACTAAACCGCGTCTATACTGAATGGTACCGGAATCAAGGATATGATTTTACAATCACTTCCTCAACTGCCTTCGACCACAAATGGATCCCGGAACGTAACGTCTTTGATACAATCTCAGAAATCGTAGATGAGCAGTTTGCAAGCTATCTGTCCCGTCCAAATGTCAGGCAGCCAATTTTGACTCAATACTGTGACGGCAGGCGTGTCCAATGTCCGAACTGGATGACACAGTGGGGTTCCAAGGCACTCGGCGACCAAGGATACTCACCTATTGAAATTCTGCGCTACTACTACGGTGACAATATGTACATTAATACTGCTCAGGAAATTTCCGGCGTACCTTCCTCGTGGCCTGGCTATACCCTTTCCAATGGTTCTTCCGGGGACAAAGTTCGTCAGATGCAGGAACAACTCAATGTGATTGCCGGTGCCTATCCTGCAATTCCAAAAGTTGCTGTGGACGGCATCTATGGTCCTGCGACTGCTGCCTCTGTGCGAAAATTCCAATCCGTCTTTGGACTCCCTGAAACGGGAACAGTCGATTATCGCACATGGTATAAAATCTCCGAAATTTACGTAGGAGTCTCCAGAATTGCTGAGCTCGTGTAAGGCAACACCTTCAATTAGGGACAGGGGTATGTTCAATTGGGGACGTAGTAAAATTCAATTTTACTACGTCCCCAATTGTTAAAATAATCTCTTTATATCGTTAAACATCACGAATATCATCAGCGCAAACAACAGCATCAATCCCGCGAAATGCACCATACCTTCTTTATCCGGCGGCACTCGTTTGCCTCGTATCGCCTCAATAAACAAAAACACAAGTCTTCCGCCATCCAATGCCGGAAATGGTATCAGATTCATCACACCAAGGTTGGCTGATAATAAAATGGCAATATTCATCAATTCTATAATCACAACCGATAATCCATATGATTTACTCTGCTCATACGTATTTCCGACCATGTCAACGATACCAACGGGTCCGGATAGCTGATCAACTCCCACCTGCCCGGTGACAAGCATCTTCAAACTTTCTAAAGTGGTACAGATCCAAAATTTCACTTCATAAGCCCCATACTGCAACGCCGTGAACAAATTCGCCTCTTCGTTCTTGCCAGGAGACATCAACCCTAGTTTGTATGCTCCGTTTTCATCTTTTTGAGGCGTAATTGTCACCTCATGTTTTTCCCCATCTCGCTCATATGTGAGGTCTACCGTTTCTCCCGGATGGAATACATTAAAGTAAAGCACCTCACGCCAAACATTAATTTTCTTTCCATTCATCTTAAGAATCCGGTCTCCAGCCTGCATTCCTTCTACCTCCGCAGAATATCCTGGTGTCACACCGGAAATCACCGGTTTATCATAGCCAACCCACGCAACCAGTATTACCGCAAAAATAAAATGCCAATATAAAATTAAAAATCGGTCCGGCTGCAATAACAGAAATTCTTGCCCAGACAGGCTTTGTGTTAAAACTTCCCTCGGACATATCCTCCACATCATCTTCGCCCATCATACAGGAGCCTCCGATTGGAAGCAGTTTGATCGAATACCTTGTATCTCCGGCTACTTTGCTGAACAGGCGGGGACCCATTCCGATAGAAAACTCCTCCACATGGATTCCATTCTTTTTCGCCAGCAAAAAATGTCCCAGTTCATGGATTGTCACAATCAGTCCGAACACCAATATTGCAAGTATAATTCCCATTTTACCACCTGCTTTCTATCTGTTCATATACTTCTTGTTCCGTCTGTAAAATCTCATCTACCGATGGATCTGCTATCGTTTTGTGTGCCTGCATACAATGCTCGATAATCTCTGGTATCTCCAGATACTTAATCTTTCGCTCCAAAAACTTACTAACTGCAAGTTCATTCGCCGCATTGAATACCGTCGGAAGTGACCCTCCCTCTTTTCCCGCTTCAAATGCAAGACGAAGTCCATAGAACGTCTCCATATCCGGTTTTTCAAATGTCAGCTTTGACAATGCTGCAAAATCCAATCTGTCTCCCGGCAGAAATCTTCTCTCCGGATAATATAATGCATACTGTATCGGCAGTTTCATATCCGGTGTTCCAAGCTGCGCAATGATCGCGCCGTCCACATATTCCACCATCGAATGAATGATACTCTGCGGATGCACAACGACCTCAATCTGATCAAGTGACACATCAAAAAGCCATTTTGCTTCAATGACTTCCAAACCTTTGTTAACCAATGTAGAAGAATCGATTGTAATCTTTCTTCCCATCTCCCAATTGGGGTGTTTCAGTGCATCTTCGACCTGAATATTGAGAAGTTCTTCTCTTGTCTTTTGGCGGAAAGGTCCGCCCGATGCCGTCAGTAGAATCTTATGAAGCGCTTTCTCCTGTCCCCCCTGAAGAGACTGAAAAATGGCGCTGTGTTCACTGTCCACTGGAAGAATCGCCACCTGATATTCTTTTGCAAGCGGCATAATGATATGTCCCGCTGTCACCAGTGTCTCTTTGTTCGCAAGTGCAATGTCTTTTCCTGCCTTGATTGCCTCAATTGTTGGGCGAATCCCAATCATTCCCACAATCGCAGTCACAAGGATCTCACTCTCTTCCATAACAGACAGTTCAATGAGTCCCTCCATGCCTGACACAATTTTGATATTCAGATCCTTCACATTCTCACGCAGCTCTTTTGCACGTTCCTCGCTCCATACTGCCGCCATCTTCGGATGAAATTCCCGAATCTGTCTCTCCAAAAGTTTGATGTTATTCCCTGCCGCAAGTCCAAGTACCTCTATATCCTTATTTTCTCGGACAACTTCTAACGTCTGTGTTCCTATGGATCCTGTAGATCCCAGTATTGCTATTTTCTTCATGAAACATCCTTTCTTTTATCGCATCAATGCGACCGCCATATAATAAATAATCGGTGCTGTAAAGATCACACTGTCAAATCGGTCTAAAATTCCACCGTGTCCAGGAATCAGTTTTCCGTAATCTTTAATATCATGGTTACGCTTGATAGCAGATGCAGCCAAATCTCCCACCTGGGAAATCATTCCGCCAACACCGCAAATAACCGCATATTCTAACGCATTTGCGTCCGCTCCTGATGCAAACTGATTGATTGCAAGTGCATAAATTACTCCCAAAAGTGCTGCCCCGAGAATTCCCCCGATACCGCCCTCAATAGATTTTTTCGGGCTGAGCTTCGGCGCCATCTTATGCTTTCCAATCAGCATTCCGACACAGTAAGCACAAGTGTCACATCCCCATGAACAAAGGATAATGAGCCACACTAAATATGCCCCCTGTGTAAGCTCTCGCGTCTGGTAAAACATAAGATAACATCACTGCCACATAAAACAGTCCGAAAAACGTAATCATAATCTGTTCTGATCGATACTTCGGATATGAAAAATACATACACCGCCATAATGGCAACTAAAAATGCAATCGTAAGTAATGTCACCATATCAGCTCTTCCCATACGGATCATCCCATAATAGACGATACACGCCGCATAACCTACCACACCAAGTAATGTGTTGTGCACTTTCAGCACTTTATATAATTCACTCATTCCAATCAGACTGATCAGCAGCACTGTTGCGAACAGGATATCACCTCCACTGATGATTGTCACCAATGCGATTAGGACAAGCAAAATTCCACTCAGTAATCTTGTCTTAAACATCTATTCTTCTCCTTCCTTCACGCCCCCAAAACGTCTGTCTCTACTATTATAATGCTCAATGGCTTTTTTCAATTCCTCTTTCGTAAAATCCGGCCACAATACATCTGTAAAATAAAATTCACTGTACGCAAGCTGCCATAACAAATAGTTCGATAACCGCTGTTCCCCACTTGTGCGGATCAGAAGATCCGGATCCGGAATATCATGTGTATCCAAATACTGTTCAAATACTGTTTCGCTGATTTCGTCTGCATGCAAGCGTCCGTCCTCACAGTCTGTACACATCCTTTTCATCGCACGGATCATCTCATCACGGCTTCCGTAATTTAATGCAATTTGAAAATTCAATCCATCATTATTCTTTGACGCTTCCTCAAGCTCATCGATTCTTTTTCGAATATCATCATCCAGGGCGGTCTTGTCGCCAATCACCCGGACTTTCATACGGTTTTTCTCTGCCGTTTTCAGGCAGGTCTTCATATAATTTCTGAGAAGTTTCATCAATGCATCCACTTCACTTTTCGGTCTGCTCCAGTTCTCCGTCGAAAACGCATAGACTGTCAGATATTTGATTCCCATCTTATATGCCTCTTCACAGATGCGCTCCACATTCTTGCTTCCCTGTGCATGCCCATAGTTTCTTGGCATCCCTTTTTTCTTTGCCCAACGACCATTTCCATCTAAAATAATCGCCACGTGCTGTGGTACGTTCATACAACGTCCTCCTTTTCTTTTGGTGCATACTGTCAAAGAAGATAAGCAAAGTCTGCATCTTAGCATTCCTCACTTATCTTCTTGCTCATCTTATCTCTTAAACAGTAAGAACTTCTTTTGATTTTGCTTCTACTGATTTATCTACTTCTTTGATGTATTTATCTGTTAATTTTTCGTAATTCTTCTTCTAATCCTTTGATCTCGTCTTCAGAAACATCGCTTCCTTTTAACTTCTTAAATGCGTCATTTCCATCACGACGGATATTTCTGACTGCAACTTTTGCTGCCTCACCTTTTTTCTTAACATCTTTTACAAGTTCTTTTCTTCGTTCTTCTGTCAGTTCCGGGAACACAAGGCGAATTACTGTACCGTCATTTGTCGGATTGATTCCGATATCTGATGTCAGGATTGCTTTTTCAATCTCTTTTACCATACTCTTTTCCCATGGCTGAATCTGAATCATACGAGCCTCTGGAACAGAGATATTTGCCACCTGCTGAATCGGTGTTGCTGAACCATAATAATCTACTGTCAGCTTATCTAAAATGTGTGGGTTAGCGCGCCCTGCACGGATTGTTGCAAGCTCTGCATCCAGACTGTGTAATGTTTTCTGCATCTTTGTATCATATACCTGTAATTTTTCGTTCATAATCATATCCTCCAAAATCTCTCTTATACTGTCACTTTTGTTCCTGTGAATGTACCTTTCATTGTCTCAACAATACTGTTTTCTTCATTCAATCCGAAGACTAACATCGGCATCTTATTCTCCATACATAAAATAGACGCCGCAAGATCTACAGCCGCAAGACGTTTGTCAATCGTCTCCTGAATTGTGATCTCATCATATTTTTTCGCATCCGGGTTCAACTTCGGATCGCTGTCGTAAATACCGTCAATTGCCTTTGCAAGCAGCATTGCATCCGCCTCAATCTCAATCGCCCGAAGAACTGCTCCTGTATCTGTTGAAAAATATGGATGTCCTGTTCCTCCTGCAAAGAAAATAACCTTTCCACTGTTTAACGCCTCAACTGCTGCGTCTTTTGAAAACAGACTTGTAAATGCGCCGCATGTAAACGGTGTGAAAATCTCTGTCTTCATTCCAACATGTCTGAAAATATCAGATACGTAAATACAGTTCATAACTGTTGCAAGCATTCCAATCTGGTCTGCCTTTGTGCGGTCGATCGTCTCACTTGTTCTTCCTCTCCAGAAGTTCCCGCCGCCTGTCACGATTGCGACCTGGATCCCATCGTTTACCAGCTGCTTTACCTGATTGGCAACCCCGATACAATTATATCGATAAAAAATATGAAGAAAGAGGATTACCATATCCGACAGGAGCAGACTTCGATTAAGAGGTCTGCTTTTTTCTGGTCTTTTGGGAGGTGATAAGAGGTGGAAGTAAGTATTTATGAACTCTTGGCGGCAGCAAGAGAATCGGCTAAATCTGATTATATAAAAGGGGACAGCATTTTGTGTGAGAAGAGATTTCATCCAGATACCCATTACATGGTAGAAATAGAACTGCTGAAAAATGATAACAAGCTGGGAAAAAAGGGCAATTATATACGGAAGTTTTTGACAGAACCGGAGTATCTTCCCATTTTACAAAAGCAGGAAAAACATCTCATAAAAATAAAAAGACAGGCAATTGTTCAAAAAGGAAACTTGCGATATATCCCTCCCCCGGACAGGCTGGACCGCCGCCGGGAGAGGGATCTTTTATAACCGGCTGGGAAGGAACAGTAGTGTTCCTCTGGCGATAGTGGTATAAAAAAGCCAGATTTTCCGCAGGTTTTGGGACGCTGGAACATAGAAAAGTGTTCACGAATGGCACTTTTGCAACGATCCGTTGCAGCAGTGACAACATTTTTGACCTTACGTTAAACAGAAAAAATGAAAGGATGTGATTGCGATAATCATAGGAATTGATCATGGCTATTATGCCATTAAAACAAGACAAGTGTCTTTCCCAAGTGGAATTATTGGGTATGATTACGAGCCGTATACCATGCAGAATGTTCTGCAATATCAAGGAAAGTATTATGTCTGCGGTACGGGAAGACAGACGCTGGTAAAAAATAAAACGTCCAATGATAATTATTATCTGCTGACGTTGGCAGCCATTGCAGAAGAAATCAAGCATCGGAAAGCGGAACGAAAGACAGAGGTAATTCTGGCTGTTGGACTTCCGCTTTCAAGTTTTGGAAGAGAGAAACAGGGATTCAGGGAGTATCTGTTGCGGAAAGAGCAGCCAGTGCGATTTTTATATGAAAGTGAGTTATATGAGATAACAATAAAAGATGTGAAACTGTTCCCACAGGGATACTCTGCGCTTGCTCTGCATCCAGAGTATCTGAAGAATGAACCGTCTGTTCTGCTTGTTGATATTGGTGGCTGGACCGTTGACCTTATGAGGCTGGACAATGCTGTTCCGAATGCAGCAACGTGCAGAAGTCTGGAACTTGGAGTAATCCGATGTATTGATGAGACAGCAGAACAAGTGCGTAGAAATACCGGACTGTCTGTGACAGAAACTCAAATTGAGCGTGTGCTTCGGAGGGAATCTTGCAGTATGGCAGAGGAGGCCAGACGGATCATACAGGAAAACGGACGGAAATATATAGAAAGAATACTGTCTGCGGTGACAGAATCCGGGTTTGATCTCCGGGCAGTACCCACCGTATTTATGGGGGGAGGCTCTGCAATTTTAAAACGCCACGTGACCACACAGGACGCGATTTGCCGCCCCGTTTTTATAGAGGACGTCCATGCCAACGCAACAGGGTATGAACGGATTGTACAGCAGATGTGGGCGAGATGACACGCCCTGTGTATTCGTTCCGCCCGAATCTGAAAAAACCAGAACACCAAAGGGCATGGGAGAAATTTCAAAGTGTTCCAGAAGGGCAGAAAAGCCAGTATCTGGTTCAGGCAATTCTGGAAAAAGAGGATCGGAAATGGATGGAAGAAGTCATTCAAAAGACGATAAAAGAAAGTGTTCGAGAATTAGGAATATGTGGCACTACGGAACAATCGACAACGAACCCATCATCGGAAGAAATACCAGATCAGATGATGGATTTTCTATCTCAAATGGAAAATTTGTAAAGGGGGTGAGGCCTATGATTGCACGATACATACATTGTTGGATCTGCTAGGGGTAAGGCATAAAATGCATCGTTATCTTTGGTGGGTATTGTGAATAGCTTTCCATGCGGCTTTGGAGTATGTTGTGTGTAGCGAAAGAGAAAGGAGAAAGGTTATGGCAGAAATGAAAAATATCTGCGGAAAGATCCCGATGGACTTACATGAGAAAGTAAGAGAAGAGATTGAACTCACAGAAAGCAGCACACAAAAATTTTTACAACAGGTCATTGAAGAACATTTCAACAGACTGGAAGGAAAAGGAGAAATAAGCATGGGAGCAGTAAGAACAGTAGCAGTACAGGTATCAGAGGAATTATTCCAGAGATTAAAAGTAGTCATCGGAAAGAAACACATGAAACAGAAAGACTTCTTAATTCAGATTATAGAAGAAGCACTGGAAAAGGCAGAGGCCGAATGGCAAAGCAAAGATCAGCCTGAAGAATCCGAACAGACAATTGGAGAATTGGGAACAGAAGAAACACAACCGGAAGAAAGCACTGAGCCGGAAAGGGACAGCGAACCAGAAGAGGAAAGCGAACCAGATGGAGAGAGCGAACCGAAAGAGGAAAACGAACCAGAAGGGGAGAGTGAACCGAAAGAGGAAAACGAACCAGAAGGGGACAGCGAACCGGAAGAGGAAACTGAACCAGAAAGAGAAACTGATCTGGAAGAAGAAACCAAAACAGAAGAACCAACAGAATGGTAACCAATTGATACAGAATAACGAAGGGCGGTATGAGAAATCATGCCGCCTGTTTTTATCAGCAAAAAGGAGGTTGATAGCCGCAACCATTCAATTTTTTGATCTCTTTAGCGGAATCGGGGGATTCCGTGAAGGCTTAAGACGGGCAGGAAACTTTGTCTGTGTCGGACATTGCGAGGTGGATACTTATGCGGATAAGAACTACCGATTGCTGTTTGACACAGAAGGGGAGTGGTATTGTAGTGATGCAAGAACAATTGAACCAGAACGAATGCCAGATTTTGATTTACTCTGTGCAGGATTTCCTTGCCAGGCATTCTCTATCGCCGGAAAGCGAGAAGGATTTGCTGACGCAAGAGGAACTCTCTTTTTTGAAATTGCCCGGATTCTTGAAGCTAAAAGACCATCGTATTTTATCCTTGAAAATGTTCCCGGTTTGTTATCGCATGACAAAGGCCGGACGTTTTGCACCATCCTCAGTACGCTTTCTGAACTGGGGTATCATGTCGAATGGAAAGTGCTTAACAGCAAGGATTTCGGAGTCCCCCAAGCAAGAAAGCGGGTGTATATTGTCGGATATCTTGATTTCCGATGTGCCGGAAAAGTATTACCTGAACCAGAAACAAATGGAGCAGCTCTTGTTCAAATCCGGGCAGGAAGTCAGGGAAAAAGAGTCTACAGTCCAAAAGGATTAAGCTGTACCCTGACATCACAAGCCGGAGGAATGGGTGGAAAGACAGGATTATATGATGTGGGTGTTCCAATTAAAGAAAATACAAAGCTCGGCTACAAACTTGCAAGAGAGGGTGACAGCATCGATTTAGGCTATGCGAATCTCAACAGCAGGAGAGGAAGAGTCGGACATCAGATAGCACACACCCTGACTACAGGTATCCAACAGGGAACACTTCATTTTGTAGATTT
>ENA-OPZZ01002101-OPZZ01002101.1-human-gut-metagenome-genome-assembly--contig:-NODE-2101-length-10597-cov-5.440497_pt1 | contig 10597 bp, 16 predicted proteins | sample MGYA00242487_ERZ504511 | MGnify/ENA primary metagenome ERZ504511 (study PRJEB26092, sample SAMD00036241) | human gut metagenome | host: Homo sapiens | study: EMG produced TPA metagenomics assembly of... | reverse complement strand
ATAATTTCCCAGCTCAATCACTTCACTTTCGTTTCGGCTCTGTTGCTCCCTGTCCTACGCTTAAACCTAACGTTACCGCTTCGACTCCAAGGACTCGGTACAGGCGGTTGGTTAGACCTTACCTGATAGGATTTTCCTACTGTATTATTATCAGCTTACCAAAGCTTGCAGAATTACTTCCGCTTGCTAGGGGAAATCAGCTATGCTGATTTCTCAGCTCGCACCTTATATCCTATTATACCGCTATCCCTTCTATCGTAAACTACAAGACAACATATTTTTATTTGCAAATATCAAACATTTTTATTTTCTACAAATTACAAAAAATGCTGCCATGTTTTTACGCATGGCAGCTTTAAAATTATCTTATTCAGATTTATCGAAGTATTTGCAATTATACAAGCTCGATGAGAACTTCCATAGCTGCGTCACCTTTACGCTGACCAATCTTAACGATTCTTGTGTATCCACCTTTACGATCTGCGTATTTTGGTGCAATCTCGTCAAATAATTTAGCAACAAGATCAACTTCTTTTGTGTTTTTCTTTCTTCCAGCCTGTGCTGTAGGAACCTCTGTTACAGGGTAAAGAACTTTCAGCATCTGGCGGCGAGCGTGAAGTCTGCTAGGCATATCTTTCTTGATTGTCTTGTCAACTTCGTCGTAAACTGTTTTCTTCTTTCCGTCTACAACTTCTTTTACTCTCTTGCCATTCTCGTCTTTACGAGCAACTTTAGCTTTTACAGTAACTTCTTCGAAGTTATCTTTCTCTTTTACAGCCATAGCAATAAGACCTTCAGCGATCTTGCGGATCTCTTTAGCCTTAGCTTCTGTTGTAACGATTTTTCCGTTATTCAGAAGTGCTGTTACCTGGTTTCTTAATAAAGCTTTTCTCTGGCTTGATGTTCTGCCGAGTTTTCTATACTTTGCCATTTTAAATTTCCTCCATATTTAACACTTGGTTATACTCTTCGGGCTTACTAGCCAAATGCTCTGCTGTGCTCTTACGGTCTTACCAGCAGATAACATCTATTTCACTGAATGCTTAACGAATGTATCACCTTACGGCTCACATTCCTATAAGTATTCAGTGTTTACTCTTCTCCTTTGCTTAAGCTTAATCCTAATTCATCAAGCTTAGCAAGAACTTCTTCCAGTGACTTACGTCCAAGGTTACGAACTTTCATCATATCCTCAGATGTTCTGTTTGTGAGCTCTTCAACTGTGTTGATTCCAGCTCTCTTCAGACAGTTGTATGAACGAACAGATAACTCAAGTTCATCAATGCTCATCTCAAGCACTTTCTCTTTCTCGTCATCTTCTTTCTCAATCATGACTTCAGCAGCCTGTGCTACTTCTGACAGATCAATAAAGAGTTTCAGATGCTCGCTCAACACCTTTGCAGCAAGGCTGACTGCCTCATCTGGAAGTAATGTACCATTTGTATATACATCTAATGTCAGTTTATCAAAATCTGTAATCTGTCCGACACGTGTATTCTCAACTGTGAGATTCACGCGCTCCACTGGGGTGTAAATAGAATCGATTGGGATTACTGCAATTGGTAACTCATCGTTCTTATTCTTCTCAGCACTTACATATCCTCTGCCCTTTGTAATGGTCAGCTCCATATATAATTTGCTGTCTGCTCCACCATTCAATGTAGCGATAACAGTCTCTGGATTCATGATCTCAATATCCTGATCTACCTGTATATCTGCAGCTGTGACAACACCTTCACCCTCGAACTCGATATATGCAGTCTTCGGCTCATCTGTCTCAGATGTATTTTTGATAGCCAGTGACTTCAGGTTCATGATGATCTCGGTAACGTCTTCTTTCACTCCTGGGATGGAGCTGAACTCATGCAGAACACCATCAATCTTTACCTGGCTGATAGCAGATCCTGGTAATGATGAAAGCATAATTCTGCGAAGAGAATTACCTAATGTTGTTCCATAACCTCTTTCCAAAGGCTCTACAACAAATCTTCCATACTTCTTATCTTCTGAAATCTCTGTTATTTCTATATTGGGTTTATTAAAATCAAACACTAAGTCCACCTCCTGTGGGGTTACTGGTTATTATTTAGAATATAACTCGACAATCAACATCTCGTCAACTGGAACATCAATTGCTTCACGTGCAGGAAGCTCTTTCACTGTTCCTTTCAGGTTCTCCTGATCTACTTCTAACCAGTCTGGAACCATACGTCCACCTGTGACCTCTACGATCTCTTTGTATCTTGGAGAGCTCTTTTTAGCCTCTTTGATCTCTACTGTATCACCAGCTTTGACCAGGTAAGATGGAATATTTACCTGCTTACCGTTTACAAGTACATGCTTATGATCAACGATCTGTCTAGCTTCACGTCTTGTTCTAGCAAATCCCATACGGAATACTACGTTGTCAAGTCTGGACTCAAGAAGGATCATCAGGTTATCACCTGTCATTCCGTTCATACGCTGAGCTTTCTCGAAGTAGTTTCTGAAAGGTTTCTCTAATACACCATAGATGAATTTCGCTTTCTGTTTCTCACGTAACTGAAGACCATACTCGCTCATCTTTCTATTGGATCTCTTTAACTGTCTGTTGGACTTTTTATCAATTCCTAAATATACCGGATCCATACCGAGGGATCTACATCTTTTAAGAACCGGAACTCTATTTACTGCCATGTTTTAATTTTCCTCCTATAAATATTCGGATACTACAATCCATTAACGTAATTATTGTAACTAGACTCTTCTGCGCTTCGGCGGACGGCAACCATTGTGTGGTACCGGTGTTACGTCTCTGATGCTTGTTACATCGATTCCGCATGCCTGAAGTGCACGGATTGCTGCTTCTCTACCTGAACCTGGTCCTTTAACCATTACGTCAACTGATTTTAAACCATGTACTAATGCTGCTTTAGCTGCTGTTTCAGCTGCCATCTGAGCTGCATAAGGGGTAGATTTTCTTGAACCTCTAAATCCCAGACCGCCTGCACTTGCCCATGAAAGAGCATTTCCCTGAGCATCTGTTAATGTAACGATTGTGTTATTAAAAGATGACTGAATGTGAGCCTGTCCATGTTCAACGTTTTTCTTGACACGTTTCTTTGTCACTTTTTTTGTAACTTTCTTTGCCATAATAAAACTAACCTACGCTTTCCTTTTTGTGTTATTTGTTATTTGTTACTTATTTCTTCTTGTTTGCTACTGTTCTCTTAGGACCTTTTCTTGTTCTTGCATTTGTCTTAGTCTTCTGACCACGAACCGGAAGTCCTTTTCTGTGACGGATTCCTCTATAGCATCCAATCTCCTGTAATCTCTTGATGTTCAGAGCGATCTCTCTTCTAAGATCTCCTTCTACAGTCTGAGTCTCATCGATTACTGCACTGATTTTCTTTACATCGTCGTCTGTAAGATCTCTACAACGAATATCAGGATTAACTCCTGCCTGTGCTAAGATACGGGTTGCGCTTGTTCTACCGATTCCGTAGATATAAGTTAATCCGATCTCAACTCGTTTGTCTCTTGGTAAATCTACACCTGCAATACGTGCCATGTGACTGTTCCTCCACTTTCTTTGTTTGTTATCGTCTTTAATAGGGGACACATCTCCATGTCCCAGGCATGTTCGGTATCATGCCCTTTCCGGTCACCGCATCTTTTATGGAAGCTGCGCGGTAATGACGGACCGGCATTAGAAGCAATATACGAGGAATCATCACCGGCTAAAGGTGTTCCTTGTATATTTAAAATAGTCTCTACACACCGCCTGGCGTGTCCTGACTATCAGCCGCCTAATTAATTAACCCTGTCTCTGTTTGTGTTTCGGGTTTTCGCAGATAATGCGAACGCTTCCTTTTCTTTTGATTACTTTGCATTTTTCGCAAATTGGTTTTACTGATGATCTAACCTTCATTAGGGGATCCTCCTTTCATCCATTGCTCTGCCTTTTGTTTCGCACGGTTTCTTTTATCATATCATTTTGCAACTCATGAAAATATCTGAAGACTGTATCACCGACTGTTCTTCAAATATATGATAACGCAAATATAAGCGCCCAGAAACGCGCTTATATATTGTAGCATTATATCTCAAATAAAGTCAATACTTTTTCTTGAGTTTTTTTAATTTTTTCGATTATTTTTTTCGAGTATTTTTTAGCTTATTTTAATGTCTATTTTCGAATTTTTAGATATATTTCTATATCCTTTTCAAGATTATTTTAAATCTCTTCCTATTTATCTCTCCAGATAATTCTTCCTTTTGAAAGATCATATGGGGATAACTCAAGTGTTACTTTATCTCCTGGTAAGATCTTGATAAAGTTCATTCTAAGTTTTCCGCTGATGTGTGCCAGAACCTGATGTCCATTCTCAAGTTCAACCTGAAACATTGCGTTTGGTAATTTTTCTACTACTGTTCCTTCAATTTCTATTACGTCAGCCTTTGACATATACGCTTCCTCCTAATTCTGATTATCTTCCTTATTCCAAATTTCGATCCATCTTTTTATGTCCACATCTGTGGCGCCCTGAATATCAAAGCTTTCTTTGATCAACTGGACATGCTTCTTCTTTTTCTTTTTCGGCTTATCCAGTGTTCTTACTTTTCCATCCACTAAATATACGTATGCCTCTTCAACCTTTGTGATTACATACACCTTTCCGGCATCATGTCCACTTTGGGACCGGGCCATCATTCCTGTTTCAAACTGTTCCATAGCGATCTCTCCTATATTTGAGTTTCTCTCGAATCATAATATTGAGTTCGAATCTGACTGTCAGATCGTTTTCTTCTATTATAATACCTTCTCACTAAGCGAGAGAAGTTTTGGTTCTCCCTCTGTGATCAGCACTGTATTTTCATAATGTGCTGCTAGTGAACCATCTCTGGTGACAACTGTCCAGTCATCATCCAGCCAGTCAACTTCATGACCACCTGCTGTGATCATTGGTTCAATCGCTAATGTCATACCTGCTTTCAGAAGCATTCCCTTCCGGTTCATCCTGAAATTCGGAATTTCAGGTGCCTCATGCAGATGTGTTCCAATTCCGTGTCCACACAGATCACGAACCACACCATATCCATGTTCTTCGGCGTAATCTCCGATCGCACCGGATATATCAAATAAATGATTACCTTCTCTGGCATATTTTATACCTTCAAAGAAACATTCTTTTGTTATCTGCATCAGATTTTTTGCTTCTTTACTGATTTCACCTACTCCATAAGTTCTGGCCGCATCTGAATGATACCCCTTGTAGATGACTCCTGCATCCAGACTTACAATATCTCCGTCCTGAATCAGTCGGTGTTTGTCCGGTATTCCATGAACAACTTCCTGATTCAGAGATACGCAGATGGATGCCGGATATCCGTTATAATTCAGGAAGGAAGGAATACAATCATAACTGCGTATAATCTCTTCTCCTAATCTGTCGATATCCAGCGTACTCATCCCCACATGGAGCGCGTCACGTAGTTCATTATGTACAATCTCAAGAATTCTTCCGGCTTCTGCCATTAGTTCAATTTCTCTTGCTGATTTTATCGTGACCGGCATGCTGTTACGCTCCTAAAATCTCCACAATGTTCTGGAACACAACATCAATGTCAACTGTTCCGTCAACTGTCTTTAAGATTCCTGCATTTGTGTAGTAATCAATCAGTGGCTGTGTCTGCTCGTGATATACATCAAGACGTTTCTTTACTGTCTCCGGTTTATCATCATCACGAAGAATGAGTTCTTTACCACATGCATCACAGATTCCTTCAACTTTTGTAGGAGCATATTCCAGATGGTATGTAGCTCCACAGCCAACACAGGCACGACGTCCACCCATACGGTGAATGATATTCTCATCCGGTACATCTACATCAATTGCATAATCCATCTTCTGTCCAAGCTCTGCCAGTGCTTTATCAAGTGCTTCTGCCTGAGGAATGGTTCTCGGAAATCCATCCAGAACATATCCATTCTTGCAGTCTTCCTGATTCACACGGTCAACTACGAGATCAACTACCAGTTCATCCGGTACAAGAAGTCCCTGATCCATATATGTTTTTGCTTTTTTACCAAGCTCTGTCCCCTCTTTGATATTAGCTCTGAAGATATCTCCAGTAGAAATGTGTGGGATTTCGTACTTAGCTGCAATTTTCTTAGCCTGTGTGCCTTTTCCAGCTCCTGGCGCACCTAACATAATAATCTTCATAATTACTCTCCTTTATAGCATAATAACCCGCGAAAGAATCTTCCGCGAGTTATCCTGCTTATTATCAAAAACCTTTGTAATTTCGTACAAGCATCTGTGACTCGATCTGCTTAAGTGTCTCTAAGATTACACTGACAATGATAATCAGTGATGTACCACCAAAGGACACGCTTGCTCCTAACCATCCATTAAAAATGATCGGTACAAGCTGAATCAATACAAGACCACATGCGCCAACAAAGATAATGTAATTCAGAATCTTTGTCAAATACTCAACAGTCGGTTTTCCTGGACGGATACCCGGGATAAATCCACCATTTTTCTTCATGTTATTTGCAATCTCTAACGGATTAAATGTAATTGATGTATAGAAATAAGCAAAAAATACTGTCAAAATGATGTATACTGCCAGTCCCCAGCTATATCTCGGCATCTGAGGATTACACCAGTTACCCTGATTAAGACCTCTTAAAATCTCGCTTCCGATTCCTGTTCCATTTCCCTTGCCGGCAAATGTTGCAATCACAATCGGGAACTGCATCAATGAAGATGCAAAGATAATCGGGATAACACCTGCAGTATTGACTTTCAGCGGAATGTTCGTGGACTGTCCACCGTAAGTTCTTCTTCCCATCACCTTCTGTGAATACTGTACTGCAATTCTTCTCTCGCCGTCCTGAAGCACTACTACGAATACAACAAGTACGAGGATAATAGCAACTATAATAACAACAGCAAGTCCACCTGATGCGAGACTTTTTCCTTTTACGAATTTCGTAAAGAGCGTTGTCATATCGCTTGGAATACGTGAGATAATATTAATTACCAACACAATTGAAATTCCATTTCCTACACCTTTTTCAGTAATCCGCTCACCAATCCACATCAGAAATGTAGAGCCTGCGGTCAGTGTAAGAACTACGATTGCAGCATTCACAAAATTAAATTCTTTCAAAAGTCCCTGTCTTCCGAAACCAACGGCCATAGCTGTTGACTCCATAAGAGCAAGTCCAACTGTCAGATAACGTGTAATTGCTACAATCTTCTTTCTTCCATCTTCTCCATCTTTCTGCATCTCCTCAAGTTTCGGAATTGCGATTGTAAGAAGCTGAACAATAATGGAAGATGTAATGTATGGAGTAATGCTCAATGCCAGAATTGACATCTGCTCAAAAGAGCCTCCGGTGAAAGCGTTAAACAAGTTGAACGCCTCCCCGGAATTCTGAGCAAAAAACTCTTTAATATAAGTCGGATCTACTCCTGGTGTAGGCAACTGTGATCCCAGTCTGATTACGATCAACATCAAAAAAGTATATCCAAGTTTTCTACGAATATCCTTTGTTTGAAATGCCCTTCGAAATGTCTCTAACATTAGATCACCTCTGCTTTTCCACCTAACGCCTCAATCTTAGCTACTGCACCAGCACTAAATGCATTTGCCTGAACAGTAAGCTTCTTTGTGAGCTCACCATTACCAAGAATCTTAACACCATCTCTTGGATTCTTAACGATTCCCTGCTCGATCAGTGTTTCTACGGAAACAACTGCATCATTGTCAAATACTTCAAGAGCACTTACGTTAATTCCAACGATAGTCTTAGAATTTCTGTTTGTAAATCCTCTCTTAGGTATTCTTCTATATAATGGCATCTGACCACCTTCGAAACCTGGTCTTGGTGCTCCAGAACGAGCTTTCTGACCTTTGTGTCCCTTACCAGCTGTCTTACCATTTCCAGAACCGTGTCCACGTCCTCTTCTGAAATTATCACTCTGTTTTGCTCCATCAGCAGGTCTTAAGTTTGATAAATCCATTGTGACACCTCCTTATCTGAATTTTAATCTATGCTTCTTCAACTTTTACCAGGTGCTGAACCTGTTTGATCATTCCTCTTGTAGCTGCGTTATCCGGCAGAACTACTGTCTTATTAAGCTTCTTTAAACCTAAAGCTTCAACAGTTTTCTTATGCTTCGGAACAGCTCCAATTGTAGATTTTACTAATGTTACTTTTAAATCTGCCATTTCACTCTTCCTCCTTAGCCTAAGATTTCTTCTACTGATTTACCGCGAAGTTTAGCTACTGCTTCCGGAGTTTTTACCTGACGTAATCCCTCAACAGTTGCAAGAACAACGTTCTGCTTATTGTTTGAACCAAGAGATTTTGTACGAATGTTCTTGATTCCTGCCATCTCGATTACGGCACGTGCCGGACCACCGGCGATAACCCCAGTTCCTTCCGGAGCCTTCTTAAGAAGCACGGAAGCTCCTCCGAATTTTCCGATAAAATCATGTGTAATACTATCGTTCTCATCTAATGCTACTTTGATAAGGTTCTTTGCAGCATCCTCTTTACCTTTGCGGATTGCTTCCGGAATCTCAGTAGCTTTTCCTAAACCAGCGCCAACATGACCGTTCTTGTCACCAACAACTACTAAAGCTGTGAATCTCATATTACGGCCACCCTTAACAACTTTCGTTACACGTTTAATTGACACTACTTTTTCTTCTAGCTCTAACTGACTAGCATCAATACGTTCCTGTCTCATGTGTGCTCCTCCTTCTAGAAATTCAACCCAGCTTCTCTAGCTGCGTCTGCTAATGCCTGAATTTTACCCTGGTAAATAAATCCGCCTCTATCGAAGACAACGTCTTTAATACCTTTCTCAAGTGCCTTCTCGGCAATGACTTTTCCTAAATATGCTGCTGCATCAACGTTGTTAGTTTTCTCAAGGTTTGCTTTCACATCTTTCTGAAGAGTGGAAGCGGAAACCAGTGTATTTCCAACTGTATCGTCAATAATTTGAGCATACATATGATTATTACTTCTAAACACAGCTAAGCGTGGACACTCTGTTGTTCCAGCTAAACGGTTACGTAATTTTCTGTGCTTGTTTACACGAACTTCACTTCTTGATTTCTTGCTAACCATTTTCACACTCTCCTTACTTATTTTTTACCAGTCTTACCAACTTTACGTCTGATAACTTCATCAGCATACTTAATACCTTTACCTTTGTAAGGCTCCGGTCTTCTCTTGTCTCTGATCTCAGCCGCAAACTGACCAACTTTTTCTTTACTGATTCCTTTAACGATGATCTTGTTCTGACCTTCAACTACTGTCTCAACGCCTTCAGGATCTGTCATCTCAACTGGATGAGAATAACCAAGGTTCAGTGTTAATTTGTTTCCTGATTTTGCTGCTCTGTATCCAACACCGTTAACTTCCAGGACTTTCTCGTATCCGTTTGTTACACCAATAACCATGTTATTGATCAGTGTTCTTGTAAGACCATGTAAAGATTTCATTTTCTTTAAATCGTTTGGTCTTGTTACAACAACTTCATCACCTTCCTGCTTGATTTCCATCTCTGTAGGAAGTGCTTTCTCAAGTGTTCCTTTTGGACCTTTTACAGTCACTACATTGTTCTCTTTAATCTCAACAGTAACTCCTGCCGGGATTGCGATTGGATGTCTTCCGATACGTGACATATCTAAATCCTCCTTAACTTAGATTCTCGGAATGAGTCTTTGCTCACTCTGTTTTCAGTTTCAATTGTTCAGTGACTACCAAATGTAGCAGAGAACTTCTCCACCAACGCCAAGCTTTCTAGCTTCTTTGTCAGTGATTACACCGTGGTTTGTAGAAATGATTGCTGTTCCCAGTCCTCCAAGTACTCTCGGAAGATCTGCGCTGTTAGCGTATACACGAAGACCTGGTTTGGAGATTCTTCTAAGTCCTGTGATAACTTTCTCATTCTTGTCTGCACCATATTTTAATGTGATATGGATTGTTTTGAATACTCCATCTTCTACGATGTCATATTTCTCGATATATCCTTCATCTAATAAGATATTTGCGATTGCAAGCTTCATCTTGGATGAAGGTACATCTACTGTATCATGTTTAGCAGTATTTGCATTACGGATTCTTGTAAGCATATCTGCAATTGGATCGCTCATAGTCATGAATTGTTTTCCTCCTCTTCTGATGGATTGTTTAATGTAGTTCTCTTCGCCGGGTTCGTGGAATACCTCGCCAGACTCAGAGAACGGCCTTCTCACCAAACTCGGCCGGCGCTGGGCGCTTGGCCTCGCCAAGTGTTCAGTGCCTACCAGCTTGCTTTCTTAACGCCTGGAATCTGTCCTTTGTATGCCAGTTCACGGAAGCAAACACGGCAGATACCATATTTTCTCAAATATGCATGTGGACGTCCACAGATTCTGCAACGATTATATTCTCTTGTAGAGAATTTCTGCTGACGCTGCTGTTTTACTTTCATTGCTGTCTTAGCCATAATTTACCTCCCTATTTTGTAAAAGGCATATTGAACTGTGTAAGCAGCTCACGAGCCTCTTCATCTGTATTCGCTGTTGTAACGAAGATGATATCCAT
>ENA-OPZZ01002097-OPZZ01002097.1-human-gut-metagenome-genome-assembly--contig:-NODE-2097-length-10628-cov-4.074088_pt1 | contig 10628 bp, 11 predicted proteins | sample MGYA00242487_ERZ504511 | MGnify/ENA primary metagenome ERZ504511 (study PRJEB26092, sample SAMD00036241) | human gut metagenome | host: Homo sapiens | study: EMG produced TPA metagenomics assembly of... | reverse complement strand
TCCGATAAAAATCCTTCCGGCAAAACAACCGGAATGGCTCCTCTTTTTTGAATACGTTTTAAATCTTTCTGAAACTTACTGGTCGGCTTTAGTGTGTATTTCATGAAAGTAAATCCTCCATCATTTTATCCACATCTGTATAAGACTTCCCAAGAGATGGATTCTTCTTCATTTCTTCTACTTCTCTTAATGCTGAAAGCGTTTCATTGTTCGGCGTTTCTTTTGTAATTTCAAATGGTATTCCTTGTTCTCTGATTGCCTGTTTTACAAATATTGTAAATGCTGTTGTTAAATTCATTCCTAAATCATTAAATAACTCTTCTGCCTGCTTTTTTAAAGCATCGTCCATTCTGATTGATACATTTGCCATAAGTTTCACTCAACTTTCTATAATGGTATAATTTTTATTTCCAATATTATTATATGGTATATTGCAACGCATTGTCGATACACCGTATTATATCTCCTTATTTTGAAAGATATGCAAAAGAATTAATCTATTTCTATATTTTCATCAGATTTTCTTAAGAAATTTTAGAAACATTTCCATTTTCTGACACAAGGCATTCACAATTCTCCATTATAATGAACTTATCAATTGAAGAAGACGGTAGTCGTACTTGCAGAAAAGCCAGACATGGCAAATGTACACTATGCCCTCCAAAATGTCGGCTTACTGCTCACAATCAGGTATGATTACCGGACTTCGCCTAACAACAATTAAAATTTACATAGATAAAATGTTCAAACCCTTTCAAAAAAGAACCAGCACTTTCAAAAGTGTTGGTTCTTTTTTATTCCTGTTTCTTACTGCTCTCTGAATGTAATCTCTCCTGTGGAGGCATCCATGCCATCCACAATTGCCAGTGACTCCAGACGGTATCCAAGATTACGAATCACTGTTCCCCCACTCTGGAAACCTTTCTCAATCGCGATTCCGATTCCTTCTACTGTTCCACCTGCAGACTTTACAATCTGGATCAGTCCCTGAAGTGCACAGCCATTTGCCAGAAAATCATCGATAATCAGTACATGATCGTCCTCACTTAAGAATTTCTTTGCAACGATTACCTGATTCTTGCATTTGTGGGTAAATGACTCGACTTCTGCAGTGTACATCTCTCCCTCGATGTTGATACTTTTTGATTTTTTAGCAAATACGACCGGAACCCCGAAATGCTGTGCTACAACACAGGCGATTCCGATTCCAGATGCCTCAATTGTAAGAATCTTATTGATTGGTCTGTCCGCAAATCTTTTTTTGAATTCAGCACCCATCTGATCAAATAATTCTATATCCATCTGATGATTCAGGAAACTGTCCACCTTTAAAACATTTCCCTCTTTTACGATTCCATCTTTTACAATTCTTTCCTCTAAAAAGTTCATCACAGATTACTCCTTTGTTCCATTTCAGTTCATTTGGAAATTATTATACTCCTTTTCTTCCTGAAATGCATCAAAAATTTGTTTCTGTCGCTTATTTTATGAGTTTCAAAAATATTTTAGAATTTTATTCTACTTTCAATGCATTCGGGTAAATTTTCTCTGTCTTGTTGCTGCTGATACAGTCTCCAATAGCCAGCCCCAAAAACTGGTACAAAAAAAGAGCCAGATTAATTCATATCCTGAGTACATATACTTCTCCTTTTCTTTCGTTTTCGTATTTGTATGAAAATCCCCACTTCTACAAGTAGTAACTTCACATACGTCAAATCTGAACTTAAAAGAAATATTAGCATATTTCACTTTGGAAATCTATGTTCTGGCTCTCTCTTATTGTATATTCAGGGGTTTACATATATTTTTTCACGATTTCATGCATTTGGCCCCACTTTTTCTCCATATCGCTGACCAGCTTGAACTGTGTTCTGCACCGATCCAGATTATGTTCCTCTCGATGGATCTTGAAGTATGTATCTCCCTGCAGATAATCTGTCAGGAAACGCATGCCACATTCAAATGTCATGACCTTTGCTCCCATCGGCAAAAGTTCCATCTCCCGTTTTGTCAGCTTGCCATTACAGCCTTCAATGAATCCTTTTGTAAACAGATCAAAAAGCTCCATACTGCATTCAACCTTAGACAGATCTTTTTCATCTTCTGCACCTGTACTTGCCCCGAAACGAATGGCGTCACCGAAATCATTCACAGCAAGTCCCGGCATAACAGTATCCAGATCTATCACGCAGATTGCCTTGCCTGTCTTATTGTCAATCATAATATTGTTAAGCTTTGTATCATTGTGTGTAACACGAAGCGGAATCTCTCCCTTTGCCTGAAGGTTTGAAAAACAGCATGCTACATCTCATGGTCCAACACAAACTGAATTTCTTTCTTAACACCAGCCGCACGGCTCTTAATATTTGTTTCTACCGCTCTTTTAAAAACCTCAAATCTTGCCTTCGTGTCGTGAAATCCTTCAATTGTCTCAAACAATGTATCGGCCGGATAGTCTGCCAAAAGATTCTGGAAATTTCCAAATGCCATTGCTGCCTGATAGAACTGATCCGGATTCTCTACCTGATCATAACTGCTCGCATCTGTAATAAAAATATAGGATCTCCAGTAATCTCCAAACGAATCCTGATAATATGGTTTTCCATCCAATGCCGGAATTACATTCAACGTTTCTCTTGTCTGGATCTCCTCCTTTTTTTTATAATTTTTTTCGCGAAGATAGGAAGTCACTCCAAGAATATTCTCCATAAGCTCTACAGGGTTTCTTGAATACATTTTTATTCATTTTTTGAAGAATGACCTTCAAAATCCCCATGCGTTTTACTTCAAATGTCAGCAAATATGTATCATTAATGTGTCCATTTCCAAATGGTATATCCTGGATCAGTCTTCCCTTCATATTGAAAAATGTGCAATTGCTTCTGCTTTCTGCGTTCTGACTACCTGTGTCATAATACTTCCTCCCGGTTTTATTCAAAAATCCTTCTACTTATTATTGACATCTTTTATCACTTGATTATTGTAGTATAAATTTGTACAAAAATCTTTATCATATTTCACTCATAATTTATATTATCTGCTTCTATTTCTTGCAATTTTTAATATATACGTTATAATTATTTATAACATTTGTACAAAAAATACAATTGCGCAAAGGAGACTTTAACATGGCATACAATGGATTTTTACCGGAGAATGTAATCAACATCGGTAAAATATACAGTATTCATTATTTTGAATACATGAGCGATTTTTCATTCGAAGGGGAAAGCCACAATTTTTGGGAATTTATCTGTGTAGATAAAGGAGAAGTTGAAGTGACCGGCGGTGATAAGAAGTTTATTCTTCACAAAGGTGAAATTGCTTTTCATGAACCTAATGAATTTCATAATGTTACAGCTACTGGAACGATCGCACCGAATCTGATTGTTATCTCTTTTCAATGTGATGATAATGCTATATATTATTTTCGCAAAAAAAATTTTGAAGATGGATGACGTAGAACGCAATCTTCTGGCAAGCATTATTTTTGAAGCCAGACATACCTTCCAATGCCGGCTGGATGATCCATATCTTCAGAATATGCCGCTTAAACAGCCACCTGACATCTTCGGCTCACAGCAAATGATCCGTCTGCTAATAGAACAGTTTTTAATCCACCTTGCAAGACGTTACTCAGCCTCTTACACCAGCGTTGTCCGTCCAAAAGTCACTATGCCTGCAGCCAAATCAACAAAATCCAAAAATGACATTGAAGTCTACAGTCTGGTCACCGAATACATGAAAGAACATATTCGTTCTCATGTCACTATTGAACAAATCTGCAAGGACAACCTGGTCGGCAGATCACGACTGCAGAAGATATTCAAAAATCAATGTGGACTTGGCATCATCGACTATTTTTCGAAGCTGAAGATCAACTCTGCAAAAGAACTGATCCGCTCCAGACATATGAATTTTACACAGATTTCCGATTACCTTGGATATACCTCCATTCATTACTTCTCAAGACAATTCAAAAAAGAAACTGGAATGACACCGTCTGAATATGCATCTTCAATCAAGGCAATGTCAGAAGGAAAGTTTGAGGAAAATTAGTGGAAAATACAATATATATTGCTCAAAAAGCTGCCTCAGATTCTGACTATTTCCTGTGTCTGAGGCACCTTCTTGAGCTTAACATATTATTTTCCCACTACTTTTTCTATAAGCGTAATAAGTAAAGGAATCTGTGTGCGAATCATCCGTTAATTTTTAATAACTGGATTCGAAAACAGATTCCTTGCTTTATATAATATGATGTTGGGGTCAAAAGCCCCAACTATGATGCCTACGGATTGTTCCGTGCGTTGCACTCCCACAATCCTCCCAATTATTCGCATATCGTGGGATTGTCATCCCACTTTTAGGCTCATATTGGGGCGGATCCCAAGGTCTTTCATCCACTTATGAGCAAGCTCATGTGGATTTAGACCTTTTGACCCTGGCATCATAATATTCTTTTTATGTCTCTAACCTTTAATTCCTCCGGTAATTCCTCCGATCAATTTCTCTGACAGGAACAGATACAGGACAAATGTCGGTGCAAATACAATAATTACTGCTGCGAACATTCCAGCCCAGTTTCCGGTGTACTGCATGGACTGCAACATTCCATAAAGTCCTACGGCTACCGGACGTAATGCATCGTTGTTTGCAAAAATCAGTGACAGGAAATACTCATTCCAGATATTAATGAAATTGAATATTGTCACTGTTACCAGTCCGGACTGAGCCATCGGGAACATAATCTTCCAGAAAGCTTTTGCCGGAGGACATCCATCAAGAGCTGCTGCCTCTTCATATGTACTGGAAATATTTGCAAAGAAAGTAAGTAAGAAAATCGTTGTATATGGAATATTAATTCCTACATACAAGAAGATCAAAGTTACCTTACTTGCTGCAACATTATTCAGAATTCCAAGATTTGCTACAACTCCAAACAATGGAAGAACGATCATCGTGATTGGAATACCCATCGCAGACACTAAACTTGTCTGGATAATTTTATTCCCGATAAATGTATATCTCGCAAGGACATATGCTGCCGGCGCACAGATCAGGATCAGCAATACACAAGATACTACTGCATAAAGGAGGGAGTTTGTAAAGAATGTTGCAACTCCGCCACTTCCCCATGCCTGCACATAATTTTCAAAGTGTAATCCCGACGGGAATTTCAATGCTTTTCCTGCAAAGATATCTGTTGTAGTAGAAAGACTGGCTGCTATGATCCATCCAAGTAACATGAATGTAAATGCCACCCATAAAATTACTATAATATATCCAGGAGCGAGCGCCATTTCATGTTTCCAGTCAATTTTCTTTTTCACTTTTATTTTTTTCTCTTTTTCCATCTTGCGTCTCCTCCTTTCTAAAATTCTAAGTCATCCTCTTTAATCAGTTTATTACAGATTGTAAAAATAACTACAATACAGATGCACAAGATAATACCGATCGCTGCTCCATATCCTGCATTTCTTTCTGTAACTGCATTTCCGGCTCCAAATGTCTGCATGTACATGTACTGTACCGGGACAATAGTTGCCTCATCTGCTGTTACGGTTGAGAACATCTGAGACCACACAAAGAATGCCGCTGTACTTACTGACCACATCGTAATGTTCGTCTTAAATACTCCTTTTAATAAAGGAAGTGTCATATGCTGGAATTGCTGTGGCCTGTTGGCACCATCAATGGTTGCCGCTTCATATAGCTCCGGACTGATTCTCTCAATTCCACTCATCCAGATCAGCATGTGATATCCAATCATTCCAAAGCAATATGCAAATAACAATGCTCCGAATTTGTGACCTGTATCCAGCCATGCTGTCTCTGCCAGTTTATGCATACCGACCGCATCAAGAATAGATTTTAGTAATCCGAACTTAGAACTATATACATACTGTAACCACATAGTTGCAAGGGCTACCGCACTTACAAGGTTCGGAAGATAGATTACCGCACGAAAGAATTTCTTACCACGGATTCCACTTGTCAGGATAACTCCAAACAGCAGAGAAACAGAAAGTACAATTGCTCCACCGATTGCCCAGATTTTAAACAGATTCAGCATAGACTTTCTAAAAATTGCAGTTGCAAATAATTTCTCATAGTTCTGTATACCTACAAATGTCCACAAACCTGTTGTGTCTGTAACGGAATCAATTTTGAAGAAACTCATCATAATCGTCCGGACGATCGGGTATAAAAAAACAATGAGGAAGATGATAACTGCCGGCGCCAGGAAGCCTACGATCATTTTCTTATTATTTTTCATCTCATTTCCTCCTTCTCGCATAATCTCAGCCATCTGCCTCATTCTTTTTTCAGATGTCCTGCGACCGTTTTCTTAAAAGAAATATGGCGGCGATGCCATAACCGCCCCGCCACCATATTATAATATGCATCTTATTTGATTATCTCAAATGACTTATTTTCCTGCTGCTTTTTTCATTGCAGAAATGAATCCTGCTGCATCTAATTTACCAGCTGCGAGCTCAAGTGCGCTTGTCTTTAATGTACCAGTCAGGTCATTGTTGCTCTCTGCGCCTGCTGCCCAGTCATAGTATGTGGTTGTTGCATCAAATCCAGCTTTTACTTCTGCAAGCTCTGTTGGCCATGCATCAGAATTTGCTTTGTCAGTTGGGATACAAAGAGCTTCTTTTGTCATCTCTTTGTCATAATCACCTGTTGTGATATAAGTAATCAGCTCAAATGCTTCGTCAGCCATCTTGGAATCTTTATTAATTGCAAATACCTGATTAGCAATGTTGTTAGCTGTATTGTCATCTGTTCCGTTCGGAACTGATGGATAGTTGAAATATCCCCACTCAAGATCCTCAGCTACAGAAGCTTTTGCTTCATTTGGAAGCCATGATCCGCAGATAACAATTGCTGCATCTCCAGGAGCAAATTCCTGATTCTGTCCTGCCGGATATACATTTGTCGCAATGTTCTTTGAGAAGTAACCTTTTTTAGCGAAATCTGCAAAGCTCTGAGCTGCTGCAAGAACTCTCTCATCATCCCATGTTACGTTCTGACCATTTACTTCTTCTCCGGTTACAAGAGATTTTACTCCATCCTGTCCAATATATCTTGCAAGATGATATCCGATAAATGATGTCATATAAGCATCGTCTGCTGTGATTGGTGTAATACCAGCGTCTTTTAATTTAGCGCATACTGCATCTAACTCATCCCATGTTGTAGGAACTTCTTTGATACCAGCTTTATCAAATAATGTCTTATTGTAAAAGAATCCGAAGATTGATGGCTGATATGGGATTGAATGAAGTGTTCCATCCTCATATGCTGCACGTGCAATTTTGAATAATGTCTCGTTTCCGTGCTCTGACTCGTAATCTTTTGCCACATCCTCGAGATCTAACAGATATTTTCCCCAAGATCCGTTTACACGGTTTACATCTTCATCGAACAGGTCGATGGTCTGCTTTGCATCGAGTGCAGGCTGAAGACCTTCACGCTGTCCGGAACGTCCCTTGAACTGAACGTCTACTTCTACACCTGTATCTTCTGTATACTTTGCAATCGCATCCTGGATTACTTTCGCCTGTGGCTCATCTTTACTCCACATAGCCCAGTATACAAGTTTCTTGCCATCTCCTCCAGATGACTTGGAATCGTTGGAACTTCCGCCACATCCAACTAACATGGTCGCAACCATTGCCGCACATAAAAGTGCACTGATTACTTTCTTTTTCATTCTTTTTCCTCCTATACCATTTTGGTAAATCGTTTTTAGTAATTTTGCAATTACTCTTTTCTCGTTGGATTCATTATGTCACAATTTTGCACAATAATCTTTATCCTAAAGTTTCATTAATTTGCACAATCTGCTCTAAAATGCTGTTTTCAGCAAAATAACGGGCTGTTTTTTGTACACATTGTATAAATTAATATTTTCACAATCTTGTTATTTATTCTACATTACACAAATCATTAAGACCTATTATAGATTTTCATCTGATTATTTTATCCCTGATTCTTTATATCAGAGATAATGCTGCTTCATCTCCCACCAAAATAACATCATTATGCATCTGAAGGATTGATGCCGGCACACCTGGAATCACTGGTCCGAAAAATGCTTTCTTTACAATCTCTGCTTTGTCTTCCCCACTTACTACAACAAGAATCTTCTTTGCCTGCATAATTGTCTTTATCCCCATGGTATATGCCTGTCTTGGAACATCCGCCTCCGAAGCAAAAAATCTTTTATTTGCCTCAATAGTACTCTCCTGAAGGTCCACACAATGTGTCCCCGTCTCAAATGCCTGTTCTGGCTCATTAAATCCAATATGTCCGTTATGTCCCATTCCAAGAAGCTGAAGATCTACGCCTCCAAGGCTTCTGATCAGTTCCTCATAACGTTCACATTCTTTTTTACTGTCTGGTTCCATTCCATTGGGCAAATGTGTGTGTCTCTCCTGAATATTCACCTGATCGAACAGATGCTGATGCATAAAGTAATCATAGCTCTGTTCATTGCTTCCCGGCAGTCCTTTATATTCGTCCAGATTGACACTTGTCACCTCTGAAAAATCCAAGTCTCCTTTTTTGTACCAGTCTACCAGCTGACTGTAAGTTCCTATTGGCGTAGAGCCAGTTGCCAGTCCAAGTACACTGTTTGGTTTCAAAATGATCTGCGCAGAAATTATATTGGCTGCTTTTCTGCTCATATCCTTGTAATCTTTTGCTCTGTACACTCTCATAACATTTCCTCCATTTTTATAGACACTTTTTTAATTCACTTTAAAATTATAGTAGTGTGGCAAATGCCCTTTTTCCCCGTACACTTTTTCGTGAAGGCTCTCCCAGATTGACTGGATATCGCTGTCACCTTCCCGGATATCTGACACATCAATTCCATCGCCGTCATTCAGCAAATGATACGCCTCTTCATTTCTTTCTAATTTTTCAAGTGCTGCCACATAATAATATTGAATTCGTCCGTTCTTCTGATTTTCTGCGGTCTGTTTTTTATATTCTTCATCAATTTCCTTGTAAGCCCCACATTTTTCCAGAATCTTAAACCCTTCCTTCTGATAAGATAGTCTCTCTCTTTGAAGCGCCATTCCTTCCATAATAAACTGTTTTGCCTTCTCAGGATCCGATTTCAGATACAGACACGCCAGTCCATGATATGCCCATGCATTGGATGTAAGATCAACAGATCTTGCAAATTCGTCTCTTGCATCTTCATTTCTTCCTGCAATTAGATAGCTGATACCAAGCTGATAATGTGCATACCAGTTCGCGGCATTCGGTGCATCTTTTCTGACTGTTTTCTCTTCCAGATATGTCAGGAATTTCTCTCCATTCCAGAACTCGTCCGGCTCATCTTCTGGATTTGGCATGTGTAGAATGCCTGTCTCAAAGAAATGTTTCCACTTCTTTAATGTTTCTGACTGATTCACAAATTCCAGATGGCCAGTTCTTTTTGTTTTTGGTGCAAATGTTCCATATCCGCTTCCTGCCTGGACTAGCTTTGCCTGCTTCTTTGCAAGTCCTTTTGTCTCTTCCAGACGTTTCTTAAGTTTCTCAATCTCCTGATTTGCCTTCAGTTCCTCTGTCACCTTCTCATAACGCCATTCATGGGACTGTTCACATGCACCTGCACCAAGATCCACTGCTCCGTAGCGTTCCATCCATTCCCATGCAGTGTGTGGTGCCATCGGAATACAGCCATACTGTGTCTTTCCAAGTCCTGCCTGGATCTCCACATAACGTCCTGCATCTTCCGTCAAAAATTCCTGCCAGCGGTCGGAAGCATCAATATTTCCCCATGAAAATAGCTTCCTTCCCTGTAATCTTGGTGTCGAAAATTGTAAAAGTCCATATCCATCTGGCGCAATATTGGCAATATATTTGGGTTCTTCTTTCGGAATATGGAAGAAATAATCTATACTGGTCGGAATCTTCTTATAATCTGTTACATCAATTCCATTAACAAACGGAATCTCTACTTTAAAACCATTCGTCCCTACCGCTGTAAATGCTTCCTTTGCCGGTACGACAAGGCGTCCCCCTTCATACTCCGGTACTGCCATGTTACTCCACCAGTACATCGGAATAACCTGATTGCTGTCATTAACAATTCTCATTCTGCAGTTCAGATACGGACAAGCCTCCTCCAGCCAGAAATCCATCTGCCAGATAACTCCCCGGATTCGTTCATATTCATACATACGAAGTACCGGATCACCTTCATCTGTCTGCGTCTTTGCTACATAAAGCGGCTCCGTTGTCAATGGATTATGACCGATAATTCCAAGATTCCACTCGACACCTCCGGAAAACCATGCATTTCTAATAGCAAGGTTGCTAAATCTGAGCACATCATTCGTGTAAAGAAGATTCTTTCCTGTTTTCTTATCCCACAGCTCCCACAATCTTCCACCATATTCCGTAAGAAATACTGCCTTCAAATACTCGTTTTCCAGAACCGCCGTCTTTACATCTTTCTCATGCAGCTCTCTTGTATATCCATTAAGCTGACGATATGGAAACGCACTATTTACTTTGCCATATCCTTCATAAATCTCATCATCCTCGTCCAGATCAAACACAAGCGAATTCTGAGTTGTCAGTTCCCCAAAAAGATC
>ENA-OPZZ01002094-OPZZ01002094.1-human-gut-metagenome-genome-assembly--contig:-NODE-2094-length-10644-cov-4.717030_pt1 | contig 10644 bp, 8 predicted proteins | sample MGYA00242487_ERZ504511 | MGnify/ENA primary metagenome ERZ504511 (study PRJEB26092, sample SAMD00036241) | human gut metagenome | host: Homo sapiens | study: EMG produced TPA metagenomics assembly of... | reverse complement strand
GTCCCAGTTTGTGGGAGATTTTATCCGAATGAGGGCGGCGTAGCGGGCTACGGCAACCGAATGAGGGTAAAATATACCGCAAAGTGGGGCTTGCAGATTGCGGAAATGATTTTTCAGACACGCTCTATGGGTGGCAACGTGGGCAGGACAACTTTAAGCTAGCCGCTAACTTCGGCTATAATTCACGAGGGTCAGCTGACCCTCGCGAAAGCCTACGTAAGCGTCGGATCTTAAAGCTTGCCCTAACCGCCCACACAGTGTTGTCCATCCCTGGTGCCCGCCTCCTTCTGCTGAGTACTGACATCTCCACTACACCTGCCTTACTTTTTTACCCTATTGTCACCTTATCATTGCCGATATGTTCCCCACACAACCCTTTCCGTGGCCAACCCTCAGAAAGTTCACGCTTACGCAATAAGGACAGACAGCCTTTTGCTGGCGTCCTTAGCCGAGATGAGATCCAGTCCTTAGAAGAACTTGACAGTGAGCGGCTCTCTGCGAACTGGCACCTTAGTTCTTCTTAGGACTTAGCTCAGATCGGCGTTGCCAGCGGTTGGCTGGTCTTATTGCGTAAGCGTGAACTTTCGTCCGCCCCACCAGTAATCATTCATCCTGCCATCTGTTTGTTATATCTCTTCCACACTGCCAATACCTTCCCCACACAACCACCTCCCCCGCCGCCAACACTCAGAAAGTCCGCACTTACCCGATAGGTATATCCACCAAAATCAAAATCGGGTCCCCAAACCAATGATTGATATCCAACGCAATAAAAAACGCCCCGCCGGAAAGCTTCCCCTCCCGACAGGACATTAAACACATTCTATAGTTTACAGTGCCGGTACATCCGTCCTCCGCGGATCCAGTATCTGGCTCGCATCGAACAGATCACTCGTACGGTTCACATCTCCGTGAACATCATTCCACAGCCGGTATCCATCCAGATTCCGTCTGCCCTGACGCACATAATTATCCCGGATCTGTAAGAAATACTGACTCGAATCCACATTACAATAAAAATGGAAGCCCTGACTGCTCAAATAATTAAACTTCTCATTATCTGTTGTATAATCATGCCAGTCCGCCAGATCCTGTCCATGTGCAAAAATAATGGTATCCGTTCCGCCAACCAACGGAGCTACATACTCCAGCCACTTCTGCGTATCCGTCTGGATCCGCTCCATGCTTGCATCCCCGATCCGGATATGACCCCAGGTATGACTTGCGAATTCCCAGCCATCATCCTTGATCGCGTCTGCCACCTTCTTTGCCTCAGCACACTCATCATCCCAGTTAAAGTCCGGATGTGCATCCAGCCATGCCTGCTGATCATCGGTCAGATTCTCATGAGTCTTATAAGCGATATCCGTACGATAACCCAGGATTCCATCATAACCGGTCAGTGCGATCATACCCTTTGCACCGTGATAAGATGCATCCGGATGCTCTGCAATAAACTGATCCAGAAGCGGAACACAGTCATAAGCGCCCGTTACAGTTGTTCCATCTGCCTGCACATACTCACAGGTAGGTTTTCCATTTTCATCCAGCACGATCTTCGAAGCAATACCTCTTCCATCGTAACTGTGATAATAACTCAGATCATCCAGCGACATCACGAATGCTTTTTTACCAGCCGGAAGCTTCAGTTCCGTATTTGGCGTAAAATGCACTGTACCATCCGCATCCGTTGTCTCGATCACCAGGTCTCTCAGGCGAACCAGCACATATCCGTTATCATACATTGCCTGCGTGATCTTATTAAACTCATCCACCGTAGTCATCCACTGCTTGAAACCGGCTGCAATACTGTCATCTCCCGCAAAACCACGATCCGGATCCACGATCAGAGAATGATAGAAAATATGAGTCACCTCATCCATGTTAACCGGAACACAGCTGTCCATTCGTTGCCTGATACTCAGCGATCTTTGCCGTGATCTCCGGGTCATCAGCTGCACCCTCCACGCCATTTAACGTCTCGATCGCACCATCATAATCATACGTAGCTGCCAGATACTCGGCCTGCTCCATCGCCGTCGTTTTTGCATCTGTTGCAGGTGCTGCCGTATCCTGTGCGTCAGAAGAAGCATCGTCTCCTGTTTCCGTATCATCCGTAGCATCTGCGCCATCCTGACTCTGCTCCGTATCCGGTTTCTGTGTACTTCCCTGCGCCTGATCCTTTTTCAAAGTCTTCACCAGAAAGAAATACATACTGCCAGAACAACCAGTAAAAGGATCAGAACCACCGATTTCATCACCATGGATTTTTCTTCTTCTTTTCTTCAAAGCTTTCTTATCCATCTTCTCACTCATTTTTATTTATACTCCTTTCTTCTTTGTCTGGATGCCTCATACATCAGAATAGCTGCTGCCACCCCGGCATTCAGAGACTCCAGCTGCCCCTTCATCGGAATCCTGATCAGACAGTCTGCCTGACCGGCTGTTGCATCTGTCAGACCATTTCCCTCATTTCCAATCAAAAATGCGGTTCCTCCGACATACGATTGCTCATCATACCAGCCTTTTCCTTTCAGATGTGCCGCATAAGAACGAATCCCCTGCTTTTTGAACCATGCAAATACATCCTGAAGATCCGGTGCGATCACAAAAGGTACCCGGTAAACAGAACCCATAGTAGAACGGATTGTTTTGGGATTATAAATGTCCACACAATTGGTGCTCATAAAGATACCGTCCACCCCGGCTCCCTCCGCTGTCCGGAAAATCGTCCCCATATTTCCCGGATCCTGAAGATCCTCAAGGACAAGAAACAACGGATGTTCCTTCTCACCCATCAGTTCCTCCATAGTATAATGATACTGTCGCACAACCGTGAGTACTCCCTGTGGTGTCAGTGTATCACTCATCTGTGCAAACACCGAATCTTTCACCACTTCGTAAGGAATCCCCTGTAAAAGAGCCTCATGCTCCGGATCCTCCAGAAAGTTTTCAGACACATATGTCTTCACCAGCCGATCCCTTGGAACCTCCCTGAACATCCGCAGACCTTCCACAAGAAAAACATCCTGTTTTCTGCGCTCCCGGGCTTTCTTATTCAGCTGGATCATCTGTTTTACCTGCGCATTACTGCTGCTTGTTATCATAGTATACCCATTCCTTTGTTTTCTATATAAGTTCCATGCAAGCACGGACTCTGACTCGTTGCCCGCGAGTCAAAATCGGTCCACCGGACCAATTATTGACATGCAATGCAAAAAGGCGGCATACCGACTCAGAAGGTATGCCGCCGTTATTCTCGCCTTATTATTTGGAATAGTTTGCAGACAGAGATTTTGCAACTTCGTACTGATATTCGGAAATACCTTTTTCCATAGCCAGTGCTTCATTGATATCAAAGTCCACATATTCGCCGTTTTTGTATCCAACAACACGTTTTGTTTTTCCTTCAGCCAGCAGATCTACTGCATAAGATCCCATCATAGAAGCATGTACACGGTCGATACATGTCGGATTACCACCACGCTGCATATGACCCAGAATCGTTGCACGAGTTTCAATACCGGTAGCTGCCTCAATACGTTTTGCCATGCTGCTGGAATGTCCGATACCCTCTGCATTGATGATAATGTGATGCTTTTTACCACGTTTTCTTCCTTCGATGATATTGTTGATCAGCTTCTGCTCGTCGTAATCATATTTTTCCGGAAGAAGAATATCTTCTGCACCGTTGGCAATACCACACCACAAAGCCAGATAACCTGCATTTCTTCCCATAACTTCGATGACGCTGCAACGCTCATGAGAAGTAGAAGTATCACGTACTTTATCGATTGCTTCCATAGCAGTGTTCACAGCGGTATCAAAACCGATGGTATACTCTGTACATGCGATATCCAGGTCGATGGTTCCCGGAATACCAACTGCGTTGATTCCCAGGTTTGCCAGCTTCTGCGCACCTGCAAAAGAACCGTCACCACCGATAACTACCAGACCGTCAATACCGTGTTTTCTGCAGATATCAGCTGCTTTTTTCTGTCCTTCTTCTGTTCTCATCTCTGCGCAACGTGCAGTATACAGGATAGTACCACCACGACCGATGATATCAGATACATCTTTTGCAGTCATATCAATGATTTCTTCATTCAGCAATCCGTCATATCCTTTCAGGATACCTTTCATCTTCAGTCCTTTGCTCAGTCCACGACGAACAACCGCACGGATTGCAGCATTCATTCCCGGAGCATCTCCTCCACTTGTCAATACGCCAATGGTCTTGAGTTCTTTTGCCATAATGTTCCCTCCATTAATATATCTAATCTAATACCGGATAACGCATCATCCGGCTCTATCGCCTTATCGTTTTATATTTTAATGCATATGAAGCTGTTTTTCAATACTCTTTTCCACAACTTTGACATTTTCCGCGCCGTATTTTTTCCGTAAAATACCAAGCAGATTATCCTCGATTTCCACGCTTCGCGAGGCCGGGAGATGTTTCATCTGTTTTTCTGCCCGCAGATACACCACCACATGATCTCTGCCATCGGACTGGCGCAGGGTATCATAGAGTTCTGCTACCTCCTGCTCGTACTGTTTCCGGTCGGCAAACTGGATCCACAGTTCCCGTGGCACCTGATCGAAGGAGACGATTTTTTCGCAGATCAGCTTACTCGCCTTGTCATCCTCCGCCGACACATTTCCCATGATAAACACTTTGGAATCTGTCTCAATCAGTGCGGCATTTCTTTCATAATCTCTTGGAAATACAACTACTTCCACAGTTCCCACCAGATCTTCCAGTGTGATAAATGCCATAACTTTATTGTTTTTCGTATATTTGATCGTTTTTTCCGTGATCATGCCGCCGACGATTACTTTCGCTCCGTCTCTCACCTTTGGCAGACCGCTCTCTTCCATCGGATAAAAGTCCGAGGTGGCTGCCGTGATATTCTTTTTCCAGACATCTGCATACTCTTCCAACGGATGGCCGCTGATATACACACCAAGCACCTCTTTTTCAAATGCCAGCTTGCTTTCTTTCGCGTACTCTCCCACATCCGGCAGGCGGATCTCAAAGCTCTTTTTATCCTCTTCGCCCATGATATCAAACAGACTCATCTGACCGGTCATCGAAGATTTTTTCTCCTGATTGACCGTATCCATCACCTGCACATAGATCATCATAAACTGCTTTCTCGTTCCGCCAAAGCTGTCAAAGGCTCCCGCTTTGATAAAGTTTTCAATGGTCCGCTTATTCACTTCTTTTCCGCTTAACCTCTGACAAAAGTCTTTGAGTGAGGAAAATAAACCGCCCCGCTCTCTCTCTTCCACGATCGCTTCCATCACCGGCTTTCCGATTCCTTTCACAGCCGCCATTCCATACCGGATGCTGCCGTCTTCTACAGAAAAGCTGCCGGTACTGCGGTTGATGTCCGGCGGCAGGATCCTGATCCCCATCTGCCGGCAGTTTAAGATATACTCGGATACCTTAGACGGATTATCGATACACGAGGTCATCAGCGCCGCCATGAACTCCACCGGATAATAATATTTTAACCAGGCAGTCTGATACGATACCACCGCATAAGCTGCAGCGTGTGACTTGTTAAATGCATACTTGGCAAAATCCGTCATTTCATCATAGATTTTATTTGCCACCTGCTCGCTGATTCCGTTTGCGATACAGCCTGGAACACCTTCCTCCTCATTGCCGTACACAAAGTTTTCCCTCTCTTTTGCCATGACCGCCGCTTTCTTCTTTGCCATGGCACGCCGTACCAGATCGCTTCGTCCCAGCGTATACCCGGCCAGATCACGCACAATCTGCATAACCTGCTCCTGATAAACGATACAACCATAGGTCGGTTCCAGAATCGGCTCTAACTGCGGACAGTCATAAGTAATCTGATCCGGTGCATTTTTCCCTTTGATATACTGAGGGATAAAATCCATCGGACCCGGACGGTACAGGGAGATTCCGGCAATGATATCTTCCAGGCTCTTCGGTTTCAGCTCCTTCATGAAGTTTTTCATACCGGTACTTTCTAGCTGGAACACACCCTCACACTTTCCGCTTCCGATCATTCCGAGTACCGCCTGGTCGTTATAATCAATCTTCGACAGATCCAGTTCGATTCCTTCGCTTTTCTGCGCCAGTTTTACCGCATTCTGGATCACGGTCAGCGTGCGCAATCCAAGAAAATCCATTTTCAGAAGTCCCAGTTCTTCCAGCGTCGTCATCGTAAACTGCGTTGTGATCGAACCGTCTGAGGCACGAGAAAGCGGCACATATTCATCCACTGCTTTCTGACTGATCACCACGCCGGCGGCATGCATCGACGTATGCCGCGGCAGACCCTCCAGGCGTTTGGACATATCGATCAGATAATGGATCTGCTCATCACCCTCGTACTGATTGCGAAGTTCCGGATTCATTTTCAGTGCTTTGTCAATCGTGATATTTAACTCATTCGGGATCATCTTTGCGATAGTATCCACCTGCGCATACGGAAAGTCCAGCACTCTTCCCACATCACGGATCACGCCGCGAGCCGCCATCGTACCAAAAGTAACAATCTGCACCACACGGTCCTTTCCGTATTTTTCTCACCACATAATCAATAACTTCCTGTCTCCGTTCGAAACAGAAGTCAATATCGATATCAGGCATCGACACACGCTCCGGATTCAGGAAACGTTCAAACAGCAGCTGATACCGGATCGGATCCAGCTGTGTGATCCCCAGAGAATAAGAAACGATACTTCCTGCCGCAGAACCACGTCCAGGTCCTACCATGATATCATTATCTCTCGCATATTTGATAAAATCCCATACGATCAGGAAGTAATCCACATATCCCATGGTTTTAATTGTATTTAATTCATAGGTCAGACGTTCTTTCAGTTCTTCCGTCACCGGGTGATATTTCTCCTCCAGCCCCTCCCAGCAAAGTTTATTCAGATATTCCCAGGAAGTATAGCCGTCCGGGACATCATATTTCGGCAGCTTAGTCACTCCAAATTCGATCTCCACATGACATCGGTCACCAATCTTTTTTGTATTTTCCAGAGCCTGCGGCGCATATGGAAACAGTGCCGCCATCTCTTTTTCTGATTTGACGTAGTACTGACCACCTTCATAGCGCATACGGTCCTCGTCCTGCACTTTTTTCCCGGTCTGGATACAAAGAAGGATATCGTGGGAGCCTGCATCTTCCGCATAGGTATAATGTACATCATTCGTACATACCAGTTCGATCCCTGTCTCACTGCTCATACGCACCAGCTGCTGGTTCACTATCTCCTGCTCCCGGATCCCATGATTCTGTAATTCCAGAAAGAAATTATTCTTTCCGAAAATCTCCTGATAACGCAGTGCCGCTCTTTTTCCTTCCTCATACAGACCTCTGGTCAGGAATCTGGGAATCTCACCGGCGAGGCAGGCACTTAACGCGATAATCCCCTCATGATATTTTTCCAGAACTTCCAGATCCACTCGCGGCTTATAGTAATACCCTTCCACAAAACCTGAAGAAACAATCTTCATCAGATTACTGTATCCCTGATTATTCTCCGCCAGCAGCACCAGATGATAATACCGGTCTTCTCCGTGCTGCATCTCTTTATCAAAACGGGAACCGGGCGCCACGTAGACCTCACATCCGAGGATCGGGTTGATTCCGGCTTCCTTTGCCGCCCGATAAAAATCAATACAGCCATACATCACACCGTGATCTGTAATCGCCGCACTGTCCATCCCCAGTTCTTTCACCCGGGCCACATATTCTTTGATCTTATTGGAACCGTCCAGCAAGCTGTATTCCGTATGCACATGCAAATGTGTAAATCCCATCGGTTTTCCTCCTATATCCTGTACCAAATAAAACGCAAAAGTCTGGCCGGTACTACGCCGTCCAGACTTTCCTGCATTTACTCTTTTCCTGTTTTTCGTGCCAGTACATTCAGCCAGAGCTTATCCGACTTTTCTGACCGCACATCCTGTGTGGTCCATATATCAACCACTTCCAGTTCTGGATATTCTTCCATCAGACTCTGCAGTTCCCTTCTGTTGTAGTCATGGAAATAACGTCCATGATAGATTCCATCCCGGTCGCCTCTATGTACGGAAAAATAAAGTACACCGTTTTCCTTCAGCGCCTGTACAAGTTTCTTCATAACCTTGCGCATCTCATCTTCCGTCAGATGAATCAGTGAGGCACACGCCCAGATCCCATCAAAGACATCATCGAATTCCATCTCGTCATAAGTCATCTGCAATACTTCTTTGTCTGTGTTTACCTCTGCAAGTTTACACATCTCTTCTGAGCCATCCATCGGTGTTACATAAAATCCATATTCTTCCAATAACAGGGTGTCCCTTCCGGAACCGCATCCCAGATCCAACACTTCTGCATTCTCCGACTCCTCGGACAGGAGTTCCACAAACGGCTTCATAACCTCTTCCATGCTCGCATCTACTGTTTCTTCATAATAGGGCACCGCATACCGGTTATAATAGTCTATCGAGTCCAACGATAATCCTCCTTTTATTATTCAGACAGTTGTTTTCTTTTCCAACTGCATACTATCTTTTTACTGTCAACAGTCATACCTTACATCTTCCCGCTTCTTCCACAGGATCCCGACTGCAAAGTGTTACCAAAATATACTGTATAGTATAGCAACTGCCGCCTAAAAAATCAAGTAAATACGTTTATCCTGGATCTTGATTTTCTTCTCTTTCAACAAATGACCGACCGCACGTTTAAATGCCGCTTTGCTCAGTCCGAATTCCCGCTTGACCACCTCCGGTGACACTTTGTCATCAAACGGCAGCACACCTGCATACTCACCAATTACCTTTAACACCAGTTCGGAATCTTCATCCATCTGCTGGTATGCTTTTTTTCTCGGAGAAAGATTCAGTTTGCCGTCTTCTCTTACATTTGTCACACGGCAGCTTACCTTCTCACCCGGACGGTACTGTCCCTGCGCCTCTGTCTTCGGGATCAGACCGGAATACTGATCATCAACTGCCACAAAAACTCCGAAATTGTCGCTGATCTCATAGATTCTTCCCTCTACCTGGTCTTCTACCACATACGGAGACTGCGTTTTCAGGTACGGATATACTTTCATGGTCGCGCAGAGCCGGTCACTCTTGTCGATATACAAGGCAACCAGCACTTCCTGATCCTTTTTCACCTTTACGGTCTGCTCTTTATATGGAAGCAACAGATCTTTTTCCAGACCCCAGTCCAGAAATGCTCCGATTTTCCCAACTTCCGCAACTTTTACCACTGCTGTCTGATGAAGCTCCAGGGCCGGTACTCTTGTCGTCGCGATCAGGCGGTCTGCGGAATCCCGATAGATAAATACTTCCAGTTCATCGCCTACTTTTGTCTCCGCCGGTACCTGTTTTGCCGGCAGGAGTACACGTTCCTGCTCCTTCGCATCTGCCTTTTCTCCAAGATAGACACCGAATTCCACTTTTTTTACTACCTGTAATTTCTGTCTTCTTCCTAATTCAATCATGATCGTTCCTCCGTAACTGTGTTCACGCAGACTCCTGCGTGTGTATTTGTGTAATCTCAGACTGTCTTGCATTCGTCAGCCATTCATCTGATATCTGTTGTTTCCTGCATATTTCACGAAATGGCAATCTTTTCATTCTGTCATTGCTTATTTCTGCTTCATTATAATATATTTTGCAGACTTCTCCCAGTAATTTCTTCATTTCCTGGTAATTTCTTTATATATCTCTCTACTTTTCACTTCTTATGTTCAGGAAAATTCCACCACCGCATATGGCTCTTTCTCTTCATTACATAAAGCAACCACATAGCTGTCCTCTGTTTTCGAAACCATTGGGAAAATCTGATCTCCAAGCACTGCCTGTCTCTTATATTCCGCCCGCAGTCTCTGCACTTGAAAATCAGCCGGGATGTATTCCTGCGACAATCGGATATACTGTGCATTGTTTACATGATGATTGGAGTCCAAATGATACTGGCGGACGGTAAAGCCTCCCATCTCCTGCCGCTCCTCCGGAATCCGGATTCTTCTTCCCAACGATTTCATATCCAGTTTCTCCTCCACCGGATATGCTGCCCGTTCTTCCTCTGATGCCTTTACCGGATGTCCGGTTTTCACATCGATATATGCCCAGCTTGAGTCCGCACAAGCCAGGACTTCCCCATCCAGTGTTTCCATCAGGAAATTACGCTCTCCGACAAATCCCCGGAATCCATGCGGCCAGGTGGAGATCCGTATGCTTTCCCCAAGGTCAGCTGCTCTCCTGAATTCGATCTGCCAGCCGGTCAGCACCCAGGCTCTTCCCAATTCTTCCTGCACGGCCGTACCTCTTCCTACCGACTCCGAATGAAATACACTACAGTCCTGAAAATAATTCAGCACACTGTAAAGTGTCATCCTGGTATCCTCGCCAACTTCACTGTAACGGACTTTACTTTCAAATGCATACATCGTGACCCTTCCTCCTGTAATCTTTCGTTTCTCTTCCTGCCGATCCGGGATTCTTCCCGGCGCATCCTCGCGGAGCGTTTTTTTGCCGAAGAGCACTTTTCTGTAAAGCAAGAAAAAAGCCTGGATCACTATCCAAGGCTTAGAGCTGGGCTACAAGGATTCGAACCTGAAATGACGGAGTCAGAGTCCGTTGCC
>ENA-OPZZ01002093-OPZZ01002093.1-human-gut-metagenome-genome-assembly--contig:-NODE-2093-length-10651-cov-2.095591_pt1 | contig 10651 bp, 13 predicted proteins | sample MGYA00242487_ERZ504511 | MGnify/ENA primary metagenome ERZ504511 (study PRJEB26092, sample SAMD00036241) | human gut metagenome | host: Homo sapiens | study: EMG produced TPA metagenomics assembly of... | reverse complement strand
ATCATATCATTCTGCGGCTCCGGGATCACCATCTTCTGAGCGCTGCCCCCCAGTCCCTTTCCGAAAAATCCGCCGCTTCCGATTGCCAGAAGTCCCTGCATTGTCTGGAAAGCTCCGCTTTTTGGCGTATTTTTTCCGGGTCCACCCAGGAGAGGATTCTCTGTAAACGGAAGTTCCCGCTGGACTCCAAAAGCCTTCCCAGAATCTGTCCCGCAATCAGTCCGCCAACCACAAGGCAGACAAAAACAATTCCGATCTTTCTTGTCCGTGGGTAAGCCACAAAAAAAAGTAACAGCCGAAATTCCAAATACAATGATCGCTGTACTTAAGTTTTCCGTCAGCACGAATACACCTGCCGCCGCAAGTATTCCAAACAGGAGAATCTGAAGCGCCCCCTTTTTTTGTATACGCTTTTTTCCCAAACTTACAAATCAAGTAAGGAATAAAAAGTATCATTGCAATCTTTGTGATTTCGGACGGCTGAAATCGCTGAATAACAGGAAATCGAAGCCATCTCCTCGCCCCATTGACCTCAACCCCCAACGGCGTCTGCACCAGAGCCATCAGGATGAAGGAAACGACATAAAGGATCGTTGCATACCGTGTGTAACGATGATAATCCACCTTCGTCACTACATACATGACCAAAAGGCTCCCCCCACTAAACAGAAGCTGTCGTCTGAAATAAAAGGCACCGTCCCCCTTATAGTCAATCTGAGCAGAATAATAGCTCGTGCTGTAAAGCATGATCAGTCCAAAACAGATCAGAAAAATCAACACAGCTACAAGTCCGTAATCAAAATAAGCGTACTCGGCGTTTCCCGCCATTTTCTTCTGACGTATCATTCTTTTTCGTTTCAGTCTTTGCCGTTGATCCATATCAAAATCACTCCATCATTTTTCTTTATACTTCCCCGATGATTCCTTATTATATCCGCAACAGAAAGGAAAAACAACCTTCTTGCCAAAATGAATTGTAACTTTCGCTTTCTTTTTCCATATGATAATCTTAGAAAAAAGATTGAAAGGAGTTTCGGTATGCAGAATTATTATCAGCGTCCCGCGTTTCGCCAGCCTTATCAAAACCGCGAGAACAGCCGTGAAGCTACTCGCGAAATCAACCGGCAGAAACCTTGCGACGTGAAAGACAAACTGAGAAAAGAATTCCCTGTCGCCATGGCCTACGTTCCTTGGCAGCGCTACCTGGAACCTTATCCGGTCTGCAAAGGTTTTATCAGAGGAACCATTTTTGAAGAACTTGACAAACCATTTCTTGGCAAAGGGGGATGCCGCTTATGAAAAACTTCCCTTCCAGAAAAGAGCTTTTAAATCATATTAATACCGTCAGCTTTGCGGTAGATGACATTCAGCTCTATCTTGATACCCACCCGGACGATGAAGAGGCGCTTGCTTATTTTCACAAATATAAAGAACAGCGTGTCAAAGCACTCAAGGAGTATGCCGCATGTTATGGTCCACTGACAATCGACACGTTGGACGAATCCTGCGGCGACAGATGGACCTGGATCAATGAACCGTGGCCATGGCAGGAAGGAGGATGCTGATTTATGTGGAATTATGAAAAACGTCTTCAATATCCGGTAAAAATCACACAAACCAATCCTAAAATTGCAAAGATCATCATCAGTCAATTCGGAGGTCCCGACGGAGAACTGGCCGCATCTATGCGCTATCTCTCTCAAAGATATACTATGCCGTATAAGGAAGTAACAGGAACGCTAACCGATATAGGAACAGAAGAACTCGCTCGTAGAAGATGAAGCTAATTAAATAATGATAAGATGATGCAATATTTCTCCCCGGAGCTGATACTCCGGGGAATATTTTTAATATAACTGGAATTTATCAAGCGCAATGCCGAAACATCCGGCATATCCGTCCTGCCCGTTTCCTACTTCATTGTCGAATTGCCACGGATAGTAACCGCCGCCAATCGGAGCAACTCTGTACTGCGCTTTTTGATAACCATATTTTGCAACAATATCCGCCGGAGTATCATAATATACCTCTACGGCATCGATCACAGCTCCCGGATATCCAGCATAGCCGTTGTTTGCGTCAGACCAGTTACATCCGGTTACGTAAGGTAACCATCCCTTGCCCTTTACATGCACGCGGTATTTTACAGTACCTTTATTAACCTTTATCGCGATACCGGCGATTGTACGACCCGGAAGTCCTGCAAAATCAGACAGGTTATTCACAAAGGGCAGGATTGTTCCGTCGGTCAACATAACGCCATAAGTAAACACAATGCCGGGATCACCGGATGCTGCACTGCTTCCGCCTCCACTGACAACCGGAGCATCCGGCAACTTGTCCATTCCCATATACTCACGGATTTTATTAATAAAATATGTTTTACAGCCAGATGTGCCCCCATGAATCTCTACAGATCTGTGCGGGCACGCTGTCGCGAATACCTCCTTGTGCAGCCGGATTGTATTCGTGTTTGGAACGATACCGTACTGCTTACACTTCTGCGCCGCCAACTTCAACGCATTCTCTTCATTTTTCTTAAAGATTTCCAAATCCCCCATACTCTGACAGACCTCGATCGAATAATAGTTCCGGTTTCCGTCTGTCTGCCCGCAGTGCCATGCTGCGTAGGCATCATCTTCCGCATACAAGATCCCGTCACTAGCTACATAAGCGTGAGCAAATCCGTTTTCTAACGGATGCGTTTGCAGCCATTTTTTGTAAAACGCTGCGTTTGCATTTTGTGATCCTGCATCGTTGTGAATAAAAATTCCTCTCGGATTTCCACCTCTAAGTCCTGCTACTCCTCTACAAATACTCATGTTCTTCTCCTTTCTTCCGGCATTTGCACCGGCGCAAAAGAGGACGATCACTCGCCCTCTGAATCTCCATCTTTATTTACGACCTTGTCTGCAACCTCTAAACCTTTAATCAATATAATCGGCACGTTAAATCCAGCTTCTACGAAATTTTCCAAAATCGAGCGAATCTCATTTATAAGCAAGCTGGCCAGTACGAACCATCCAAGCAATGTAGTGATCCCTAAATCTACACCGATCGTCTTACCGATCTCGATAAAGATTGCCGATGCCCCAAACGCAACCATAATCATAAGCCAGTACCCCAACTTCTTAAGGACGCCTTTCCAGCCTCTGACAGAGTTTTCTTTGTTGGCCATCTTGCTCTTCATCCACCCGGTTATCCAGTCTGCTACATTAAGTAGCAAAAAGGCTGCAAATAAGATCCAGTGCTCTCCTAATATGTAGGACAACACCGCCACAATCGCTCCTGCAATCGCATTGTATCCGTCAATAATTGCTTCTGCATAATTCATTTTCATATTCCTCACTTTCCTTTCTCGTTATGCAACTTCTTTCCAGAGACTCTCGGATCCAACTGCACCCGGTTCCCACACATTGCTGTCTACAAGAAACTCCCACGTTTTCCCTTTATGTGTTACCCTATCACCTTTTTTGTATGGGTTTGTGCTGTTTGGCTGCTCCCACGGCAATACTTTTCCAGTCGGATCTGTAAGCACCTTAGCATATAAACTTGAGGCGGTGTCCGGCGCCCAGTCCGCTTGAGATGTATGGTTTTGGAGTACCTTATATAGCGCATCTTGGTAAGTAATATACTTTCCAGTCTTGTAGGCTACTCCATCGCCGCTCCATAAATCGTACAGATCTGCTACCTTAAGAGCCTGCTCATCATCTGTAATTTTCTCTGCAGATATTTTAGCCATCGCAAAGACAGACGCATACGTTCCCGGTGCTCCACCGTTGCCACCGTTTTCCTTCAGTGCTTCTATGTCCTGCTTCGCTGTTTCCAACTTAATCCCCATGTCATCCAATCGCTCCTCTGTTGACAGACCGGCTTTATTATTTACAACTCCATAAATTCCACCCGGATATATCTCAGTATGATCGTATCCCGTGTAATTTTCCAAGGTATCTATGATCTGCCCACGTTCTGTGATCGTTCATCACCTTTGATTTTTGTTGCATCCTCAAAGATTTCTTTCAGCTTTTCCGGCGCAATTCCGATTGTCAAGAATCGCACCGCACCACCGATTTTTTCATATGACTGTATCGGCATATCAGTTGCATCATTAAAAATAAGTTTCATGTTATCATTCCTTTCTAAAAGATCTGTTTTCTGACTCCGATTGGAATACGCAATAGGAAAGATGCGTTACAATTAAATACACCAAAAAGTAATTAATTATCAAGCACACTCCCACTCAGCGTCGATAAAAAGGTAATTATTTGTAGCTTTTGGGATGCAGAAAAACAGATTGCCGTTTGCTTTTGCTAAAGAGGTACAGGCAACTGGATTTTTATACGCTCCATCTGATGCAGTTACATTGACAGCAGTATCAATTAACGGTCGGTACTGTGACGGTATCGTAAAAGCATTGTTGTACACATTATTTGCAACAATTATAGAGGTTGTGTAGATTTCCATATTCAGATGTATTGCGTTACCAATCTTGTAAGAGTTGTTTGCTATTACTTTCCAAATCCCAGTGTTCAATCCGAGATCAGTCGGTGTGAGCGTCTTTTTATCGTGATACAACTGTAACTCCGACAAATCTTTATTTATTGTAGACATATCCAGCAGCACCTTAAATAACGGTTTCACTGCTACGATATTCAATCCACTCAGTTCCACTTCATAGAGTGGCCAGTCTGCCTTCATATCACCAGAACGTATATCTCCTTCCGTATGTAAAGGCACTGCTGGATTCACACCTGGCGTTCCTTTTATAATAACGGTCTCTGTTGTTTCTATCTTAGTATCCGGATTCTTCGTATATCTTTCTACGATAAGATCGATTCGTTTCATCCCTTGTGTTCCATTTTCGATCGCAACTTCGTCTGACCGTCCTTTAGGGATTACCACTTGTCTTCCCTGCATTATTCCACAGCCGTCATGAATTTTTAACAAATTATTCGATATCAATTCAGCTTCGAATTTTCTCCCTGTCCCCATAACATAAGAATCTGCGCCGGAAAACCCCCGATTCAAATCCGCCCAATTTTCAGGCGTAATATGCGCTTTCCCGCCATATCCTGTTACCAATTCCATAATCAATCATCTCCTTTTAACTTGTATTCAACCTTCATTCGTTCACCTCTGATTACTAAGATCTTACGTACAACTGGCTTTTGCACCAAAATCCCCGTTATATAATCTCTTCCAGATACGATATCACCGATTTCTAGGTCAGCATCCTCTATCCGCATTTCAAATTCCTTATAATTCGCTAAACTTTGTAATCGCTTTGTACCATCTTTTCTAAGCTGTTCTATATCAGATTGGGATGTATATGAGTATAGCGCTGTGCGCTCATGGATGCCTTTGTAGTACTGCTTTTCCCCAACACTCCCATCTTCTTGTACATACAGATGCAGGATCGTTCTGTCAGTTCCCTCTCCTGTTCCGGCACAGATCAGATGGTTGATTCCCCGCCTGTAATCTCTAGTAATAAAATTAATCCGATTGTCTTGGTTATATTCTTTTTTCAACATCTTTGCAGGAACAGCCTGTAGTTCCACCCATCCAGGTATTCCCGGTTCTCCCCGTTTATGCCGGATGTCCAACCGATATCCCACGCTTGCCAAAAGATCTTCAATCCCGTTTAAAAGAGTGCAGTAACGATCAAACTGGAAGTTCTGTATAATCACACCGGTATCAACCTGAGGAACTAAAAAAATGACCGTCAAATCGACCGTCTATCAGATTTCTCAATATGCTGTTTAGTTCACCGGAAACTGTAAGGTAATCTTTTCCAGATGGCGGCTCAATAATTTTCTTTCCAAGCATTCCTCGCCAAGTGTCCCCCGTCATTTTGATGGCATTCTGTTTCGTTATTGTCTTCATATCTCCGATAATTCCGCCGTATTCTGTATCCGGAATGTAGATCATGTACCCGTAATTTAACTTCTTCTTATCCCAAAAATTCAGATTTATATCACATTCAAAATCATTCGTATCTCCCAGTTCCAGATCCACCGCAATGCACCGATCCAGATTCTCAAGTTCTTTCCCTACAGCATCTGCAACTATCATCTTTTCTGTGCACATTTTGGTTCACTCCTTTCAATAAACAACAACAAATCAAAACCGAAACTTCCATCCCAACTTACAAGATTATATCTCGGCTGTATTTTTTTCAAACGGAGAATTCGGACTGGTCACTCGATTATCGAACTCATTCACTTTCGTCCCATTTGTTCGTACACGGAAGACCGTTCCTTCCCTGGAATCAATCAGAAGATATTCCCCTCCGTCCAGCTTTGTCCTTACTTCATATAGATTATCCCCTATTACAATTCTCGGATTCAAGCACGGTCCGTATATCGTTAAAAGAAAATCGCACGCGGCGTAATGCTCTATAGTAATGCTGCCAGTTCCCTTCTCATCTCCCATGAGGTCAAACGGTGTATCAAATGGGAAATCCAAATATCCCACGCCTTTTCCTTCAACGCCTTTTTTGAATTCGTATTTTTTATCCGTAATCCAAAACGGATGATCCGTCACAACGGTAAGATTTTTAACCTGTATCGGAACACCCATAAACGCATCAGTTTTTATATCACCGGATATATAGCAGGACAAATACTGATCTCCAATATACAGCCGCCCGGGGGTGTGATCTATGATGTCTTTTACAACGATGCTGTGGAAATTATTCAGGATGTCCGCAAATTCCTCATCTGAATCCGCGGTCACAGTAACCGTAATGGGATATGTTGCCATTTCTCTTGTAAATGACGTTATTTTCCCATTATCTGTATCTGCATCCCATGAATAGTTGAATAACTCTTGATATTTCAAAATCACATTTTCAGAGTCAAGGAGAATCTTTTCATTTAAATGATTAATGTAATACATATCCATGCTAAAGAATTCCCCTTTCTCGCAAATGCTCATCTATAATTCTACCAAGTTCCCTGCTACCCACTGATAAAGTAAGTTCCCTGACCGCAGATTTCATACACTTTTCCATCTTATTGTAATCAATCCCCGGATCGTTACTATACGCCTTGTTCTCCTCCGCTGTCAGGACACGCTCTCCTTTGTGTAACACTGCCTGATATCCGTCGTAGGGTACGTTATCAAGTCCGTTGTAGTGAGAATATCCCTGCGCTGCTGAAATCGCAGCGTTAATACCGCTTGTTATTGCGTTCGTTGCTAATGTGATCGACAGTGTCCTCGCTCTCGTGGCGTTGTTCGCCTCCTCATCAATCGCCCGTAAATTTGCGATTGTTCCGTCTTTATTAACCTTTACCTCACAAGGTGTTCCGTTTAAAATCGCAATTCCTTCCCGCGTGCCGTCTGCAGACTTTTTAATGTCCGACAAGGAGCTCACAACATCCCCATTCGCATTGACGAGTTCACCGTTCTTCTCTTTCAGTCCATCTAAGGATGTTCCCAGCATCTCAAAAGACCCTTTTCCGTTCAGCGCCATTTCCACCGTCGCGCCTTGGATTTCCTTGGAATATCCGACGAGTGTTGAAGACGCTTCGTGGTAGAGACCGACGATCTTCCCTGTTGCCTGATCATAATTGACCACGATATCTTCATTCGTGCCTTTTTCCATGTTATATAGGGTATAACATCCTGACTCTGTAATTTGCTCTAACCCCGCATACCTTTCCTGTACCTTTTGCAGATATTCAGCATTCCTTTCCTCCTCTCCTGTGAGGATCTGACCATTCAAGTCGCTGATTCCATCCAGTAATTTCGGGTTATATTCTTCGATAATGCTGAGGTATTCATCGTAAAGGTCACGCTGTTCTGTAATCTTTTTCTGCTTGTCCTGCTCTAAATTTGCGATCTGTTCTTCATAATACGCCCGATCTTCTTCCTTGCATGTGCTAAGTTTACTTTGCAGCAACTGAATTTCTGTATCGTAAGCTGCTTGTATCTGTACGATCTCATCATCTCGGATCTTCGCTTTCTCTTGTAAAAGTTCCGATGCACTTTCCAGATCCATCGTTCGCACTCGAGCAGCAAACTCATTTTTTGCATAAAGAATCTCCTGCTCTGTTCCTCCCAGGGCTTCCAGTTCAATCTGACGTATCTGTTCATTATAATTTTGGATGTCTGCGATTTCCTGCTCTTTCAACTGTCGTTTTTCATTCGCTGCATTTTGCTGGATCGCAAGAATTTCATCTTGTAACGTCTGTACTTCACTGATCTGCGCATCACTTGATTGCGACAACAGTTCCAGTACTTTCTGTTCGCTTTCATCAATCACCTGATCATCTGCGATGAACAGATCTTTCAGTCCGCTTTGTGCCTCCTCTTTTCTGCTTTCGATCGTCGAGATCACTTCGCTACACATGTCATTGACCCGTTTCGTAAACCCATCGGTTTCCTCCTGTGTCATGATTCCGTCAAATCCGATCTCGTGCAAGTACACGCTGAATTCTTGTACCTTTTTCGTAGATTCTTCCACGGCTTCCTGAAATTCAGGGCTTAACTCATCGCTGAATTCCTTATGAACATACCCCATTTCTTCCAGTTCTTCTTTCGTGTACCTCGTAACTCCTTGCAGGTCTGCCAGCGCTTCTTCCAGCCATGACATTTCCTCTCGCGATTTAAGGACTGTGGAATTCAATACATCGCTTTGCTCGTGGAGTGTATATACTCCGGCACCAACCACTGCTAAACCTGCCGCAAGGGGTGCACATGTTCCCAAAACACCTGTAAAGCTTTTTGCAAGTACAGATCCTCCTATTCCTGCTGCCTCTTGTGCGCTACCGAAAGCACTAAGCGCTTTTGTGACTGCTCCTATTCCTGTCTTTAACTTGGTATAGGTTTGAATCCCACCGCCGATTAGTTTTAACGCCGGTCCTGCTGCCGCAAGAGTGATTCCCCACTGCACCACATTCTCTTTCTGCTCATCTGTTAATTCGGAAAATGCTTCTGCCACATCCCCTAATATATCAGACGCTTTCTCGATTACCGGAACAAACGCTGCACCAAAACGTACTCCTTCGTTCCGAAGTTCATTCAATGCGCCTTTTAACTGTTCTGCCGGAGTCGCATCTATTTTTTCAAACGCCTTTTGTGTCGCCCCTGCGCTTGTCTCCATTCCCCGCAGCATTTCGTTGTATTCTTCGCCGCTGTTTTATACAGCACCAACGCCGCCGATCCTGCTTCCACCGAGCCGAACATATCTTTCAAAGTCTTATCGTTCTTTTGCGCCTCTGCATTTAACAGACTCAAAATCTCTGTTGTAGACGTCCCCTCTTTTTTCAGATCTGCAAAACCTTTTCCGGTCAGCTCCCGTAGCGTTATGTCCGCAATACTTCCGCTTTTTGACAACTCTGACAACATTGCTTTTAAATACGTTCCAGTAGCCAAAACAGCCGCTTTACAGTGATATACCGCTCCTGAAAATGTCTTTACCCCGGTAAGAACACCATTTTCTACAATTATATCGGTCACCTCAGCCTGGCGAATGGTAAGGTGATCCGTATTTTCCAGTGTATTTCTCATTTCCCTGGAGTAATTCTGCTTATCCGCCTGAGCCCGCAGGGAATGAACCGCGGGTCCCTTCGATTCATTCAGCATTTTAGACTGAATAAAAGTCTTATCAATGTTCTTTCCCATTTCTCCGCCCAAGGCATCCAGCTCTCTTACCAGATGTCCCTTGGAGCTTCCGCCTACATTGGGATTACAGGGCATCAGGGCAATACTGTCCACACTGACTGTAAATACAATGGTCTCAAGACCCAGTCTGGCACAGGCAAGTGCTGCCTCACAGCCGGCATGACCGGCACCCTACTGACCACAATATCATATGTTTCTTCCAAATATGGCATTTTCTTAATTCCTTCCTGTTTCTATATTCCTCAATCATCATGATACCGGATTGTTTCGCACTGCGTGCTCTCACAATCCTAAAAACATTCATAATCCGCTCATTTTTCTATGAAAAATGGCTGCTTATTCATGTTTTTAGCGGGTCCCAAGTTCAAAAATCCTCTTGCAAGCAAGCTTGCATCGGATTTCAGACCTTTTGACCCTGGTATCATCACTTACCCATACAAAACTTGGAAAAGATCTCATTTACCAGATCATCTTCCACTGCTTCTCCCAGTATCTTTCCAAGCTGTTCATAAGCATCCATCAGATCAATAGAATAAAAATCTTCCGGCATACCGTCAGATACGCTCTGTTCTACCATTTTCAGACTCTCCAAAGTCTGTTCCAGTGCCTCTTTATGGCGCATATTGGTAATGTAGACCTGCTCATTAAAAGAGATCTCCCCATGATAAAACAGCCTCTTGATCTCTTCTTCTAAAGCCTCAATCCCCTGTTCCTCTTTTGCAGAAACCGGGATCACTGCATGGCCGGACATTTTCTCCAGCTGTTCCTTATCCACAGCCAGCTTAAGATCCGTTTTATTTAAAAGGACAATGGCTCTGCGCCCCTTGATAAACTCCATGATCTCCTTATCATTTTCATCCAGAGTCCTGGAACCGTCTACCACATAGATGATCAGATCTGCGTCCTCTGCCGCCTTCATGGCACGCTCCACGCCGATCTTTTCCACCACATCCTCTGTATCCCGGATACCTGCTGTATCTACTACATTCAGGCTGATCCCCTGAAGATAAATATGCTCTTCCAG
>ENA-OPZZ01002092-OPZZ01002092.1-human-gut-metagenome-genome-assembly--contig:-NODE-2092-length-10654-cov-5.077420_pt1 | contig 10654 bp, 10 predicted proteins | sample MGYA00242487_ERZ504511 | MGnify/ENA primary metagenome ERZ504511 (study PRJEB26092, sample SAMD00036241) | human gut metagenome | host: Homo sapiens | study: EMG produced TPA metagenomics assembly of... | reverse complement strand
TTATGCGGCCATAGGTGTGGCAGGCAAGACCTCCGGCGAAACCTACGAATATAGTAGCAGTATCCAGGGAGGATACCAGTTCAAGATAGACACTTTCGGCAGCATGGTAGACGGGAAAATGGGTAACAACCGTTTCGATGCAGGTATTGCCTTGGGACTTACATTTGAATACAGAAGATCATCATCGGTGCAGAGACACAAGTGGGACTGGTAAAAGTCAATGAGCAGATAAAACCAGATGATAGGTCATTCGGAAGAAGGAGGATATTTTCCCAAGAACTTCGCCGCATTCTTCACGCTGGGGTACCGGTTCTGGTAAGGGAACATTTTGCCATACAGAGTTGTTTAGTATACAAACAGATACTCAACAATATAAACTGAATAATATGGCAAAAAGAATTCCTATCCTGCTGGCAGCAATGACAGCCCTCACCTTCGCCCCTCAAACAGCAGAGGCATGTACCGGTATCACCCTGACGGCCAAAGACAATGCGCACGTCGTAGCCCGCACCATCGAATGGGGAGGCAGTGAGCTGAACAGCCAGTACGTCATCGTACCGCGCGGTTATTCGCAACAATCACTGACACCCGGAGGCAGTCTGTCCGGCATGGAGTTCACCTCACGCTATGGCTACGTAGGCCTGGCAGTGGAGCAAAAGGAGTTCGTGGCCGAAGGTCTGAATGAAGCCGGGCTCTCCGCCGGGCTGTTCTACTTTCCCGGATATGGCAAATATGAGGAGTACGACCCCACACGAAAAGCGTCGAGCATAGCCGATTTACAATTGGTATCATGGCTGTTGGGAAGCTTTTCTACTGTGGACGAGGTAAAGGAGGCTATTGAAAATGTAACGGTCATAGCCATTGACCCACGCGCCTCCACCGTACATTGGCGGATTGCAGACAAGACCGGCCGCCAACTGGTATTGGAGTTCATCGACGGACAGCCCCGTTTCTATGAAAACAAACTGGGAGTATTGACAAACTCCCCCGGCTTTGACTGGCAGATGACCAACTTAAACAATTATGTGAACCTCTACCCGGGCAGTGCCGAAAGCAAATCGCTGGGCAATGTGACTATAGCCCCTTTCGGTTCGGGAAGCGGCTTTTTGGGAATTCCGGGAGATGTGACTCCCCCTTCCCGCTTTATCCGTGCCGCTTTCTACCAGACTTCTACACCACCACAGAATACCGCACAGGAAACCGTTCTCCAATGTTTTCAGATACTGAATAACTTTGATATACCCGTAGGCATCGAGTTTCCCCTCGGCCAGGTTCCTGCCAATATTCCAAGTGCCACCCAATGGACATCGGCCACAGATATGACAAACGGTATCATCTACTATCGCACCATGTACAACAGTACAATCAGAAGCATTGATTTGAGACAGATAGACTTCGGGCGCATCGAGTACCATGCAGCTCCCCTCGATAAAGTGAAGCGGCAACCGATAGCTCCCGTGAAAATTGAATAGGGACGCAGAAACTTCAAGATTGCCGCTGTTGCAGTTGTTCCGCCTCCTTCCTCTTCATCTCCGCCAGCACCCCGCAGGTCAATGGAATGGCGAGGAAGAAGGTCAGCATGTCCGACGCCGCCTGGCACATCTCCACCCCTTTCAGTCCTAAGAAATAAGGAAGAATGAAGATGAGGGGGATGAAGAACAGCCCTTGACGGGCAGAGGAAAGTATCGTAGCGCGTACGGGCTTGCGGATAGTCTGCAGCATCATGTTGCTGACCACAATCCATGCACCCAACGGATAGGTGATGAACTGCCAGCGCAATGCTGCCGCACCGGTAGCTACAACAGCAGGGTCTCCCTTGCGGAAGATGGAGACAATCTCCTCGGCATATCCCATACCTGCCACCGCACAAACCAGCAAAAAGAAAAAGCCTACCTTCACACAGAACCAGAATCCTTGGCGCACTCTGGCATACAGCCCGGCACCATAATTGAATCCGCATACCGGTTGGAAGCCTTGCCCGAAACCAATTAGGAAAGCATTGATAAACATAGAGATACGCGTCACAATGGACATCCCTGCAATAGCTGCGTCACCATATGCACCGGCCGCCACGTTCAGCAAAATGGTTGCCACGCTTGCCAGTCCCTGCCGGGTGAGTGACGGAGTTCCACCCCCAATAATTTCCTTGATGAAAGCCAGTGTAGGCGTAAAGTTTCTGTAACGTATACGTATATTTCCTCCTCTGCGCCCCATATATAGCAAAAGGATGAAACTACATATCTGGCTGACTACTGTGGCCAGTGCGGCACCGGATATGCCCATATCGCATACAAAAATCAGGATAGGGTCGAGCACCACGTTGATGACCGCCCCACTCACAATCCCCACCATGGCATACGCCGCATTACCTTGAAAACGTATTTGGTTATTCAGCACCAATGAGGCGGTCATAAAAGGAGTACCCAGCAGAATGATTCCCAAATAGCGCTCCGTATACGGAAGAATAGTAGGCGTCGACCCCAAAGCAAGGGAAAGCGGTGTAAGGAACAGCAATCCCAGCACAGCCAGAGCCGCTCCGATAAACAAGGCAAAAAAGAAGCCGGTGGATGCCATCTTCTCGGCACTCTCCGTTTCCTGCGCCCCCAACTTACGGGAGATGTAGTTCCCCGAACCATGACCGAAGAAGAATCCCACAGCCTGGATAATGGACATCACAGAAAACACGATACCTACGGCAGCCGTAGACTGGGTATTTATTTTACCCACAAAATAGGTATCTGCCATGTTGTAGAAGGACGTCACCAGCATGCTGATGATGGTCGGCACAGCCAATGACGTAATCAGCCGGGGGACCGGAGTCGTCGTTAAGTGGACATAATTATCCTTTGCAGAATGGTGCATCATAGGGAATGGAATGACAAGACTATTTGCAGCAATTTCTCAATGGAGTACACTGTTACCGGCTCCTTGCCCGGTCGATGGAATACGAAGCTGCCGTCTCCCTTCAAATCTCCGGTTTCGATATAAATCTCCGATTCAACATTCCGGTTTGCCAGAATCCCGTTTCTCTGGAGTGCCTTGCGCACCATGGCATACTTCTGCCCGTGGCCCGCCAAGCGTATCTGGGAGGTATATTCATTGGCTACCCTGAACAGTCCCGTTTCCAAATCAAAGGCAATACCCTTACGGGCAAAGAAATTGCTCAGGCTGCCGTTCAACGAAAGGTCCTCGGGAGTACCGATAGTTACGCCGTTCACCTTGTCCATCAGCCATATTTTGTCCGCTATCTGCAGGGCCAGTTCCAGGTCGTGAGTAGAAAGGAAAATCGTCTTGTCCGTTTGCCGGCTGAGCTGGTGAAGCAGTTGCATCATCTCTACTTTACTGGGAAAATCAAGGAAAGCTGTCGGTTCATCCAGATAGATGACGGGAGTTTCCTGGGCGAGCGCCTTGGCTATCATCACCTTCTGCCGTTCACCGTCACTCAGCGTATGCACCATGCGGTGTGCCAGATGGGGAATGCCTACCAGGGCGATGGATTTGTCCACCACAATCTTGTCCTCTTTCGAAAGGGTTCCCCAGAAACCGGTGTAGGGGCTACGCCCCAGACCTATCAGTTCTACGACGGACATATTGCGTATATCGCACTTCTCCGTCAGCACCACGCTGATGACGCGCGAAAGCTGCTTGTCGGTATAGTCCCCTATCTCTTTTCCTTCAATAAATATGTTTCCTCCAAGTTTCGGCTGGAAGGCGGACAGCGTACGGAGCAACGTGGACTTCCCCACTCCATTGGCTCCCAACAGGCAAGTCAGCTCACCACTGTTAATTCCGGCGCAAATGCCGTCTGCCACCACTTTCACATCCCCCTTACCGGGGTAACCGATGGAAAGATTCTCTATATGTATGGTTTCCTTATTCATTCAATTCTCCTTTCCGTTTTCTAAAAAGTACAGAAGCCACTACCGGCGCACCTACCAGTGCCGTCACCGAGTTGACCGGCAAAGCTCCCTCGAAGCCGGGCATACGGGCTATCAGATTGCAGACCAATGCCAGGGAAGCGCCTACCAGCAATGTGGCAGGCATCAGTACCCGATGGTCCGAAGAGTGGAAGATGGCACGGCACAGATGGGGAACCGCCAATCCGATAAACATAATCGGACCGCAATAGGCCGTTACAATAGCCACCAGCACGCCGGAGCATGAGATAACCAGCAGGCGTGCCCGCTTGATGTTCAGTCCCAGATTGCGTGCATAGCCATCGCCCAGCAGCAACAGATTCATCGTCTTTATCAGCAGGAAGGACAACGGAAGCAGCACAGCCATGATGCAGACAAACAGCACCATCTGGTCGCCCGAAACACGGGCAAAGCTACCCAATCCCCAAATGACATATGCACGTATATCTTCCTCCACACTGAAATATTTCAATACGCCGATGACGGCACTTGCCACATAGCCTATCATCACACCGATTATCAGCAGCGTCACGTTGCCCTTCACCTTCTGGGAGACATAGACAATGAGCGCCATCACAGCCAGCGCACCGATAATGGCGGCAACCGACAAGGCAACCTCGCCCATATACCCCAAACGGCTCAATGCCACACCGCCCATCGCCCCGGACAGTAATACCACACAAGCCACACCCAGGCTGGCACCTGAACTGATGCCCAATACCGAAGGCCCTGCCAGCGGATTGCGGAACACCGTCTGCATCTGCAGACCGCTGACTGACAGCCCTGCTCCCGCCACCAATGCCGTCAACGCTTGGGGCACGCGGGACTTCCAGATAATATTCTGCCAAATAACGGATTCATCCGTATTTCCCCACAATATGTTCCACACGGAGCGCAGAGGAATGTGAACCGACCCCAAAAGCAGGTTCAGCAGGAAAAAAAGAAAGATAGATGCCAGTGTCAGCAACATCAACGGAAGTACGGGTCTTTTTATCATTTCAGCAGTTCGTAGTAAGTCGGTTTATAGTCAGGCAACAAATCGGGATGGAAAGCATGTATCAAGTCTTCCAATACAATTTCGGGCTGCATGGGCATACTTTCGTAGAAGGGTTTCTCACGCATGTTGCAGTATACCACTCCCTTCTCACGAAACGCACGGAAGTCGGCATAACGCGGGTCGAGGGACTTCAAGGCATCATACGTGAATGTCCCGTCATAGCTGTTGACAATGCGCCAATAGTCGGCACTCTCCGCCTGGCTATATACGGTTTCAAAATCCAGCGTGACACCTCCCGAACGGGGATCGTCTTTCAAGAAATAATCCGCACCGGCATCACGGAACAGTTCGGCAAGAAAGCTCTTTCCTCCCACTGCATACCAGTTGCCACCCCGTATCTCGCCGCTGAATACCATCGGACGCTTCTTCACGTTGGCAGCCAGCTCCTTCAATTCGTTATAGCGCTTCTCTATCGCAGCAAACTTTTCATTCGCCTCCACTTCCTGGCCTATAAACATGCCGATGAATTTTATCCATTCAGCCTGCCCCAACGGGGTCATCTCCTTATATCCCAAATGGGGAACCAGTGGAATACCGATTTCCCGCATGGCATCATATCCGCCCCGCTTGAAAGGAGAGATAAAGATAACATCCGGATTCATGCTCATTATCACTTCATTATCAAAGTTCCCTTCGATACCAATCTTCACGGTCTCGCCGGACTTCAAACGTTCGTTCATCTCCTTGTTGAAGAGATGGCGCGTACTGGTGATGCCCACCACATAATCGCAGGCATCCAGACGGATGAAGTTGGAAAGTTGCAGGGATGTCATACACATAACGTGCTCTACCGGCGTTTCAATCACCGTATAGTCGCTCGGTATACCGACAGGCTTTATGCCTTTCGGTACCAGCGCATAGTGGAAAGTGCTGCTGCTTTCTTTTTGAGGGTCGTGTATATCCACCAGACGGACATGGTGCGGAAGATATTTCACCGTATAGCCTTTGGCATAGCACGGTACAATGGTAGCTGCCGTGTCTGTCGTAACCGGAGAATAGCCCGTTTCGGAAGAAGATTCGGTAGTAGTCTGTCTTGATTTTAAGCCGCAAGAGGTTACGCATAAAATGCACAGCAGTGCAATGCCTATGGCAGATATCCGGGTCATGACTATTGGGGTTTATAGAATTCGGGCACAATATTCGTCATTTTTGGGGAAATACGCAAATGCTCTTCCCGCAAATTGGTGGATATTGTGCCTAAATAATCTTTAAAAGCCCATCAAGTCATTCAGCGCTTCGCTCATGCTGGGATGTGTAAAGACAAAATCACGGAGGAAGGTATATTCCTGCCCGGTCTTCATGGCCATTGCCACCAGGTTGATGACTTCACTCGATTCCGGCCCAAACAACGTGCAGCCCAAAATCTTGTCCGTATCGGCGTCCACCACTACCTTGAAGAGTCCGTTCGTATCGCCCAAAGTCCTGGCACGCGGAATGGCGGCTACCGGCAGCTTGTTGACCTTTATATTCAATCCCTTCTTGCGTGCTTCCGCTTCGCTCAGCCCGATGCGTGAAAGCGGCGGGTCGATGAATACCGAATAGCTCACCGGGTCACGGTCGGACACCTTGCGTTCTCCCGCCCCGAAAAGGTCTTCGCGCAGAATGCGGTAATCATCCAAAGAAATGTAGGTGAACTGCAAACCGCCCTTTACATCACCGATAGCATGTATCTTGGGGTTGGTAGTCTGCAAATAGTCGTCTACCACAATGGCTCCGCGCTCATTCACCTCTACACCTGCCGCCGGCAGATTCAAGCCAGCCGTATTCGGACGCCGGCCGGTAGCCAGCAGGATGGCATCTGCGTGTAACTGATGTTCCTCTCCCGTGACCGCATCCCGGTAAATGACGTCAGAGTCTTTCACGGACTGCACGCGTGCATTCAGCCTGAAAACGATTCCTTTCTGTTCCAATACCTCCCGGACACTGTCCGCAATGTCCCGGTCCTCCCGGGATATCAGTTCGGAAGAGCCCTCGAGCACCGTGACTTGCGAACCGAATGAAACATACATGGAAGCAAATTCTAGTCCGATGTATCCCCCGCCTACAATGACGAGCTGTACCGGCAGCTCAGTCAGTTCCATAATGGAGGTGCTGGTATATACCCGTGGGTTACCTTGTATCCCCTCTATCGGTGGAATGACGGTTTCGGCACCCGTATTGATGAATATCCGGGGAGCTTGCAATTGTAATGTCCCTTCCACCATCCCAACTTCCACCACATCCGGACCTGCAAAGGAGCCAATACCCGTATAGACCGTTATATGAGGATTGTCGGCCAGATTGTGATAGTTCTTCTGACGCAGGAAAGAGACGACCTCTTCCTTCCTTGCAATGGACTGACGATAGTATGCCTTCTTGACCTCCCAAGAAGCGTCTTTGTCCGCCTGCTTTGCCGCATGCACCAATGTTTTTGTGGGAATGCAACCGATATTGATACATGTCCCTCCGTACATCTTTTCCGAACGCTCCACTACGGCAACGTCCAGCTTCCGTTTTGCCAACTCGGCAGCCAATGTCTTTCCGCCTTTGCCGAATCCGATGATAATGACATCATACTGTTTCATACGTCTATTTCCTTAATTGGTTCAATACTCTTTTTGCACTGTCAGACAGTACGACAATGGCACCGGCAAGAATGGCCGTATCCTTGATGACCAAGCGCCCTGCCCCCGTCAGCAACGGAAAGCCGTGCTCCCCGCTTCCCAAGTCGGGCACCCACACCTCAGGGGTTGTCACCAGGAAAGAGAGGGTACCTATTGTCATGACAATGGCCAGTGCAGCTCCCGCCAGTCCGATTTTCGGAGAGAATATCCCCAGAAATGTCAGAATGCCGATGGTCATAATCAGAATGCCCAGACCGTGAGAGAAACCATACGTATTGTTCTCCACGTGCCACTGATGTTTCGCCTCATTGAACTCGCCCTCTTTCAGCTTATACTCCTTGTACTCCGGGGCACTCTTTGTATAAAAGAAGCTCATGAACGGGCTGTTCGCCACAAAAGGGACAATCCCTTCAGCCTCATAATTCCAGAATTTCAACCCACCAATCCATACGAAAATAACCAGGATGGCTACACGAATCAAATTAACACCCAACTTTTGAGTGGAAGCGGCCAGCGTCAACGCAGCCATAAACAAGTTTTGCAATTTCGTTTTCATCTTTGTTCTACTTTTTAAATGGTTTCAGTAATATGACTTGATTTTTGTTTTTGCAAAGTTCCTTGTTTTCCACCACGTACGAAATGGCAATTATTCCGCAACAGTTGGCAATTCTTCCCGTTTCACTCTTTTCCGGTAGTCCGAGACACTCTCGCCGGTCATTTTCTTGAAAAAACGGCTGAATGTGGCTTGATCCTCGAAGCCCAAGATCTCCGTGATTTCCTTCGCGCTCTTCTGGCTATATAATAGCAATCGTTTGGCCTCAGCCTCAATTCGTTCGTGAATGATCCGTAACGGAGAAGGTAATCCGCAAGTCGTAAAAAGGTTGGATAGGGTTTTTGGGGAGCGATGCAGCATATCCGCATAATCTTGGACCATCTTCTTTTCCTTAAAATGGTTATCTACCAATACATAGAACTGGCGAACCATATCGAACGCCTTTTCCCGTTCCGGGCTTACCGAAAACTTCTCACGTGCGATCCGGGTGCACAAAATAATGAAACGTTTCAGTAAGATACGCAGCATCTCCTCTTGCAAATTATCCTTTATGGCGTACTCACTCGTTAGGCTGTCTGTGATATCGCGCAAAGAGGCAACTTGGGATTCGCTCAATTTCAATTGCATCACATTGGAAGTCCCGTTAAAAAGAAAACCATTACACGACACCTCATTGTCATGTCCGAAAATACAATAGAAATTACTGTTAAACAGAAGGGTCAAGTACTCGCCATTGATCGCCTTGAACTCGATATGGTGCAAAGGAGTCAAGGGAATAATCTCACCTTTCACTAAGGTAGTCGGTACGTGATCGATCTCCAGTTGCAACGAACCGCTTTGTACCCAAATAAACTTGTAAAGCGTATTATCTTTCTGCAAAGCAAGGTTCGTGTGATACGAATCGGTCAACGCTATATTACCTCTTAAGCGAGTATTAAAAATATATTCCATAGATTTCTTCCGGATTTTTAAGACGGATAAAGATAACAATATTATATAAACAAAAAGCGGAAGTTCACTTTTATTCCCAGCAAACTTCCGCGTCACTAATCCCCCAAAACACACTATACGAGTTATTTCGACTCTAATAAAAATATCATCTACCAATTTCTTCAACTCATTCTTCGGCATAGCCCCTTGAACCATACTCGGTTCTTTCTTCATCGGTACAAACAATAAAGAAGGAATACTACGGATACCGAAAACACTCGCTAAATCCGCCTCTTTATCGACATTCACCTTATATACGCTGATTTTACCCTCGTACTCTTTGCTGATCTCATCCAAGATAGGAGACATCATCTTACAAGGGCCACACCAAGTGGCATAGAAATCGATAACCGCAGGTTTATCACCCTCGAACTTCCATGCGTTCGGGTTTGTCTCAAAGTCATACACTTTCTTTACGAAATCTTCTTGTGTTAATTCTGTTACTGTCATTTTATTTTCTGTTTTATTGTTATTATTCTTATTTCCATTACTAGCGTTCGCCATTCCTACCAAAAGACTTGCGAACAATACGGCACCGACCTTAATAAAACCCATCTTGAACCTCCTTTTTATTTATTACTTTGTCTTCTATTTATATTGCAAAGTTCATCTTATTTCCACGATTAAGAAATGGCCATATCGCCGGATAAGTTTGCAATACTTCCCGATCCCCATCAAAAATGTATAAAATAAGTTTTTACAAGATAAATGCCGAACCTTGGTTAACAAGATCCGGTCATATCGTCATTTCTTTTTTCCGTAAAACCCTCAACGGAATCTACAAATGCAACTGCAAGCCGATAGAAACCGGATGCACCTTCGGACCTTTCCCATTTTCAAAGAGGTCGATCGGTGAGTACTTGGCGTAAAGACCGATCCAATCCCAACCGGCTTGAAATAAGAAATCCATAGTTACCGGACGGATATTCATACCGGAATCCATTTTCTCTTTGTGCTTTTTACCGGAAGCGTCATTATATACGATCTTTCGAGGAAGAACAAGTCTTGATCACACCGACTACACCCGCAGACAAGAAGAATTCACTCGAACGCTTTTTAGGTTGCCATTCCAATAACAACGGAATGGTCAGACTCGTGATATTCAGCTTACTCGCTTTCAACGTAACACCCTCAGGAGCCGGACGTAAAGCCGTAACACCGTCTATCTCCTTGAAATACTCATTCGAATCTATCCGGTAACGGCTCCAACGCATACCGGCACCGATCACCACCGCCCAACGATACCGAGAGAACGGGAACGCTTTTTTTCCAATACATTTCAAAATTATATTTCCAAATGAGTTTTCCCACATGACGAAGGGAGACTCCGTCTATCATCATTTACAATGCTAAACTCCCATCCGCAAAGTTCGCGAAGCCCATTCCAAAACCGGCCCAATGCGGATTGAAGTCTTTATCCCAAGTAGGCACAGGGATATTGATAGACTTCACGTGTTTACGGCGTTCATAGCTTTGTCCGTCCCGGTAATGCCCTTCGAAGATCAACTCGTCGTCCACGGAATCACCATCCTCG
>ENA-OPZZ01002090-OPZZ01002090.1-human-gut-metagenome-genome-assembly--contig:-NODE-2090-length-10658-cov-18.548286_pt1 | contig 10658 bp, 14 predicted proteins | sample MGYA00242487_ERZ504511 | MGnify/ENA primary metagenome ERZ504511 (study PRJEB26092, sample SAMD00036241) | human gut metagenome | host: Homo sapiens | study: EMG produced TPA metagenomics assembly of... | reverse complement strand
GTGCGACCAGATCGCAGAATGCGAATCTTTGGATGTGTGTCTGAAAGAATGATGAAAATTCCAGAGTAGCCTGCGAAAGTGCTTTGCTACGAAAAGGAAATATTATTGTGGCGGAGAGATTACCAGTGCCTTATGAACCCGGATGTGATTTGGCAGTCGTGCGAAAGGGTACTGTCTGATATTGGGTATTCCAGTGAGGGATTGCAATGGATACCTTTGTCCATCAGCAGAGTCCCGATATCGCAGGGGCAGTCGATACTTCAAAAGAACGAAGGGAAGGAGTGTCTGACAATCAGATGGACTGGTTCCAAGGGGCAGGGAAATCTACGACTATGAAAATGCTTTTGGGTTTGACTGCACCTACTGATGGAGAATTTCAAATTGATAACATGACTTTCCCGAATGACCGTGTTCGTATTTTGAAAGAAGTTGGTTCATTTATCGAGTCTCCGTCATTCTATCCAAATTTAACAGGTAGAGAAAACCTTGATATTATTCGTAGAATTTTAGAACTTCCAGCGTCAAGTGTTGATAAAGCATTAGAATTAGTAGGATTATCTGAATTTGGTAATCGCTTGGCAAAAAAATATTCTTTAGGAATGAAACAGCGTTTAGGTCTTGCTTCTGCTCTACTTGGCGAACCACCAGTTTTAATTTTAGATGAACCAACCAATGGTTTAGATCCAGCAGGTATTCACGAAATTCGCAATCTCATTAAAACACTTCCAAAAAGATATGACTGTACGGTTCTAATTTCGTCACATATGCTGTCAGAAATTGAATTATTAGCAGACGATATTGGTATTTTAAATCATGGAAGATTATTATTTGAAGGAAGTCTTGATGATTTGAAATTGACGGCACATCAAGCTGGCTTTGAAAATGATAACTTAGAAGAAATGTTTTTATCTATGATTGATGAGGACAATGCCAATAGAAAGCAGAGGTTAAAATTATGAAGAATTTAACCGTAGAATTAAAAAAATGTAAACGTACTGGAATATTAGTGGTTTTACCGCTTGTTGGACTTCTTGGTGCATTATACGCTTTTGTAAATTTTATAGTTCGTAAAGAGGTTTTGTTGAGTTTACCGCTTCCGCCTATGGACGTTTTGCTGACACAACTTTATGGAATGGTTATGGTTCTTAATATGTTCGGCATTATCGTGGCAACAACTTTAACATATAATATGGAGTTTCAAGGAAATGCAATTAAAAAGATGTATATGCTTCCTTTTAAGACATCATCTATTTTCAAAAATAAATTTTATATATTATTTGTTTTGCTTACTTTTTGTATCGTCTTGCAAAATGGAGCATTGTGTATTATTGGAAATATCTTTTTACCCAACGGAACTTTTGAGTTACTAACACTTGTCAAATATACAGGATATTGCTTTGTATCATCTTTACCTGTATTGGCATTTATGCTTTTGGTGTCATCACGATGTGAAAATATATGGTTTACATTAGGTATTGGAGTAGCAGGTTTTTTTAGCGGTATGGCAATGTCCCTTTCAGATATATCACTATTTCTTGTCAATCCATTTGTACTGATGATGAAACCTGCGGTAGCTTCAACAGCAAGTATTGATACAGGTATTTTAATATTGGGAGTTTTTGAAACAATCATATTCTTTATGATTGGCTGGTATCTTTGCAAAATAAAGCATTATGAATAAAAGGGGGGCAATCGTATGTCAATTATTGAATTGTTAAAAATAGAATTTATGAAAGTAAAAAGGTCTATGATTTTACCTTTGCTTTTAATTCCGCCTATCTTAGTTGTGATTTCTGGCGTATCTAGTATTAGTATGTATATGACGCCAGAATATACAGACGCTTGGTCGGCAATGTTCATTCAAAGTGCATTACTTTTTGGATATTATTTACTTCCATTTTCAATGGTAATTGTTTGCGTTATGATTTCCAACAGAGAAACAAAGAATAATGGTATATTAAAAATGCTTGCTTTGCCCATCAGTAAAGGAAAACTTGCATTGGCAAAGTTCTTTGTATTATTAAGTTTTTTAATGATTGAATTATTAATCTTTTTCAGTTCATTCATCATTGCAGGCATTATTGCTACTAAAATAATGAATGTGGCAGAAAATATTCCTGTTTTCTACTTACTCACATGGACATTAAAATTGTTTGCAACAATGATTCCAGCTATTGCTTGTATGTGGGCGATTACTGTACTATTTGAAAAACCACTATTGTCTATGGGATTAAATTTACTCTTAATAATTCCGGGGGTTTTAATTGCTAATACGCCTTTATGGTTAGTGTACCCTTATTGTTATAGTGGTTATGTCGTATCAGACGCATTACATACTGTAACAACGACGGGAACAGGAAGTACAATATCGCTATTTCCTTTTATACCGTGTGCTGTAATCATATCAGCCCTTGCACTATATGTTTCTATTAAATGCTTTGGACGAAAAGAAATGAGGTAATATAAAATGAAAAAAAATAAATTAAGTGTTATTACATTTATCATTTCGCTGTTACCATTTATCACGTTATTGATTTCTCTTTTTACAGAAGAAATTACAGGAGGACTTCAAACGGGATTGATTGTATTAAATGTAATCTCGATATTATCTGGTTTTGTTCTTTCGGTTTCGTTAGTAAAAAATCCCAAACGACGAGATGTATTTTCAATCGTCGCTTTATGTGTTAGTGCTTTTTTCGGTTTTCTTATGTTTGGTATTTTAGCTTTTGGCTTAATAGCCACTTTTATGTAAAAAATGTTTATGAAAAATATATAGATTAAAGGTTATTTGAAATATGATAGGTCTAAAAAAACGAGATATTAAAAAAGCTTTGAAAGCAGGTGCAAAGGCTGGCGGTGTTTCATTGGCTGATATACGGGCTGATATTGAAGCAACGATTGATGAAGCCATGAACAGCCCAGACCCAGAGGTGCAGGCAAATTTCAAAAAATATTTTGGTAATAAACGCCCTACCCCAGAAGAATATATTTACAAGATTACCAAAAAGACAAAGATTTGAAAAAAGGCTTGCTCCATACATATTGTATGATCTGCAAGCCTTAATCTATTTCAGAGGAAATTTAACAGTAAAAGTAGCACCGCCACCAGCAGTATCATTGATAGTTATTGTGCCGTTCAGCATTTGGGTTAATTCTTTGGCGATACTTAGTCCCAGTCCAAAATTTGATTTGTTCGTATGGGACTTGTCGCCACTATAAAAGCGGTCAAAAATATACTGCTTATCTTCATCAGAAATGCCTTGTCCGTGGTCTGCCACAGAAAAAGCAATATTCTTTTCGGTGGCGATTACTTCTATCTCTATCAAAGAATTATTCTTGGAATGTTGAATGGCATTATCCATAAAGACACACAAGATTTGAAACAGTCTGTCTTTGTCAGTAAGCATGGCAGGATAACTTTCTTCGGATAAATGTAGTTTTAGTTCTAAATTCTGCTTCATGCAGACTGGTTCGTAGGTTTCATATAACGTAATGAGCAAGGTATCTACATTGATTGTGCTTTTATGCAATGTCCATGTTTTTGCGTCAGAAGAAGCTAAAAGTAACATATCTTTGACTAAACGGGATAACCGCATACATTCAAAATCTATGGTCTGTACGGCTTGCCTTGCCTGTTCGTTTAAGGGAACATTATCAAGAAGCATATCCGTGTTGGAAATCATAACAGCAAGTGGAGATTTTAATTCATGGGACGCTGTTGCAACAAAATCTTTTTGGCTTTGCAATATTCGTTCTGTTGGGGCAAAAGACTTTTTCAGCAGATAACGGGTTAGTATGATAACAACGATACAAGCCAAAAGCCAGATAAGAAGATATATCGGTAATGTCTTTTGTAAAATATCCGTCAAGCCAGCTGTCTGATAAAGAAAAGTCCCATGATATACGGTATCATTTGCTGTCATAATTGTAGCAGGAATAACAAAATAAGTATCGTGATGTTTTCCTTTTATTTCCAGAAAACCGCCTTGTGAAGTTGTGGTGCTTTCTGTTTGTGATAATGGCTGTGTAGAAATCTGTTTTTCTACATCATGCAACAACTTGTCCGCAGAAGTTGGAAATGGAAAATCACTTTGATAAACGGTATTCCCTTTTGTATCGCTAATCAAGGAAAAAATATGATAACTTTCTTCGTAGGCTTTGAGTGCTTTATCCATATCCGAAGAATCACTTTCCGCTTGATAAATCAGCAAGGTTGTTAATCTTTGAAACAAGGTACTTTCGTTGATTTTCTCCGTATAAACCGTATTCGCAACAACAAAGAAAATCACAAGGGTAATAATCAGCATAACAGAACTTGCAAACAGAATATGAAGTTTTCGGTATAAATTATTTAACATGTTTCTTTCTCCAGTTTGTACCCTGCCCCGTAGACCGTTGTTATTTTACAGGAACTTTTTAACTCTTTTAGGCGTTTTCGCAGAAAAGAAATGTAACTGTCTACATTGCCAGTTTCTACCTCGGAAGAACTGCCCCAGATTTTAAGGATTAGCTGTTCACGGGAAAATAGTGTTTCTGGGTTCTGCATAAATACAAAAGTCAATTCGGTTTCCTTTGAAGTTAATAAAATAGAATTGACGGGTGTAGATAAGGTTCGGCTGTCTTTATCAAAAGTTAAATCTCCATATTGTAATTTAGACGATAACTGGATATTGGCAGGTCGCCTTGTCAATGCCCGAACCCTTGCAAGCAATTCTTTGATATGAAATGGCTTTACTAAGTAATCATCAGCACCGCCGTCTAAACCCTCCACCCGATTATCAAGGGTACTCATGGCTGTAATGATAAGGATAGGAATAGATATTCCTTTTCTACGCATAGATTTTATGATTGTTAAGCCGTCAATAATCGGTAGCATACGGTCTACAATGGCAATGTCATAAGCATAGTCTGTATTTAAGGCATACAGCATAGCGGTTTCCCCGTCATTGCAACAATCAACCATATAGTTTTCTTTTTCCAGCGAATTTTTTTATATTTTTTACATAATTCTAAATCATCTTCCAGAAGAAGTATTTTCATAATGTATCAATCCTTTTCTATATAAATTATAGACAGTATAACAGAAAAGTCTGTAAAAATCCTCTAAAAAATGATGATGATTTTCTTACTTTTTTACAGGATTTTTAGAATGGTTTGCTTTTACAATAGGGGCATATCGAACAAGAAAGGTGGAATACAAAAATGAAAAAGACAAACATCAGTAAATTCATAGCAGTTGGATTATGTATCTGTGCATTGACGGGGTGTGGTGCAAGTCCAGATGAGAAACCAGATACGTCTAATCCTATTGTCAATTCTAATACGAATGAAGAAAATGCAAATGGTTCTTCAGAAAATAAAGGAAACGACATATTAGATTCTGCTAATTTGATAGGAAGTGTTTTGGAATTTACAGACAATGGTTGCTTGGTAAATCAAGCAAAAGATATTGAGGGGGGAGCTGGGATAAAAATAGAAGCACCGGGAATGGAAAAAAAAGAGAATGCTGTTTCTGTAACCTATAACCCAGATTGTGAATTTGTCATTGCCACAGTAAATGCACAGTCTGGTGTTACAAATGTAACAACGGGTTCTATATCCGATGTGAAAAAGCAATCTGAAGTATATCTCTATGGAGAGTTTGCAGACACAAATCATTTCAATGCAACAAAGGTTGTCATAGCCCATTGGGAATAGAGGTGTGAAGTATGAAGTTTTATCAACTTGGTTTTCGCTATTTACAGCGAAAAAAAGGGAAAACCATTCTTCTGTTGATTGTTTTGATACTTGTAAACAGTATGATTTTAGGTACAAGCATGATTTTAAGGACTACAAATGAGTCCAAACAAGCCATGCAGGAAAAGACAAACTCTAAGATTGTGGCTGAAATTACAAGTAAGGACAGCAAGATAACAGAGAATGAAGTAAACAAGATTGAAACGCTAGAAGATGTTTCGTCTATCAACCGCATTGGTAGACAAGAGGTATTTCCGAATAATTTTGCTCCCGTTACGCTCAATACTTCTACGAATGAGGAAAATTTGAAAATAGCACTGCTTTCCTATGATGATTTGGAAAAGGACAGCCCTTTTTCAGAAATGCAGTACCGCTTAGCTTCTGGCGATTATATCAAGCGTGAGAAAAAGGGTGCTGTTATCAATGCGAACCTTGCAAATCAAAATGAGCTAAAAGTTGGAGATACGATTGAATTAAGTACAGAAAACGGAACAAAAGTATCTGTTCAGATTATTGGAATTTTCATGTCCGCAGGAAATGCGGAAAAAGACCAGCCGTCAGAAACTACCGCAGTCAATCGAATAGAAAATCAAATCTTTATTGACAACAGTACTTATAAAGAATTGTTCAAAGAAGCTGAATTTGAAAAAATCTGCATTTACTCAAAAAGACCAGAAAAATTAGATGTGCTGGAAACCAGCCTGCAAAAAATATTCGGAAATGATGTAGCACTTAGCACGTCTGATACCCTTTATCAACAGATGTCTGCTCCATTAGAGCAAATCAGTAAGGTGGCAAATCTTATGCTGGTACTTACATTGGTAACTGGTACTGTTGTTGTTTCCCTGCTGTTATGTATGTGGATGCGGACAAGGCAAAAAGAGGTGGCAATCTTTATGAGCCTCGGCAAGACAAAAAGTGAAATTTTCCTGCAAACTTTATTAGAAGCAGGCAGTGTATTTACACTTTCGGTTTTAGGAGCAACAGCCATTGGTAAATTGTTCTCGGGCGTTTTGCAAAACGTCATTACCGGTTCAGAAACAGTAACAGAAAATCTGAAAGTGGTTTTGCAGATACAAGATATTGGAATGTTGTTCCTTTTAGGCGGTGCAGTTATTTTGGTGGCATTGTGCTGTTCCATTCTTCCGATATTACGAGCAAACCCAAAAGATATATTAGCAAAAATGGAGGGATAGTACATGAATTTTTTTGGATTGGCAAGGCGTTCTGTGTTCAGAAAGCCCGTAAAAAGTATTCTCTTATTGTTGATTGTTTTTGCAATCAGTACCTTGCTTCTTGCAGGTGTGGCGAGCAAAAATGCCAGTATTGAGGTGCAGGACAAAACCAGACAAGCCATAGGTGCAGGCTTTCTTTTAGAAAGAAATGCAGAGTACCGAACAAAGCGAGTTCGTGAATACTCAGAAAAGATTGGTAATGATAAGGAAGGTAGTTTTGGTGGCTACCATCAGGAAAAAGAGATTATCAATGGTGTGGAGACTTGGACAGGCTGGACAACAAATGAATTTGAAAGCTTAGATATAAAAGACATTGAGAAATTGGCAAAAGCAAAAGGAATTGCTGATTACAATATTACAACAGTAACAACTCCCGTAAACCCTGTAAATTTCAAAAGGATTGAAGATAAAGATGTAGACCAGAATGCAGATGTTGGCGGTGTAAGTTTAATTGGAAACAAAGATATGAAACTAGACAGAAATGTTTTATCTGGAAACCTGCATATCAAAGAGGGACGAATGATAACCCCAGAGGATAAAGATATGTGTGTCATTTCAGAGGAACTGGCAAAGCAAAATAATCTGAAAATCGGCGATAAGATTTCTTTTAATGATTACCACGATACTGAAAATTCAAAGGTATCAGAAGCTGAGATTGTTGGAATTTATCAAGTGGATCAAAAGATGTCCCCACTTATGCAGGGAGATACTTACCGTTCGGAAAATGTAATATTTACAGATTTGAGATTTCCAGAAAAGGCAGAGGGTGAAACAAGTCCATTATATGAAAGAGCCTATTTCAAAGTGGAAGATGTGGAAGCTTACGACGAAGTAAAAGAAAATCTGCAAAAAGTAGACATCAATTGGGAGCAATATGATTTGATTGACAATAACGGAAATTCCGAAACCATGTCCTCAAACTTCAATGATTTAGCAAAAGTAAGCGAAATGATGATATTGGTAATCTCTGTTGCAAGTTTTGTTATCCTTGTTTTAGTATTTCTTTTCTGGTTGAAAAATCGGGTGCAGGAAGTCGGTATTTTCTTATCTCTCGGTGTTCCGAAATTTAGAATTATCGGACAAATTTGGAGCGAAGCGATTATGATTGCTGTTCTTTCCCTTATGTTATCCTTTGCTGTCGCTCCTGCCGTTTCCAAAGCAACTGCAAATTATCTGGTATCACAGCAGGTTCAGCAAATGCAGGAGGAAGAAAAGAATAATGAGGGAAAAGTATCCACAGAATACGTTGCACCAAAGCAGGACGTGCAGAGTATCAGCGTAGAGGTTACACCAGAAATGTATCTACTGGACGGTGTAAGTGTTCTTGTGTTGATAACGGCTTCTGTTCTGGTATCTGGAATTGTAATACTAAAGAGAAACCCGAAAGATATTTTATCGGAAATGAGTTAGGAGGACGACGAAAATGTTAGAAGTAAAGAATGTAAGCTATGCTTACAAAACAAAAAAAGATAAAACCATTTTGAATAATGTATCTGCTACTTTCGAGGAGGGTATCTTCTATACCATTGTCGGTCCGAGTGGTGCAGGAAAAACAACACTCTTATCGTTGTTAGCAGGCTTAGACACAGCGGTAAAAGGGACTGTACTTTGCAATGGCGAGGACATTACAAAAAAAGGGCTGAATTACCACAGAAAGCATAATATCTCATTGGTATTTCAAAATTATAATCTGATTGATTATTTGACAACGGTTGAAAATGTCAAATTAGGTGGTAGTGGAAATGCTGAAAAATTATTGGAAGAAGTCGGCATTGGAAAAGAATACTGGCAGAGAAATGTATTGCAACTATCTGGTGGACAACAACAGCGTGTGGCGATTGCAAGAGCTTTAGCCAGCGACGCTCATGTACTTTTGGCAGATGAACCGACGGGAAATCTTGATGAAACTACCGCTGATGAAATCATTGCTTTGCTGAAAAAGACTGCACATGAATTAGGAAAATGTGTTGTTGTCGTTACACATAGTAAGCATTTGGCAGAAGAAGCCGACGAAATCTTAGAAATTAAAAACGGTGCAATTTCTTTTCTGTCTGAATAAACAAGAATAGTGCCGTAAAGGAGCTGTCATTATGGAATATTTTAGATATACCTCGACACAATCAATTTGACCCTAACGGCATTGTTATAAGAACTAAATACAATACAGTTTCAAAGGCTCGTACAGACTATATGTTTTGTGCGGGCTTTTTTCATGCCAGAAAAAAATTTTTTAAGTTTTTTTTGATTTTGGTTACGCTGTACCCCACTTTCAACGCGGTATATATGAAAAGGGGCAGACACCTCTTTTCGACTAGCGAAAGGAGGTGAGGAAAATAAAACCGTCAGAACTACAAGAAAAAACCTGTCATCAATTCGATTGTGCTATTAAAACAGTTATACGTCATAGAGCGATTGACTTCTATCGAGCGATACGTCGTTCAGAGAAAAAAGAAATGCCATTCGCCGAAATTATGGACGACCTCTTAAATTCCATAGGCACAGAAGATACATATTCTACGGATTATGTTGCAGTATTTGAAGTCTGTGGCGAAAAAGTGTCAATCGAAGATGAACAACTGGCTCGTGCATTGAAAGCTATTGAAGAACGAAAGCGTAATATCGTTTTACAGTATTTTTTCATTGGGGACACGGACACTTATATTGGAAAAATGCTTGACTGTTCCAGAGCTAATGTAACAAAATGCAGAATACAAGCACTCGACAAGCTAAAGCAACTGATTGAGGAGGAAAAAGAGAAATGCCAAAAGAGCTGACACCGACTTTCACGGTTATTTCCAAAGCATGCGACGGCGACGAAACAGCTATTTCAAAAATCTTGGAGTTTTACGACCCATTTATCAATCAGTGCTGTATGCGTCCGTTTTACGATGATAACAACAACTTGCGTCTTGCGGTAGATTTGGAAATGAAAGGTTTTATCAAAGAAGCGATTATTCGTAAAATCTTAAACTTTGATATTAAACGCTTCTAATTCATATCGGGATTGATTATGCCCGTCTGGTCTTTGACAACTGAATAAAGCAGACAGATACGTTTGTGAGATAGCAAGCCACGGGGACTGTACGCCATGACCTTTCCAAAAGAAAGCGAGCGACCCATGCAGTGATCCGAGAGCGACCGTTGGAAAAGTCGCTTTGCCACGACCTATCCTCACAGAATAATGATACGTCCGCATGGTGCGGTTCTGCCCACAGGAATGGGAATGGTTGAGATACCAACGGAGCTTTCCAAAGCCGTCTGCCTGCTTGTAAAAAATGACACACAGTAAAGGGGGTGCATAGATTATGAACAATACTGATGTGCCTATCTGGGAAAAATATACTCTGACGATTGAAGAAGCGTCTAAATACTTCCGCATTGGCGAAAAGAAATTGCGTAAATTAGCCGAAGAAAATATTGACGCTGGCTGGGTTATCGTGAACGGTAATCGTATTCAGATTAAGCGAAAACAATTTGAAAAAATCATAGATACATTGGACGAAATCTAATGTCATTGAGCCGTAGATATGGTATAATAAGGTATAGCGTATCACGGCTCATTCCATGACGGAAAGGAGCTTTACACTATGTCTAATGTAAAACGAAAAGACAGTAAAAATCGCAATTTGCGTAATGGAGAGAGCCAGCGAAAAGACGGAAGATACGTTTATAAATATACCGATATAT
>ENA-OPZZ01002087-OPZZ01002087.1-human-gut-metagenome-genome-assembly--contig:-NODE-2087-length-10669-cov-3.830013_pt1 | contig 10669 bp, 7 predicted proteins | sample MGYA00242487_ERZ504511 | MGnify/ENA primary metagenome ERZ504511 (study PRJEB26092, sample SAMD00036241) | human gut metagenome | host: Homo sapiens | study: EMG produced TPA metagenomics assembly of... | reverse complement strand
TGCCGGAATTGAAGAATTTGCAGAATGTGTGCCGATCCAGGCAATGGAGTTTGACAAACTGGTCGCATTTGCAAAAGAACAGGCAATCGATCTTACGGTAGTTGGTATGGATGATCCTCTGGTTGGCGGTATCGTAGATGCATTTGAGGCAGAAGGACTGCGTGTATTCGGACCGAGAAAGAATGCAGCAATCCTGGAAGGCTCCAAGGCATTTTCCAAAGACCTGATGAAAAAATATAATATTCCGACCGCTGCTTACGAAACATTTACCGATGCATCCGCAGCACTTGCATATCTGGAAAAAGCAGATTTCCCGATTGTTCTGAAAGCAGACGGACTGGCACTCGGAAAAGGTGTGCTGATCTGCAATACGCCAGAAGAAGCAAAAGACGGTGTAAAAACCATCATGGAGGACAAGAAATTCGGTACAGCCGGCAATACAATGGTGGTAGAAGAGTTCATGACCGGAAGAGAAGTGTCTGTACTTTCTTATGTGGACGGCAAGACCATCAAGACGATGACTTCCGCACAGGATCACAAACGTGCCGGAGACGGCGATACCGGACTGAACACCGGTGGTATGGGAACTTTCTCTCCAAGTCCGTTCTATACCGAAGAAGTGGATGCATTCTGCAAAAAATATATCTATCAGGCAACGGTCGATGCGATGGCAGCAGAAGGAAGAGAGTTCAAAGGCATTATCTTCTTCGGACTGATGTTGACCGAAAAAGGTCCTCGTGTCCTGGAGTACAATGCAAGATTCGGTGATCCGGAAGCACAGGTTGTCCTGCCGCGTATGAAAACCGATATCATTGACGTTTTTGAGGCGTGCATTGACGGAACACTTGACCAGATCGACCTGCAGTTTGAGGACAATGCGGCAGTCTGCGTCGTACTGGCATCCGACGGTTATCCGGTGAAATACGACAAAGGTTTCGTAATCCGTGGTCTTGACAAATTCAAAGATAAAGATGGTTACTATGTATTCCATGCCGGAAGCAAACGCACGGAAGAAGGCATCGTGACAAACGGCGGCCGTGTCCTCGGTGTGACTGCAAAGGGAAAAGACCTCAAAGAGGCCCGTGCAAATGCCTATGCAGCGGTAGAGTGGATTGATTTTGAGAATAAATATTATCGTCATGATATTGGAAAAGCGATTGACGAAGCATAAACGTTTTTGAAGGGAGAAAACATGATGTGGAAAAAGACCTGGAAAATCTGGGCAGTGTGCATGATGCTCCTGCTCTGTATTTCCGGAGTGACTGTGTTTGCAAGTGGTTCCGATGACAATTCCCTTTCGGATCTTGGCATCGAGAATGCGACGAGTATTTCTCCGGATTTTGAGTACAGCACAACGGAGTATGAGGTGGAGGTTCCGGAAGGCACGACTGAACTGCAGCTAAGTCCGGTGACTTCCGACGGTGCAGCGACCTGTGAAGTTTCCGGTCAGACTCTGACGGACGGAAAGACAACGGTTTACATAACGGTAACATCCGAGAGCGGTATGCAGGCAACGTATACCCTGAATGTGCAGGCGGAGCGTCCAAATGCGGCAGAACAGATCGCAGCAGCGAACGAGACGGATGCACAGACGGAGGCAGCAACCGAGAAAGCAAAAGAGGCACAGACAGAAACAGAAACGGAGACAGAAGCCGTTTCTGATGCGGCAAATGCCGTGCTCCAGAAAGTAGACAAGATCAAATCAGATGCGGATTTTTCCATAAAAGTGATCTACGCTCTGGTGGCTCTGTCGGTTCTTCTGATCTTTCTGGTGATCAACCTGATCCTGAAAAACCGTGATCTGAAAGATGATCTTCGCGATACGCAGGAAAGACTGGATATGCAGACCAACGAGTTTGCAAGAAAAGAGTATTATCTGGCAACGGAAAATTATTATGCACCGACGCAGCAGCAGGAGGCAACCGGTATGGTTCAGGAGGAAGAACCGCAGCCAGTACATCCGGAAACAGAAGCTGCTCCGGCAGTGGAAGAAGCATTCGGTGAAAATAAAAAGACCGGGCCGGTAAAAGCAGACCGGAAAAGCCGCAGAGAGAAAAAGCGTCAGCAGAAGCAGGCAAAACAGGAGATGGCAGAAATGCAGGATGATCCATCCGGTGCACAGCCACAGGAGGCACAGGTGAAACATACACCGCAGCCAACAGGCAATGCAGCACAGCCTGCACCGAAGAAAACAAAGAAAAAAGCAGATATCAATATGATCGATCTGTAAGAAGAGATTGAAATTCAATATCGTAAAAGAAAAACGCACCCGAAATGCTTTTCAAGAGCACTACGGGTGCGTTTTTTACGTTCGACTTGAAACAATTTATGCCATCAGAGCATCAGCCAGAGCTTCCAGCTGAGCAACATCCGCTTCTTTCATTGCAGATTTGATCGTTACGACCGGTTCTGCGTTGGTGATGTTTTTCAGCTCGCCCATGATAGCCTGCATCTGTTTTGCAGTGCAAGGAGCCCAGGTTCCGTTCTGGATGTAGCCGACGGTACGTTTCTGGAAGTTCTTTACCTTGAGTTTACGCAGGAATGTCTCCATGCAAGGGAAGATGCCGCCGTCGTAGGAAGCAGCAGCGACCACCAGTCTGTCATAACGATAAGCATCTGCGATGGCAGACGGCATATCATCTCTGGCAAGGTCATAGAGAACCACATTTTTCTCGCCTTTTGCTTTCAGGATCTCCGCCAGTTTCTTTGCAGCGATCAGGGTATTTCCGTGAATGGAAGCACATGCGATCACAACGCCCTTTTCTTCCGGTTCGTAGCTGCTCCAGGTCAGATATTTGCCTATGTAATAGCCAAGGTTTTCTTTCAGGATCGGACCGTGCAGCGGGCAGATCATCTGGATATCCAGAGTGGCAGCCTTTTTCAGAAGATTCTGAACCTGTACGCCGTATTTGCCAACGATGTTGATAAAATAGCGTCTTGCTTCGTCTTCCCATGGCTCGTCTGCATCCAGGGCACCGAATTTACCGAAACCGTCAGCGGAGAACAGGATCTTTTCGGACTGCTCATAAGCAACCATAACTTCCGGCCAGTGAACAAGCGGAGCCATAAAGAACTGAAGCGTGTGAGTACCGAGATTTACCGTATCGCCTTCGCCTACAACCACCTTGCGGTCATCGCTTAAATCCACATCAAAGAACTGTGCGATCATCGTGAACGTTTTCGGATTTCCGATCACCTTGATGTCCGGATACAGATCCAGCAGTGTCTTTAAGTTTCCGGCATGGTCCGGTTCCAGGTGTGAAACAACCACATAGTAAGGCTTTTTGTCACCCAGCGTTTCCTTCAGGTTGGCAAGCCATCCTTCCGTACCGCGTCGATCTACGGTGTCCATGATCGTGATCTTGTCATCTAAGATCACATAAGAATTGTAAGAAACACCGTTTGGAACGACATACTGACTTTCAAAAAGATCAATATTCTTATCATCTACGCCAACGTATACGATAGAATCAGATATAAAAACGTCTTTCATTTCAAAGAACCTCCTGTGTATATTAAAGATCGGCATTTACCTAAAAGATTATACCGCACAAAAAATACTTTGACTACAAAAAAATCAAAAAGGTGGTATAATGTCTGTAACGCTAGGGATTGTGAAAATGCGAAGCATGGAACAATCCGCAGGGCGTTACTGAAGTGGAGAGAATCATAATACTGTTATACACAAGGAGGCTTCATGATGAATCAGACATTACAGGATTTAAAGACAAGAAGAAGCTGCCGGAGATATCGTCCGGAGCAGATAAAAGAAAGCGAACTGGAACAGATCCTTGAGGCGGGCGTGTTTGCACCAACCGGCATGGGTATGCAGTCCCCGAAGATTGTGGTTGTTCAGGATAAAGAAACCATTGAAGAGCTGAGCAAAATGAATGCGAAGATCATGGGCGTGACATCTGATCCATTCTACGGAGCACCGACGGTGCTGATCGTGCTGGCAGACAAGAACAGAAACACCTATCTGGAAGACGGTTCACTTGTCATGGGCAATCTGATGAATGCGGCACATGCCGTTGGCGTGGCGTCCTGCTGGATCCACCGTGCAAAAGAAGAGTTTGAAAGTGAAGAAGGAAAAGCTCTTCTGAAAAAATGGGGCATTGAAGGTGATTATGCCGGAATCGGTCACTGTATTTTAGGCTATGCGGCAGAGAGCGGAGAAGCCCCGGCAAAACCGAGAAAAGAAGATTATGTTGTGAGAGTGCAGGGATAAGATATGTTACATGAACAGCTGACGGAAAATGATGTCCAAAAAAAATCAAAGAAGAGAATTGAATATCGAAAACTGACTGTTCGAAAAAATGCGATCGAGGCAGTCAAAGAGGCGAGAGCACATGGGGATTTAAGCGAAAATTTTGAGTATCATGCCGCCAAAAAAGATAAAAATATGAACGAGAGCCGTATCCGTTATCTGGAGAGAATGTTAAAAAATGCCGAAATCGTATCGGATCAGTCAAAATCCGACGAAGTCGGGATCAACAATACGGTGACACTCTATATGGAAGATGATGACGAAGAAGAAACCTACAAGATCGTCACATCGATCCGCGGCAATTCCATGAAAGGCCACATCAGCACGGAGTCCCCGATGGGAAAAGCCCTGCTCGGACATAAAGTCGGAGAGAGGGTATATATCAAAGTCAATGAAAATTTCGGCTATTATGCCGTGATCCGCAAAATTGAAAATACCGATGACGGAGGAGATGAAATCCGGAAATTCTGATTTCTAAAATCTGAAAAATTCCTATGAAAGGACTGTTCTGACGACAGTAAGCTTTCCATTGTGAGGTCGCCTTCAACGGTACAGTATTCTGCACAGGAATATCAGATTTTATGAAAACTTAAGTTTTAAAAACAGTCAGGGTACTTGTCTGTTGAAAAAAATGATAGTACAATATGTCGAAATACGGTGAAAGTGGAAGGAATGAAAAATGAGACGTAAAAAAGTTTTATTTATTGTGAATCCAAGATCCGGAAAAGGACAGATCAGAAATGCACTGTTGGATATCGCAGATATTTTTATCAAAGGAGGGTTGGATGTCACGCTCTATGTGACACAGAAACCACAGGATGCGAGCAGAGTTGTGGAGAAACGGGCTGCAAAGTTTGATCTTGTCGCCTGCAGCGGCGGTGACGGGACACTGGATGAAGTGGTGACCGGTATGATGAACAGCGAGATCAGACGCCCGATCGGCTATATCCCGGCAGGAAGCACAAACGATTTTGCAAACAGCCTGCAGATCCCGAAAAGGATGACGGAAGCGGCACAGTGTATCGTAGAGAACAACGTTTATCCGTGTGATGTCGGCTCTTTTAACAGTGATTATTTTGTATATATCGCTGCATTTGGAATGTTTACCGAAGTGTCTTATCAGACAAACCAGGATGTCAAAAATGTACTTGGCCATCTTGCTTATGTTTTAGAAGGTGCCAAGTGTATTTTTAATGTTAAATCTTATGAAGTGGAGATTGAACTGAACGGTGAGAAGATCAGAGATGAATTTATTTATGGAATGATCACCAATTCAGAATCCGTAGGTGGTTTCCGCAGCATTACAGGAAAAAACATCCGGCTGGATGATGGTCTGTTTGAAGTGACGATGATCAAAACGCCACGAAACGCCATAGAACTTCAGGAGATTATTACAAGCCTCCTTCGCGGGGAGATGGACAGCAACTATATTATCAGCTATAAGACCAGACAGGTTGTCATTCGTTCCGAGATTGCAATTCCATGGACGCTGGATGGTGAATATGGCGGCGATCATAAAGAAGTTGAAATCTGCTGTCATCAGAAAGCAGTGGATATCATTGTCAATCATCAGTTTGGCGAGAGTGAAATCTAGTACTCAGGAAAAAAACAGGGGATATTTGACTAAAAAAGTATTTTCTTTTTGGTGCAATTAGGTTATAATAAAGCCAACACCAAAAATCACAAAGTGTGGAGGTAAAAAATATGTTAGTTTCAGCAAAAGAAATGTTACAGAAAGCAAAAGCAGGTCATTATGCAGTAGGACAGTTCAACATCAACAACCTTGAGTGGACAAAAGCAATCCTGCTGACAGCACAGGAGAACAACTCACCGGTTATCCTTGGTGTATCTGAAGGTGCCGGCAAATATATGACAGGATACAAAACTGTTGTAGGTATGGTAAATGGTATGATGGAAGAACTGAACATCACAGTTCCGGTTGCTCTGCATCTGGATCACGGCAGCTACGAAGGATGCCTGAAATGTGTAGAAGCCGGATTCTCATCTATCATGTATGATGGTTCTCACAGCCCGATTGACGAAAACGTTGCAAACACAAAGAAACTGGTAGAAATCTGCAAAGAACATGGTATGTCTCTGGAAGCAGAAGTTGGTTCTATCGGCGGTGAAGAAGACGGCGTTATAGGTGCGGGTGAATGTGCAGATCCTCAGGAATGCAAGAGAATTGCAGATCTTGGTATTGACTTCCTGGCAGCTGGTATCGGTAACATTCATGGTAAATATCCGGCAAACTGGGAAGGATTAAGCTTCGAGACTCTGGACGCTGTTCAGGCTCTGACAGGAGATCTGCCTCTGGTACTGCACGGTGGTACAGGCATCCCGACAGACATGATCAAAAAAGCAATCAGCCTTGGCGTTGCAAAGATCAATGTAAATACAGAGTGCCAGCTGGCATTTGCAGCAGCTACACGTGAATACATCGAAGCTGGTAAAGATCTGGAAGGAAAGGGATTTGACCCGCGTAAACTTCTGGCTCCTGGATTCGAAGCAATCAAAGCTACAGTAAAAGAAAAAATGGAAATTTTCGGCTCTATCGACAAAGCCTGAGAATTATTTCTCTGAAATTTTATAAATTTTGTAGAAAAATTAAATTATACTTGCATTTGCCAAAAATGTGGAGTATGGTAGTAGCAAAATTAAAAATGATGAGCGAGAGAACAAAGACGTTCTGCCCCGAAAGGGGCGGAGCGTCTTTTTTGGTTTTCTGTAAAGAAGCAGAAAGGTTACAGAGAAATTCTGTTCCGGCTTATCGCAGAAAGGATGAGAAGAAGACATGACTGAAAAGATGAATGTTGCAAAGATTTTTGGTGAAAATGTATTCAACGACAAAGTGATGCAGGAGCGTCTGCCGAAAAAAGTGTATAAAGCACTGAGAAAAACCATTGATGAGGGAAAAGAACTGGATCCGATGGTAGCAGATGTGGTGGCAGAAGCTATGAAAAACTGGGCAGTAGAAAAAGGTGCAACACATTACACACACATTTTCCAGCCTCTTACCGGTGTAACAGCAGAAAAACACGATGCATTTATCACAGCACCGAGACAGGACGGTACCGTACTGATGGAGTTCTCCGGAAAAGAACTGATCAAAGGAGAACCGGATGCTTCTTCCTTCCCGTCAGGAGGTCTTCGAGCTACGTTTGAAGCCAGAGGATATACAGCATGGGATTGTACTTCACCGGCTTATGTACGTGAAGATGCAGCAGGAGCGATCCTCTGTATTCCGACCGCATTCTGCTCTTACACAGGTGAGGCACTGGATCAGAAAACACCGCTGCTGCGTTCCATGGAAGCAATCAATGAGCAGGCACTGAGACTTCTGAGACTGTTTGGAAATACAACCTCCAAAAAAGTAACACCGTCCGTTGGACCGGAACAGGAATACTTCCTGGTTGACAAACAGAAATATCTGCAGAGAGAAGATCTGATCTTTACCGGACGTACCCTGTTCGGAGCAATGCCTCCGAAAGGACAGGAACTGGATGACCATTATTTCGGAACCATCCGTCAGCGTATTGCTTCTTATATGAAAGATGTCAACGAAGAACTCTGGAAACTTGGTATCTCCGCAAAAACACAGCATAACGAAGTAGCACCGGCACAGCACGAGCTGGCACCGATCTATGCAGAAGCAAACATTGCAGTTGATCACAACCAGCTGGTTATGAAAACACTGAAAAAAGTAGCATGCCAGCATGGAATGCAGTGCCTGCTTCATGAGAAACCATTTGACGGTGTGAATGGTTCCGGTAAACATAACAACTGGTCCATCACAACCGATGACGGTATCAATCTGTTAGATCCGGGCAAAACACCGCATGAGAATGTACAGTTCCTTATGGTACTGACCTGTATCTTAAAAGCAGTCGATGAGCATGCAGATCTGCTTCGTGAATCCGCAGCCGATCCTGGAAATGATCACAGACTGGGAGCAAACGAGGCACCGCCGGCTATCATTTCTGTATTCCTTGGAGAACAGCTGGAGGATGTACTGGAACAGCTGATCAGCACAGGAACTGCTACACACAGTAAAGCAGGCGGTGTACTGCATACCGGTGTCAAGAGACTTCCGGATTTTGCAAAAGATGCAACGGACCGTAACCGTACTTCACCGTTTGCATTTACCGGAAATAAATTCGAGTTCCGTATGGTAGGTTCCCGTGATTCCATCGCCGGACCAAACGTGGTACTGAACACGATCGTAGCAGATGCATTCTCACAGGCATGCGATGTACTGGAAAAAGCAGATGACTTTGAACTGGCTGTACATGATCTGATCAAAGAATATGCAACCGATCACCAGAGAATCGTATTTAACGGAAACGGTTATTCCGATGAATGGGTAGCAGAAGCAGAAAGAAGAGGACTGCCGAACATCAAATCCATGGTGGATGCAATCCCGTGCCTGGCAACGGATAAGGCAGTAGAACTGTTCGGCAAATACAAAGTTTTCTCAAAAGCAGAACTTGAGTCCCGTGTAGAGATTAAATATGAGAACTATGCAAAGGCTATTAATATAGAAGCAAAGACGATGATCGACATGGCTTCCAAACAGATCCTGCCGGCAGTCATCGGCTATACCAAATCTCTGGCAGATACTATCCTGGCAGTTAAAGGTGCAGGTGCACCGACAACCGTACAGACAGATCTGCTGAACGATGTAAGCAAACTGCTGGAAGAGGCAAAGGCAGCCCTGGTAACACTGGAAGAAGTGACCGACAAAGCAGCCGAAGCAGGAGATATGGCAGCTGAAGCAAGATACTTCCACGAGAGCGTTGTACCGGCTATGGCAGCCCTTCGTACACCGGTTGACAAACTGGAAGTACTGGTAGATAAGAAAGTATGGCCGATGCCATCCTATTCCGATCTGCTGTTCGAAGTATAAAAAATGTAAAGATACAGTGGTTTCCCCACCCTGTTATTCCATCCCAAAAAGTAATGAAAGGAACAGAAATCAACAAAAGATTTCTGTTCCTTTTTTGGTGTGCAGCGATTCTCTTGGGCAGATGTCAGAAGAGCCTGGCAGGATTGCATAAGTTAGTTGCAAAACAGTGAAAAATAAGGTATGATTTGGAAGGATAGACAAAAGCAAACGAAAAAAGCTTTTTGGATATGAAAAGCAGCAGGTCACGATGGAGGATTGTAAGAAATGGAAGACAAGAACAAAGAAAAGATCAATGTGGTAGAGCTTTTTGGTTCGAATGTATTCAATGACAAGATCATGCAGGAGCGTCTGCCGAAAAAGGTGTACAAAGAACTGCATAAGACCATTGATGAAGGAAAAGAGCTGGATCCGATCACAGCAGAAGTCGTAGCTGGGGCTATGAAAGACTGGGCAGTGGAAAAAGGTGCAACGCATTACACACACTGGTTCCAGCCGCTTACTGGATTCACAGCAGAAAAACATGATGCATTTATTACAGCACCGCATGCAGACGGAACGGTCAGCATGGACTTTTCCGGAAAAGAGCTGATCAAAGGAGAACCGGATGCTTCTTCATTCCCGTCGGGAGGATTAAGAGCAACCTTTGAGGCACGCGGATATACAGCCTGGGACTGCACTTCACCGGCATTTGTACGTGAAGACAGTGCAGGTGCGATTTTGTGTATACCGACAGCATTCTGTTCCTATACAGGAGAAGCACTGGATCAGAAGACACCGCTGCTTCGCTCCATGCAGGCATTGCAGACACAGACACTCAGACTGATCCGTCTGTTCGGCAATACGACATCCAGAAAAGTGACACCTTCCGTTGGCGTAGAGCAGGAATACTTTATCGTGGACCGTCAGAAATATTTAAAGAGAAAAGACCTGATTTTTACCGGACGTACACTCTTTGGTGCCATGCCTCCGAAAGGTCAGGAGCTCGATGACCATTATTTTGGAGTTATCCGTCAGAGAATTGCCGGTTTTATGAAAGAAGTAAACGAAGAACTTTGGAAACTGGGTGTTTCTGCAAAGACACAGCACAACGAAGTCGCACCGGCACAGCATGAGCTGGCACCGATCTATGCAGAGTGCAACGTAGCAGCAGACCACAACCAGATCATTATGGAGACTTTGAAACAGGTGGCAGAGCGTCACGGACTGCAGTGTCTTCTTCATGAGAAACCATTTGCGGGAGTCAATGGTTCTGGTAAGCACAACAACTGGTCCATCACCACAGATGACGGCATCAATCTGCTTGATCCGGGCAAGACACCGCACGAAAATGTTCAGTTCCTGATGATCCTGACCTGTATTTTGCGTGCTGTAGACCGCCATGCAGATCTTCTTCGTGAATCCGCAGCCGATGTCGGAAATGACCACAGACTGGGAGCCAATGAGGCACCGCCTGCTATTATCTCCGTATTCCTGGGTGAACAGCTGGAAGATGTGCT
>ENA-OPZZ01002086-OPZZ01002086.1-human-gut-metagenome-genome-assembly--contig:-NODE-2086-length-10673-cov-2.822776_pt1 | contig 10673 bp, 15 predicted proteins | sample MGYA00242487_ERZ504511 | MGnify/ENA primary metagenome ERZ504511 (study PRJEB26092, sample SAMD00036241) | human gut metagenome | host: Homo sapiens | study: EMG produced TPA metagenomics assembly of... | reverse complement strand
GTCCATAGAGCCGTCATCCACTATAATCAGTTCATAGGACAATCCCGCTGTCTCACTCTCTTGACTCATCTGATTAAACACCTGAGTTATTTTATTATAAAAAAGAGGCAGAGCCTCTTTCTCGTTAAAGCATGGACCACAATGCTTATCTTATTTTTTTCCATACCAGCCACCCTGCATATAATATCAAATAAATAAAAAATCCGATTGCTGCTCCTGCCGTATTTGTCACAAAATCATCAAGCTGACAATATCCCCTGCCGGTAACCAGCTGCGTGTACTCAATTGCTGCGCTTATAAGAGCACCAACAGGTATTGTAAACCATCTCATCCAATTTTTAAAAACCAGTGGAAATAAAAGCCCAAATGGTATAAACAATACTATATTTTCTATAAAATAAGCGTGCATCTGAAGTGTCATGCCCCAATTGCTCCACAGCACCATATCGGCGACGCCGGTTCTGCTTCCCGGCTCCCTTGAATAATACACTATCATTATAAGCGTATATATATAGGCCACAAAGGTGCCGCAGAACAGCATATGCCAGATTTTGCCCACTATCTTTTTTCTTCTCTCATCTGCCTGTGATACCTCTCTCATTGTGAAAAGATATCGCAACAGACACACAAAAATATACATCGCAATGCAGATTAAAGCCAAATATACCGCTGACGGAAGGTATTTGAACTTTTCCTGTATGTCTCTTATTATATAATCCTTTAAACTCAATGTCCTTTTTTATGCTCCTTGTAGGCACGAATGAACTCCAGCTGTCGTTCATCGTCCTTTTTCTGTTCGTCATCAGACATATGACTCACTTTAATAATTATACACAATATTATGCCAATTACAATAATACCGGCACATAATATAAAAATAATTAAGATTTCAGGCATAGACTATTTCCTCCGGCAGAATTTAATTACTATTCTCTCTACAGATTAAATTATATCCACTTAATTCATCTTAATTCTCTCATTTATTAACCCTGATAACAGCAAAAGCTGCATGATATTCTCACACAGCTTTTGTATATTACATGTATTATCTTTGGCATTAACCTTTATTTTAATTTTGCAACAACCATATCCACATATTTCTGACAGATTTCCTCGCTCTCAGCCTCAACCATGACACGGATAACAGGCTCTGTACCTGACTCACGCACAAGTATACGTCCCGTATCACCTAGCTCTGCAGTAACCTGTTCGATGGCTGCCTGAACATCAGGGTTGGCAAGTGCCTCAGCCTTGTCAGCCACACGCACATTCTGAAGTACCTGTGGGTAGATACTAAGTCCCTCACAGAGCTGGCTCATCTTCTGTTTTCTCGCCATCATGACCTCCATCATCTTAAGGCTGGTAAGGATACCATCACCTGTTGATGCATACTTAGAGAAGATGATATGTCCTGACTGCTCTCCGCCGATGCGGCAGCCGTTCTGCTGCATGTACTCGTATACATATTTATCACCTACTGCAGTCTTTGCGTAGCCGATTCCAAGCTCATCAAGAGCCTTATAGAGTCCAAAGTTGGACATAACTGTTGTGACAACAGTATTGTTATCGAGCTTTCCTCTCTCTTTCATGTACTTTCCATATATGTAGAGAATATGGTCTCCTGTGATTACATTGCCCAGTTCGTCTACACAGAGACATCTGTCTGCATCTCCATCGTATGCGAAGCCCACGTCAAGTCCATTGTCCACCACGTATTTCTGTAAGCCCTCGATATGTGTAGAGCCTGCATTGTTGTTGATATTGAGACCGTTTGGCTCATTGTTGATGACATAGCACTTTGCTCCGAGTGCCTCAAAAATAGACTTTGCCATATTCCATGAGCTTCCGTTGGCACAGTCAGACCAACCTTCATGCCCTTAAATGAGTAGACTCCAAGCGATATGAGGTATCCCATGTAACGGTTACGGCCTGCTACATAGTCAACTGTGCATCCGATAGCATCCTTATGTGCATAAGGCAATTCCTTCCACTCCTGACCAAACAGGCGTAGCTTGCCGTCTATATAGTCCTCGACAAGGAGAATTGTCTCCTCATCCATCTTCTCTCCATTGCTGTTGATAAGCTTGATTCCATTGTCATAGTATGGATTATGGCTTGCCGAAATCATGATACCACAGTCAAAATCATCGGTTCTTGCTACATATGCCACTGATGGAGTTGTGGTAACGTGTAATAGATATGCATCTGCTCCCGATGCTGTAAGTCCTGATACAAGTGAATACTCAAACATGTAGCTTGAACGTCTTGTATCCTTTCCTATTACTATCTTCGCCGGCTCGTCGAGCTGCTTTTGCTTCTTAAGCTCTCCATAATACCAGCCTAAAAATCTACCAATCTGATATGCATGTTCTGCTGTTAAATTGACATTAGCCTCTCCACGGAAGCCGTCTGTTCCAAAGTATTTTCCCATTGTCGTCCCCTTGTGAATAAATTTTTCTTATATTATACACTTAATAAATGTGTTTGTGTAGTAAAATAAGCTTATTTGTTAAATTATTCGACTTCATAAAATCAATTGTTTATAAATGTGATAAAATTAACTTATGTATATAAATCAAAGCTACATAGATATCTTATGACACTCCATATAATATCTCTTCTCATTCGCTTCTCCGATTGAGAATGTCTTTCTGGGAAGCACCCCGCCCGCATTTATTGCAGGGAACAATGTGCTTTTGTCTATCGACTGAAGAAAGATTCCACATCCCTTAGTCTCCTGTACCAGTCCGTGAAGTGCCTCATCACCATGGATATAGTCTATTTCCACATTGTCATGTGTCTCAAGATATTTATCTAAAATGCCCTGGAGTATCTCAATCGGGAGGCGGTCACCTCTATTTGTGATATTAATTCCGGAATTCTTTATTGGTGCTGTGCAGCTTACAGCGCTATTTTCTGAAACCACTTCATTGCCATTTGCCGGTTTTGCACTGTCACAGCTTCCTGATTCAACATACTCAAATACTATCTCATAGCCCTCAGCGCTCTCAAGTCCTTGTTTTGTGATTTCAGCTTCGAAAAACGACAGCATGTCCTTTACATCAACATTTGTAAGCAGTCTGTGAATAGGCTTAAACTCAAGTGCATCACTGTGCAGATTACAGATTTCCACAAGAGCATGCCTTGCAGGATGAGTTTTCAACTGCTCCTCTGTGAATTTTTCCTGATTTTTTTGATATTTTCCCAGCAGGTCTTCGCTGTTGCAAGCGAATGGTTTCCATCACCTACTGCAAACAAAAAGCCTCCACAGCTATTCTGTTTTGCTGCGAATGCCTCTGTCACCTGTTTTGCTGCCTCACCCTCGACAGCATAGCCGCGGATATGTCCGCCTCCCTGCATAAGCTCTGTATCGTAAAGCTTACGAAGAGTGTCCTTGATGGCATACACATACTCGATTATTCCATGCTTTACAGCTGCTATATTTACTGCATCTTCCTGTGTAGCACCCTGGCATCCATCAATCTTTTGTCTGTCTATAGGATCATCAACAAGCAGCATAACATGTGGCAGCTCAATAGCTGCATTCTCTCTTATTTTCACTCTCGGAGGTATACGTGAGATTACTGTTCCCTCTGTTGCTCTGATGAGAGTCTTCTTTTTCGGGTCGAAATCATAGTCATCCAGATCAATAAGTCCTACTATTCCAAGACGCACCCCTGACTCCGTAGTACGCTCAACAAGCACATAGCCATCTGCCACCGCTTGCTTTAAGGTTCCATCTGTGAGATATGTATCCATAGTGGTATTAATATATTTGATTCTCTCATCATCTGTCATTGAAGCATATTTTGTTTTCCTGCCGGTTTCTTTGTCATTTTTGACACCAGCCCCTGACGAATTGCAATCATTCTCCTGATTCTCAATTGTTCCCAGATATATTTCGGGAAACACCACATTAAGCGTTGACGGTGCATCAGCCACATGCTTTTCCACAGCCTCCCAATAATCAGCCTGACTTGTGAACTGGTCACAGGCGATAACTGACCATTTTTCCATATCTATACCATCGTTTGGCAAAAGAATATTTGCCGGATTGAAACAATTTGACATATCAACAATTCTCCTTTAAATATACAAAATATATAACAGAAATCCGCTATACTCTATAGTATAACGGATTTACTTTTATTTGCATATATTAAATTCCTTTTGTTGTTAGAATTCTTCCAACTGCATCATCTAATTTTTCTGCCGGTATCTCGCCACTGTTAACTGCAGACAACACTGCATTATAACTGCTCTCAAAGCCTGTTGAAACATAAAGCATGCTCATTCCTGCCTTAACAGCTGCCACAGCCGCCTCATCCTGTGTACATACCTTATTAAGAGATGCGTCTGATAAATCATCTGTAATCAAAAGGCCATTAAAACCCATGGTAGTTCTCATATAGTTTACGGCACCTGCTGATGTAGAGCATGGCGTGGTTTCCTCTCCTGTCACACTCTGACAAATCACATTTCCCATCATGACTGCCGGAACACCTGCTTCAATTGCCTTCTGATATGGCACAAAATCAGATGCCTCAAGATCCTCCAGCTTATCTGTCATCCAGAGCATTCCTGTCGCCGAATCTGTAGTAGCCTTTCCTTTTCCGGGAAAGCTCTTTGCTACAGAATTGATTCCTGCACCATTATAGCTGCTTACCTGTGCTGCAACACAGTCACCTACAGTCGCTGACTCGCTGCCAAATGCATATGTATCGTTATCTGCATTATCACCATATGCTATATCTGCTGTCGGCCCAAAATTCATATTAAGGCCATTGGTAGCCATATATGAACCTATCTTTCCTGCACTGCTGCCCGCTGCGTCAGCATCTCCAAGCTGTGATGGTGCCTGCTGTGCCTCATATCCATTAGCTGAAGCAAGAGGAAGTCTTTCTCCACCTTCTTCATCAATTGCAAGAAACAGATTCACGCCCAGTCGCTCCTGCGAAAATGACTGCAGACTGCTCATCATCTTTGTAACTGCAGCCTCACCTGAGAAATTCTCCTGTCTGAAAACAAAACCACCAAGAGGATATGTACCAATAGCTGCCTTTGTCTTGTTACCGGCCTGAGTGAACTGTGATACACCTGTAATCTCCTCAGGTCTCGTAATGAATAGCTGGGCTACCTTTTCCTCCGTTGTCATAGAAGACAGCTTTGTCTTGACAGTATCTGACGGAGTAAATGCTGGTGCTGCCTGCTGTCCATCAGCTTGTACCTGCTGAGTTCCATTCGTCTCCTGAGTAGGATTCTGTGTCTCCTGCTGGCTTTCTGTTATTTTCTTATTCGCATTATTCCCCGGCATCACAAAATGCACTGCTCCAAATACCAGCACAACTATCAGTGCAATTACTTCTATTGTGATGAGGTACTTATCTCCATTTTGTCTGAAGTTCATATTTAATCCCCAAAATTTGTATTTGTTAAATCGTTATTAGGTCCGCTTACTTTTCCTGATAATGCACTGCTGTATTCGTTTACAGTTGCACTAGGAGTATAGCCTGTCTCACCTTCAAGGAACTGATGCACTCCTGTAGCCATGTCTGCAAGTGTAGTAGGCACCTCAACCCATGCACCATCAACCTTTCCACCATAGAACACCTGTGGATATGCTGTCGAATCCTCTACTGTATAATCTGCAAGATTCTTAAATACTGAAAGAATCTCATCGGTATTATAGTTAGTATTGACATGCCCAATCAGGTCTGATACCATCTTAATCTTTGCTGCTGTATTCATCTGCTTAGCTGATTCAAATACCTTGAATAGAACTGTTCTCTGTCTTTCAGCACGCTTGTAGTCTCCTCCGGCGGTATAACGTATTCTGGAATATGCAACTGCCTGTGTTCCATCAAGTGTATATGTGCCGGCTGAATCAATATGGGATGAGCTTGTTCCACGAACCTTATTGACCTCATCAATATATCCGTTTATCACCTTTGCCTCAGATGCATCAATATCCTGTACAATGCCTCCTACCTCATCTATTATTTCACCGACCGTATTGAAATTGACTGTAACATAATTCTTTATGTCTAAGTCCAGATTTTTGTTAAGTGTATCCACTGCAAGCTCCGGTCCGCCAAACGCATGTGCATGTGTCACCTTCTGGTATCCATGACCATCAATATTCATCATACAGTCTCTGAAAATAGATACCATACGGATTTTCTTAGCATCATGATCAACCCTGACTACCATAATGGAATCGGAACGTGTTCCTTTATCAAGCTGATCTGAGCGGCTGTCAACACCAAATAACGCAAATTCCTCTATACCTGATTTGTCTGTAGTGCTGTCATCCTCAGCCTGAGTATCAGCTTTTGTCTTAACTGCCTCTGTACCCGGCTTTATGCCTTTAGCTTCTTTATTCTTAACATTACTGCTGTTAATCTTTACAAGTATTATCGCTATAATAGCAATAAGTACAATCATTACTGCCGTAATAATTATATTTTTCTTTTTTTTCATCTGCACTATTCTCCGTCATTCATATGTGTCTGTGCCTGTTACTTTTCGTCCTCATCTCTGCCATAATAATTGCCATAGTAATTACCATAATAGTTTCCATAGTAATGACCATACTTAGACTCCTCAAACCTGCACTTATTGAGCACAGCTCCAAGAATCTTTACTCCCGAGTCCTCAAGTGTACGCTTTGTATTAATGATTGCACGGCTGCTTGTAACATTCTGGGCAGCAACTATTACTGCTCCGTCTACATTCTTTCCAACTACGGCCGCATCAATCGCAGCTCCTGTAGGAGGAGTATCGACAAGCACATAGTCAAAGTTCTTCTCTCCAAACTCGATAAGCTCTTTAAACTCCTCTGTCTCAAGAAGCTCTGTAGGATTTGATACCTCATGTCCTGCAAAGAGAATAAACACTCCTTTGATGTTTGTCGCATATACTACTTTGTCCAAAGATACCTGACCTGAGAGATAATGTGAGAGTCCGTATATCTTTCCACCGCTCTCCACTTTCGCTCTGAGTCGTCCTACAAGGACTGACTTACGCATATCGGTATCTACTACAAGGACTGACTTCTTAGAGTCCGCCATCGAACGAGCCAGATCCATAACTACGGTTGTCTTTCCTTCATTTGGCACGCTGCTGGTAAAGAGGATGGACTTCACGCCCTTTCCACTGAAACTGATGCTTGTTTTAAGAGCTCGAAGAGACTCCTTCATTGTATAGCTCTGGTCTTTTATCTGATTAATAACTATTGTTTCCATTAAACTGCCCTCTTCTTACTCTTGCTATCGTCTGATTTAGATGATTGAGTTTTCTTCTTTTTTCTTCTCTTTGTCTTGGCTCCATCATACTCTGTCTCATCAACAGGAAGTGATGCAAGCACCTTGAGGCCTGTTCTGGTCTCCATATCATCTGCATTGGAAATTGTATCGTCAAGCATGTATCCAAGTACAACTATGCCGGTAGCAAGAAACAGTCCGAGTACAGCTCCTATAACTGTATTCTTAAGGATATTATTATTCACCGGTGTCTTTGAAGCATATGCTGTCTGGATAATCTTTGGCTGTGACTGATCCATATTGTCAGCGATATACTGTGATGAAACCTTTGCAATCTCATCTGCCACTGTCTTTGAAGCTTCCAAATCAGTGTCTGTAACTACAATCTTGAGCACACGTGTATCTGTCGGATTCTCTATTGAAACCCTCTTGCTAAGCTGCTCATATGTCTCGTCCATATCCAGATTGTCAATTACCTGTGATAAAACTGTCCTGCCTGTGATAACGTACTCATAGTCGTTTGTCAAACTCGAGCCTACCTGAATATCAGCAAGACTGGTGATAGATGTTGACTTGGTCAGTACATACATCTCTGCAGATGCCTCATACTCCGGTACAAAAGTAATCTTGGAGTATAATCCAAATACTGCTGCAAGAAGCACCATTGATGCCACAAGTGCCTTCCAGTGCTTCACTAATTCGTGAAACAGCGCTACTAAATCGATTTCAATTTCCTGATCTCTTATTGGTTCGTTGTTTTCCATTTTCCTACCCTTTACAAATTGTAACATTATTTTTCGGTTTAATCCTATGTTATATTACTACACTTCATTTCTTTTGTCTATTTTTAGAAGTCACCAAAAAAAATATTAAGAATATGTCATATTTTGTAAATAATTATGCAATATAATAGAAAAGTGCCGTTTCCGGCACTTTTCTTTGTTGTATTTTCATTTGCTATATTTTATTTGTTCCTGTTCTATTGTTGCTGTTCTAGTTCTGCTGTGGCTGTTCTGATGGTTCAGTCGGTGCCACCGGCTGTGGTTGTGGTTTTGAATTTACTGTAACGGTTATTGAACTGCTTGCGCTATTCCAGCCTGCCATTTCACCTGCTATAGCTGTAATCTGTACGCTACCAGCCCTGTAAATGGTCACATTTCCGGCGCCATCTACTGACGCAATCGAAGGATCACTTGACTGGTAAGAAAGCGCTGCTCCGTTTGAAGCACTTGCTCCGAGAGAAAATGGTGCATCTCCCTCTGTTACAGTTTTATTACCGCAACCTATTGTCACAGATGGTGTCTGGTTTGGCTGTGGCTTTGCATTTACAGTGATTGTAATTGTCTTGCTGCCGGCCTTATAGCTTGTAGTAGCCTCAGACTTGACAGTGATTGTTGCAGTTCCGACACCTGCTATTCGTCACATTACCGTTCTCATCCACTCTCACTACACCATTATTATCACTTGAGTATGTGAGCTTTGCATTATCCTCTGCTGTCACACCGAGATTGAATGCTCCGTCGCCCTCTGTCACATTATAAGAGTCAGCTCCGCCAAGACTCTGTGCTTTGCCGGTCACCTTGTCAACACCACCATATACAATTACTTTTTCATCTAATGTTACATTCTCATATAGCTTCTTTGCAGCTGAATAAGGCATATTTATGCAGCCATGGCTGCCGCTGTACAGGTAGATATTTCCACCGAAAGTACTTCTCCACGAAGCATCATGGAAGCCAATTCCACCATTCGAATGGTATAAAGAAATTAACCCATGACTTATATCCGTCTCCCCTTAAGTATCTATCCTTATCTCTTGAGAAAATAGAATACACTCCGGTAGGTGTTCCGTGTCCTTTTGAAATACATCCTGTAACACACTGACTTGATACAACAAGCTCTCCATTCTTGTATACATATACCATCTGGTTGGTAAGATCCACTTCACAGTAATTGCCACCATATGTGACATATTCACCTGTTTCTTCTCCTTTGCTCACTGTAACTGCTCCACTGTTGCAGACTTTTTATTGTTTATTGCCTCAGCAATCGCCTCATACAGCTTGCTTTCCATCTACAGTCTGTCCTGATGATGCTACAGGCACATTTATTATACTTCCGCCTGTTGTCTTAAACTGTCCTGTTTTCTTCTTTGACACATCATGCCTTTTTGGCTAGCTCTGTACAATATGTAGCCATATTCTCGCCATCAAGCGAAACTGACAATCCGTCATTGTCCACTATAAGCCACTGGGCTATCTGATCCTTTCCTACAGCCTCTGTAGCAGCTTCACCTGTTGCCGGTGTGAAATTACATGTCACCGTCACATCAAGATATGCATTGGCTTCTTTTAAGGCATTCTTTACCTGCTCGCTGTCTGCAGCCTTTTCTCCATCAACATATCCTGTTGTGGATGTAAGCTCCACCTTATCCTTCAGCTTCTTTACAGCACTTGTAAGATTTGCAGCTGCATTGTCATACACAGGCGCATCTCCTGATACACCGTCAACACCCTCAAATTGTCCTGCCTCTGCATTGTAGGCTATTGTAGCACGATATGGAACAATTGATCTTATATCAAAGGTCTGTGTGTCTGTCGCAGCCTTCTTTTGTTCGTCATCATTTGCATCTGTATCCGTATCACTCTGAGCCGTAGCATCAGACTGTGACTGCGTTTTTGCAGTGATATAAGAGTCTACAAGAGCCGTCTCCAGCTCATCAGACTTGTCCATTTTAAAAAGCTTCACTTGCTTTTCCGGCTCCTTATCCTTATTAGCTGCATTTATCAGCTCCTGAAGATCTGCTTTGTCATTGTACTTGAGTCCCAAATCCTTAGCTGTCATATCAAATGATGCATCGTCAAGCTTCACTGATATCTTATACTTGCCTACTGCAGTCTTTATGGCTTTCTTTGCCTCGTCAGCAGTCATTCCACCTACATCAACTGATGCAAGCTTGTACTTTTCAGGGAATGTCTTGTATGCTTTCTTTCCACAGCCTGCCATTCCCAATGCCATAAGCACACAGGCCAAAACTACCAGGAGTTTTATACTTTTCTTCTTCATCTTTGTCCTCTTTATCTTAATTTATATTATTCTCACAGCACCATATTTTATCACTTTCTTATATATGCCTCAAGTGAGATTTGTCACATATTTTCCGATTATTTAAACATATTATTCATCATTATGATAACAAAAGCTTGCTAATGACGCACAATATGTAACAGGCGTATAAAATAGTTCTGATAAACCTTATCGCTCATATGCATTTTATTCAACATACAAAATACTTTATAATTCTTATTTACACATTTATACATATCTGTATTCTTTTTTTCGATTTGACTGACAAACAGCTTCATCCTTTTTTCTAAGCGTTTTTTATCAGGTTTTCTAATCAGACAAAGC
>ENA-OPZZ01002085-OPZZ01002085.1-human-gut-metagenome-genome-assembly--contig:-NODE-2085-length-10673-cov-5.286839_pt1 | contig 10673 bp, 8 predicted proteins | sample MGYA00242487_ERZ504511 | MGnify/ENA primary metagenome ERZ504511 (study PRJEB26092, sample SAMD00036241) | human gut metagenome | host: Homo sapiens | study: EMG produced TPA metagenomics assembly of... | reverse complement strand
TTGCTCCGAACGAAGTTCCTGCCCCTGTTTGTGCAGCGGCGTTGGCTATAAAGCCGGTATCACGTCCGGTCGGCTCATGAAGTTTTCAAGGTACGTTCCCCACAAAAGAAAAATACCGCCCACGCAGGTGCATCCAAAATCCCATTGGATCTTAAACAATCTTTCGCCAGCTTTCTTGAATTGCTTGTTGCGATTCCAAGTTTCATATTCCGTTTTTTTAACAACTCAATAAATTCTTTCACGCCCTCTTTTAAACGAATTTCATTGATATAGATTTCGGAAGCCATACGATTCCATGTTTCCATGATCTCTTCGATCGTAAGCGGCAACGGAAAATGTTCCTTAAAATAAACTGCTGTTTCATGAAAACTATATCCCTCTAATTTATCATTTAACCCTTGCGGAACTTCCAATCCATATTTTCCCAAAAAGCGAATATCAATCTCTCTCCAGATCCACATGGAATCAACTAATGTCCCATCAAGATCAAAGATTACTGCTTTTTTATTCTCTAACATTTATCTCCTATGCTCCTTTAGTTCTTGTAACTCTGCCTTCGTTAATCTTCGGTATTCTCCAAGCTTTAACTCTTCATCCAATTTTAATGATCCCATTGACAGCCTTTTTAAATATAACACTTCACTCCCAACAGCTTTTACCATCCGTTTTACCTGATGAAATTTCCCTTCCATGATCGTGATCAGAACCTCTGATTCTTGTACATCTGCTTTAAGGATCTGAAGTCTTGCTTGTTTTGATTTTTCGCCATTGCCAATATCCAGACCTTCTTTGAATCTGGCGATCTCATTTTCGCCAAACTGCCCTGAAACTTTTGCAAAATATACTTTATCCACATGTTTTCTTGGCGAAAGAAGTTCATGTGCCAGCATTCCATCATCCGTTAATAATAATAATCCTTCTGTATCTTTATCCAATCTTCCTACGGGGAACAATCTGTCTTTATAATCTTCATGAATCAGATCGAGTACAGTCTGATCATGATGATCCTTCGTTGCAGATACAACCCCTTGTGGTTTATGTAACATCAGATAATGGAACTGTTCAAACTGAATCAGTTTGTGGTCAAATTCTACCTGATCTTGTTCTGCATCCACCTTATATTCTGGTTTCTTGATCGCTTCTCCATTAACCACAACTTTACCCTTTTTGACAGACTCTTTCGCTTCTTTTCTTGTCATATTTAAACTGTCACACAAAAATTTGTCTAATCTGGTTTTCTTTGCCATTATAACCATCTCCAGCTGGAAGAATACTTATTCTTCAGTCGTCCTTTTTTAATCTTCGCCCATCCTAATGGAAATTCATTTGTTCCAACCAGATGAATTCCTTCGGTATTTGTATCTACGTCTAATGTCTCACATTTTAAATATTTGACCGTATTCTCATCGTTGATGTCAAACGAAAGATATGGTTCATACTCATTGGCCGCCAACGCTACTGCAAATGACTGACTCGGTTCGAATCTTCCTTTTTTCATCTCTCCTAGATAAAGACCTTTCCTTAGAACTCTTACCTTCTTCATCTCTGGAATATCTTCTTTTAGGTAAAACAATTTTCCTTGATGTTCTCTAACATGACTCCAGTCAATATCCATCTTACAGTTTTTGAAAAATTCTTCTGTCTCTGGTGTCAGTTTTACTTTCTTAATCTTTTCGTATTTGAATGTTGGCTGTCCTCCGTCTGCTTTCTTCAATAAGGCAAGAAAATGTCCTTCTCCTTTGATCTTATGCGGCCATAATCGAATGCATTGTTTGATGTCTTCTCTTCCTGTCAAAGTCCATTCTGGGTGTCCGTGGTCAAATCCTTCACACATCTTCATTGGCACAAGAGAAAGATCTTCATTCTTCTCTAAGAGATATTCGATCACCTGTTCATTTTCTTCGGGTGAAAATGTGCAGGTAGAATAAAGTAGCATACCACCTGGCGCTAATAGCTTGATCGCATCATCAACAATCTCTCGCTGTAATTTTGCATAAGGTTCACTTCCTTTCTGCTGCCAGTTCTTAATCTCATTATTCCCCTTTCGAAACATTCCTTCTCCAGAACATGGAGCATCAATTAGGATCTTATTAAAAAAATCCTGTCTTGATGGTACTAAATATTTGGCTTCCGTACAAAGGATCATATCATTACGGATGCCAAACATCTCGATATTACGGATCAGAGCTTTCGTTCTTGAGATACTGACATCATTCGATACCAGTAATCCTTCTCCCATTAACTTTGCTCCAAGTTCTGTAGACTTTCCACCTGGTGCCCCACACAGATCAAGCACACGGTCTCCCGGTTCTACGGGCAAGTAGGAAGCTGGTGTCATCGCACTTGGTTCCTGTATATAATATAATCCAGCATGATAATATGGATGTTTTGATGGTTTTTCTTCCCTGTCCACATAAAATCCATTATCTGTCCAAGGCACTTTCGTCACATGAAACGGACAGATCTTCAAAAAGTCTTCCACTGAAATCTTTAGTGTATTGACTCTGATCCCATAATATGCAGGATCATCTAAATGCTTCTCATATTCCGAAAAATCCTCGCCCAATAGACGTCTCATCTTCTCTTCAAATAATTCTGGTAATTTCATATTCTTCTTAAGAAATGCTCTGAGCACGATATCCTTCTGCAATAATATCCAACTGTTTATTAAAATGCTCTAAGCGTTCCATATCTCCTGTCTCATATATTTTATAAAATTCATCCTGAATCTTTAATACTTCATGACGATTCGCAACTTTATATAAATTCTGCATCGTATGAAGGATCTCAGATACAAGATTTGACTTCTTACGGAATGAATCCTGTGCATCCATGATCTCATCACGAACTGTTGACATCTCATGATCTAAGACATCGATCGCATCTGATGCAACTAATAATTTATCTGTCACATGCTGTGGAATATCCCCTTTATACTTATACTGTAAAGAATGTTCCACGGTTGCCCAGAAATTCATCGCAAGTGTACGGATCTGTATCTCTGCCTGTATCCGCTTCTTCCCATAAATCGTATTCACTTCATAATAGATGATCACATGATAGCTTCGATATCCGCTGTCTTTGGAATGTGAAATATAGTCTTTGTGGCTCTTGATCTCCATATCAGAACGACTCTCTATGATCTCTAATACACGATCAATGTCTTCCACAAACTGACAGATCAAACGTATTCCCGCAATATCTTCCAGTTCTTTTTCTACATCATTGACATTGATCTTCTTTCTCTGCATCTTATCCAAAATACTTGAGATAGATTTTACACGTCCATCGACTTGCTCGATCGGTGAATATCTTCCGACATTTCTGTATTCTCTTATAATATGTCGAAACTTTAACACAAGTTCATCAACTGCCAGCTCATATGGGGTGAGCATTTCTCTCCATAACTGTAATTCCATGAATTCCCTCCTGTACTTATCCACTCATTATATCATATTTTAACTTCAAAAAGAATCTTGTATTACAGGATTCTTTCTTCTTACTTCATATTTTTTATTTCATTGAAATTTCCTATGCAATAAAAAAATAGTCAACTCCTATCATCTTATATGAAAGCTGACTATTTTTATCTTCATTTGTATCGTATTTGTTTGCTTCTTACCATGTAAGATAAACAGAACCCCAAGTAAGTCCTCCGCCAAAACCACTTAAAACAATCTTATCTCCTCGGTTTAGCATTCCTTTTTGATTGATCTCATCTAAAAGAATCGGAATCGTTGCTGATGAAGTATTCGCACAACGGTCTATATTCATCGGGAACTTTTCAATTGGCTGCTTCAATCTTCTCGCTGCTGCTTCAATGATCCTTTTGTTAGCCTGATGTAATACAAAATATTTGATTTCTTCTTTGGAAACGCCTGCTTCATCAAGGACTTTGTTAATACTCTTTGGTACCATACGTGCTGCAAATTTGAATACTTCCTGCCCATCCATGGCAACCTGTTGCATTGGAGAATCATCCTTTACTAAGAGATTGTTTAAATGTCTTTCTTCACATGTTAAAACATCTCCTCGTGCTCCATCAGATCCTGCATCGATAAAGATTTCTCTTTCTTCATCCGCTTCCACGATCGCGCATCCTGCACCATCTCCAAATAATACACAAGTACTGCGGTCACTCCAGTCAAGAATCTTAGAAAGTGTCTCAACCCCAATGATCATCATCTTCTTACCCATTCCTGCTCTCGCATATGCAACTGCTGTATTTAATCCAAAAACGAATCCTGAACATGCTGCATTAATATCCATACAGACTGCATTGACAGCTCCGATTCCTTTCTGTACCTGACAAGCCGTACTTGGTGTTGCATAATCTCCTGATAATGTTGCAACGAAAATATGATCTAATTCTTCCGCACTGATTCCTGCAACTTCTAATGCTTTCTCTGCAGCTTTCACTGCCATCGTTGATGTTGTATCTTCAATCGAAATGTGCCTGCTGCGAATCCCTGTCCTGGATGAAATCCATTCATCACTTGTATCCATCACTTTGGAAAGGTCATCGTTGCTCACTGATTTTTCTGGAAGAAAACTTCCTGTTCCTAATATTTTTACAGACATAACTACTCCACTTATCTTAATCGCTTCTTTTTTTCTCTTCTTGATCTGTACTCATAAATGACAGATCAAAAACACTTTGTCTATCAAAGTATATTCTTTTTCCATCCGTTTGTCAATTGTTCTTAGATAATGATACAGACAAGACCGCCATTACTTTCATTTATGATCTTTTCCATTGTATCCTGAAGCTTTTGCTGACTCTCATCTGTCATTTTTAATGCCTTCGTCTGCATACCGTCTCCAACCAGCTGTTCTAACGTCTTTCCAAAAATATTGACATCCCACATACTTTCCCCTGGCTGATTCGATCCCTGCTCAATATAGTCCATCAGATCTTTTGCCTGATATTCTTCCCCAACGATCGGAGCGATCTCCGTTGAAATATTTGCACGGATCATGTGAATAGAAGGTGCACTTGCCTTAATTTTTACTCCGTATTTACTTCCATGTTTTACAATCTGCGGTTCTTCTAATACAATTTCTTCTTTCGTCGGTGTCACAACACCATATCCTCTTTGTTTTACTGCCGCCAATGCTTCTCCAACTTCTTCGTACTCTTTCTTTTTCTTTGCTAATTCTCCCATGATCTTGATAAATTCATATTCATTGCGAATCTCCATTCCTGTTGTTTCACTTAAAAATTCATAATAATATACATCCCCAACTTTTACTGTGATGACCACTTCCCCACTGTCCATCGCAACAGATTCTAGTTTCTGCCCCGTTATGTACTCATATTCTTTTTCTTGTTCTTCATAAATGTCTCTCATTGTTGTTTTTTCTGTGATCACATCTCTGGCCATTTGAAGTAATTCCATTTTTAATGGATGATCTTTCTTTAACATCTCTGTCCATCTTGGAACATAAAATCCAATTGATGAAATCGGAAATTCCATCAACACACTTTTTATAATTTCATAAATATCCTCTTTTTTCATCTGTTCTAAATTCATTGGTAGCACTTTTGTCTGATATTTTTCTTCCTTTTCAGCCGCTAGCTGCTTTGTGCTTTCTGAATATGGATGAATCGTATTTAATAAAACAACAAATGGCTTTTTCAATGCTTTCAGTTGTTTGATCGTTTCTTCTTCCGCTGGCTCATATTGTTTTGCTGCAATTTCCCCAAAAGAACCATCACAAGTTACAACTACACCGATCGTTGAATGTTCCGTGATCACTTTCTTTGTTCCAATTGCCGCTGCTTTCGTAAATGGTATTTCATAATCAAACCAAGGTGTTTTTACAAGCCTCTCTTCTTCTCCTTCCATGTGTCCTGTAGCGCCTTCCACCATATATCCCACACAATCGATCAGTCGGACATTTAATTCGATTCCTTCTTCCGTCTTTATTGATACTGCTTCATTTGGAACAAATTTCGGTTCTGTTGTCATGATCGTTTTACCACTTGAAGATTGTGGAAGTTCGTCATTTGCACGATTTCTGTCGTTTTCATCTTCGATATTTGGCAATACCATCAGATTCATAAAACGTTTGATAAATGTACTCTTTCCTGTTCGCACCGGACCAACAACACCAATGTAAATCTCTCCGTTTGTCCTTGCTTTCATATCCTTATATACATTAAACTGATCCATAAGTTCCTCCTTTATAGACTGATAAAGTATATGAAGACAATAAGAAAAAAAGACCAGAAATCTGCTTATTACAGTTTCTGATCTTTTTGTTTCCATATATGATCTATGTATCTTATACTCCCTGGAAGAATCTTTCTTTCACTTCATCAACCGGCATATCTTTCCCTGTAAATAATTTGAAAGATGCAACTCCCTGCCATAATAGCATTCCTTTTCCTGGAACTGTGATACATCCATGTTCTTTTGCTTCTCTTAAGAATCTTGTCTCTTCTGGATTATATACAACATCAGCTACAACTAATCCTTCATGAAACATTGTTGTATCTGAGATCACTGTTGTATCTTCTTTTGGTTTCATTCCAAGTAATGTTCCATTAACTAAAATATCTGCTGCATCAATCTTTTCACGCATTGTATCTTTCGCATCGAGATCATATAATTCTACCTGACATTCTGGTACCTTAGCTTTGATCTTCTCTACCATCTTCTGGGCTCTCTCGAAAAATGGATCTCTTGGGTTAAAGATCGTGATAGATTTTGCTCCATCTAATGCACACTGTACCTGAATCGCTGTTGCTGCTCCACCTGCTCCAAAGATTACGATATCTTTTCCTTCAACGCCGATTCCATGATCTTTTAAGTTTGCAACAAAACCTTCACCATCTGTGATATGTCCGTATAATTTTCCGTCTCTGTTTACAATTGTGTTAACGGCACCGATCAATTCTGCTGCTGGTGATAATTCATCCATATTCTGAGCTGCTGCTGTTTTATTTGGCATTGTAACATTACATCCCTGAATATTTAACAGACGCATGGATTTTACGAATTCTGGCACTTCCTCTTCTTTAATATCAAAGGCAAGATACGCTCCATCGACTCCACATGCCTGAAAACCGTAATTCTGCATTGCTGGTGATGCGGAATGTGAAACCGGTGAACCAATCAATCCGAATAATTTTGTTGTTCCTGAAATTCTTGCTTCCACGTTTGTAATTCTCCTTCGTTTCTTTATATATTTCAAAAGACAGATGTTTTATCTTCCTTCGATAATTTCCTGGATCAGATCTCTCTCATCCATATGATGTTTCACACCTTTGATCTCCTGATAGTCTTCATGCCCTTTTCCGGCAAGAATAACAATATCTCCTGCTCCAGCATGTTCCATACAATATTTGATCGCCTCTTTACGATCTGGGATCGTAACATATTCTCCATCTGCTTTGTGAACCCCGATCAAAATATCGTTGATGATATCCATTGGTTCTTCATTTCTTGGATTATCAGATGTTACAACGGTAAGATCTGCAAGTTTTGAAGATACTTCTCCCATCTCATAACGTCTTGCTTTTGCACGGTTTCCACCGCATCCAAATAAGCAGTAGATCTTCTTAGGGTTATATTTACGGATCGTTGTTAAAAGACTTTCAAGACTCATAGCATTATGTGCATAGTCGATCATTAATGTGTAATCTCCTGGAGTCTTGATGATCTCCAAACGTCCTTTGACCTGAATTGTATTCAATGCTGATAATACATCTTCTTTGACAATTCCCATATGGCGGCAAAGAGAGATTGCTGCCAAGGAATTATAAACTGTAAAGTCTCCTGGGATATCTACATGTACGTTATATTCCTGTTTTCCTTTGAGATCGTAAGCAACTCCAAGGTATCCAGGTTCCTGAATTCTTGTAATATTTTCTGCATAAACATCGTTTGTATCCTTCATTCCATATGTTTCGATCGCACATGTATGATCTTTGATGATTCTTTCTACATAGTCATCATCTCCATTGACGATTCCTTGTTTACACTGCTTAAATAACAGACTCTTACAATGAATATAGTCGTCCATATCTTTATGTTCATTTTCCCCAATATGGTCTTCTGCAAGGTTTGTAAAAATTCCATAATCAAATTCAAATCCACTTGTTCTATGAAGCATCAATGCCTGAGAAGATACTTCCATAACAACATTTTTCAATCCTGCGTCCGCCATCTTACGGAAAGATTCCTGTACGATATAAGATTCTGGTGTTGTATTGACAGATGGAATTCTCTCATCTCCGATGATTGTCTCAATCGTTCCGATCAATCCTGTCTTCTGTCCTGCATGTTCTAGGACTGCACGGATCATATACGTTGTTGTTGTCTTTCCTTTGGTTCCTGTGATACCGATCGTTGTCAGTTCTTCTGCTGGATATCCAAAGTATGCTGCTGACATCTCGGCTAAAGCAAGTCTTGTATTATCAAACTTGATCACTGTCAGATTTTCTGGTACTTCTACATCTTTTTCTACTACGACTGCTGCCGCTCCAAGTTCAGCAGCCTGTGCTACAAATTTATGACCATCAAAGGCTGCTCCGCTGATACATACAAATACACTGCCTTTTTCAATCTTTCTTGAATCATATACTAATGTAGAAATCTCTACATCTTCACTTCCTTGCACGAGGGTATATTCTGAACGTTCTAATAATTCTTTTAATATCATGTTCTATCTCCAATAATTCTTCTATCTTTGTACTCTTAATCGTCAATTCCTGTAAGATCGATCTCGCCATCAAACACTGTTGTTGCTGGTCCTGTCATAAAGATCGTATCTTTTTCTTCATCATATTCAATCTGAAGATCTCCACCTAAAAGATGTACCAAGACTTTCTTTCCTGTTTTCTTATTCAGATAAGATGCATAAGCACTTGCACAGGCTCCTGTACCGCATGCAAGAGTTTCTCCTGCGCCTCTCTCCCATACTCGCATCTTGATCGTTTTATCATCAACAAGTTCAATAAATTCTGTATTCACACGATCTGGGAACATTGGATGATTTTCAAACTTTGGTCCGATCTTCTCAATGTCGATATCTGCAACAGAATCTACAAATACAACTCCATGTGGATTTCCCATAGAAATACATGTGATATTATATTCTTTTCCATCAACGATCACTGGCTGATCGATCACTTCATCAAGATCATCATAGATTGCAGGAATCTGTGAAGCTTTTGTGATCGGTGCTTCCATATCAACTTTCACCCATGTCACTTTGCCGTCTTCAACTGTTAGGTCTAATTCTTTAATTCCGCCTTTTGTCTCGATCGTGATCGTTGTTTTATCTGTCAGTCCATAATCATAGACATATTTTGCAATACAGCGGACACCATTTCCGCACATGGCTCCTTCTGAACCATCAGAGTTATACATGGCCATTCTAAAATCAGCTTTATCTGATGGACAAATACAGATCATTCCATCAGAACCAATTCCAAAATGCCGGTCACTGATAAATTTTGCCACTTTATTTGGGTTATTGATCTTTTCTTCTAAACAGTTTACATATACGTAGTCATTGCCACAACCGTGCATCTTTGTAAATTTCATGTATAATCAACTCCTTTTTATTATTTTACGAATAAACAGTTTTATTTTACCACATCAACGTGTTAATTGTATAGATACAATCTTTGAATTTATATTTTAAAAACCAAATACTAGTATTACAAAAACAAATGAGGAACATGCCTTATCACCATTGATAAAGAATATTCCTCATAGTATTTTTTATGAACTCTTATGCCTGCTCTAACAGTTTTTCAATTCCTGCTTTCTTCACACATACACAAAACAGATCCATTGCCTGCTGTAACTCTTCTACTGTAGGGTAAGAAGGTGCGATTCGTAAATTGCTGTCTTTTGGATCATTCTTATATGGATATGTAGCTCCTGCTCCTGTTAATGCAACACCTGCTTCTTTGGCAAGTTCTACAACTCTCTTTGCACATCCTGGAAGGACGTCTACAGATACAAAATATCCACCTTTTGGATTCTCCCATGTGATCAGTCCGCTTCCTTTTAACTCTTTCTCTAACGTATTAAGAACTGTCTCGAATTTAGGTTTTAAACAATCTGCTAAGATCTGCATATGTTTTCTGACTCCGTCTGCATTCTTAAAGAACTGCACATGGCGAAGCTGATTGATCTTGTCATATCCGATCGTCTGGGCTGTCATCACTTTCTTGATCTCTGCAATATTATCATCGCTTGATGCAATGATAGATACTCCTGCACCTGGGAATGTGATCTTGGATGTTGAGAAGAAATAATATGCTCTGTTATCATTTCCTGCTTCTTTACATGCATCTAAGATATTCTTAACTTTTACATCTTCAAAGATTGGATGTACTCCATATGCATTATCCCAGAAGATTCTGAAATCTTTGGCTGCTGTCTTCATAGAAGCTAAACGATCAACCGTTTCATCACTATAGCAGATTCCCTGTGGATTGGAATATTTTGGCACGCACCAGATTCCTTTGATACTTTCATCTTCCGCAACCAGTTTCTCTACCTGATCCATATCTGGACCTTCAGATGTCATATCAACTGTGATCAGTTCAAATCCTAAAGTTTCTGTAACTGAAAAATGTCTGTCATATCCAGGGGCTGGACATAAGAATTTTACTTTCTCTAACTGTCCCCAAGGCTTCTCACCTGCTG
>ENA-OPZZ01002084-OPZZ01002084.1-human-gut-metagenome-genome-assembly--contig:-NODE-2084-length-10675-cov-5.458096_pt1 | contig 10675 bp, 10 predicted proteins | sample MGYA00242487_ERZ504511 | MGnify/ENA primary metagenome ERZ504511 (study PRJEB26092, sample SAMD00036241) | human gut metagenome | host: Homo sapiens | study: EMG produced TPA metagenomics assembly of... | reverse complement strand
TCTTCCAATCGTTTATTAATTTTTTATCATATACTGAAAAAACTACAGTTGGCCAACACACAAATTACAACTTATCAGAAATCTGTGCATGTAATCCCTGTAATGAATTCACTTCTTCATTCTGATCCTGATGTGCCTTTACATAAGCGATTCCTTCAGCTGCTGCTTTGGCTGCTGCGATTGTTGTATAATATGGAATCTTCGCTTTGATCGCACCTTTTCTTAGGTAACTATCATCGTTCACGCTGTCTTTTCCGACTGGAGAGTTTACAATAATATCGATATTACCATTTGTGATAAGGTCAAGGATGTTTGGTCTTCCTTCGCTTAATTTATTGACTTTCTCAGCTTCAATTCCAGCTTCTTTGATCAGTTTACATGTGTTTTCTGTTGCAAGGATCTTGAATCCGTCGTCTGCGAATGCTTTTGCTACTCTACAACTTCTTCTTTATCCTTGCGATTTACAGAAATCAGTACCGTTCCTCCTAATGGAAGTTTCGCTCCAACACCTTCCTGTGCTTTGTAGAAAGCTTCTCCATAGGATTTGGATAATCCAAGAACTTCTCCTGTAGAACGCATTTCTGGTCCTAGAACTGGGTCTACTTCTTGGAACATATTGAATGGGAAGGCTGCTTCTTTGACTCCATAATATGGAATTGCCTGTTCTTTTAATTCTGGTACTGGTGATGGTTTTCCTGTTAATTCAGATGTGATGATCTGTGTTGCCAGTGGAACCATTCTCACGTTACATACTTTGGATACCAAAGGTACTGTACGGGATGCTCGTGGGTTCGCTTCTAGTACATAAACCTTGTCTCCTTCAATCGCATACTGCATATTCATCAGTCCTTTGACATGCATTTCTTCTGCGATCTTTCTTGTGTATTCTTTGATCGTTTCCAAGTTTTCTTCTGAAATATGAACAGATGGAAGAATACAAGCAGAGTCTCCTGAATGAACTCCTGCAAGTTCGATATGTTCCATCACTGCTGGTACAAATGCGTGTGTTCCATCACTGATCGCATCTGCTTCACATTCCATCGCATGATTTAAGAAACGATCGATCAGGATTGGGCGGTCTGGTGTTACACCAACGGCTGCTTTCATATATCCTGCCATGCTTTCGTCATCATAGACAACTTCCATTCCACGTCCACCAAGAACGTAGGAAGGTCTTACCATCACTGGATATCCGATCTTTCCTGCGATCTCTAATGCTTCTTCTACTGTTGTTGCCATTCCTGATTCTGGCATTGGAATCTCTAATTTATCCATCATTTCACGGAACAGATCACGGTCTTCTGCAAGGTCAATGACAGATGGAGATGTTCCAAGAATCTTCACACCATTTTTCTCAAGTTCGGCAGCAATATTCAGTGGTGTCTGTCCACCAAACTGAGCGATCACTCCTAATGGTTTTTCTTTATTATAAATACTTAATACATCTTCCACTGTTAATGGTTCGAAATATAATTTATCGGATGTATCGTAATCTGTAGATACTGTCTCTGGGTTACAGTTTACGATGATCGTCTCGAATCCCATTTTCTTCAATGCCTGAGATGCATGTACACAGCAGTAGTCAAATTCGATACCCTGTCCGATACGGTTTGGACCTCCACCTAAGATCATGATCTTTTGTTTATCTGTGGATACTGGGTTCTTGTCTTCTGCATTGTACGTTGAATAATAATATGCACTATCTGGCGTTCCGCTTACATGAACCCCTTCCCATGCTTCTTCGACACCGATTGAAATACGTTTATTTCTGATATCTTCTTCTGGAATCTCTAATAACTGGCTTAAATATTTGTCAGAGAAACCATCTTTCTTCGCTAATGTTAACATTTCATCGGATGGCATGTTTCCTTTGCATGCAAGAAGCTTTTCTTCTTCCTCAACTAACTCTTTCATCTGCTCGATAAAGTATGTTTTTACTTTTGTCAGTTCAAAGATCTCATCGACAGTTGCACCTTTTCTTAATGCTTCGTACATGATGAAATGACGTTCGCTTGATGGTGTCACTAATTTCTTTAATAATTCTTCTTTTGTTAAAGTATCAAAGTTGTTCGCATGTCCAAGTCCGTAGCGTCCTGTCTCTAAGCTTCGGATCGCTTTCTGGAATGCTTCTTTATATGTCTTACCGATACTCATAACTTCACCAACGGCACGCATCTGTGTTCCAAGTTTGTCTTCGACACCTTTGAATTTCTCAAACGCCCAACGTGCAAACTTGATAACGACATAGTCACCGTCTGGTACATATTTATCTAATGTTCCGTATTTTCCACATGGAATATCTTTTAATGTTAAACCTGCTGCAAGCATTGCAGAAACTAAAGCGATCGGGAATCCTGTCGCTTTGGATGCTAATGCTGAGGATCTTGATGTTCTTGGATTGATCTCGATAACAATAATACGGTCTGTCACTGGATCATGAGCAAACTGTACGTTTGTTCCACCGATCACCTGTACAGAATCTACGATCTTGTATGCCTGTTCCTGTAATCTCTGCTGACATTCTTCAGAGATCGTGAGCATCGGTGCGGAACAGAAAGAGTCTCCTGTATGCACTCCTAATGGATCGATATTCTCAATGAAGCAGACTGTGATCATATTCCCTTCTGCATCACGGACAACTTCTAATTCTAATTCTTCCCATCCAAGAATGGATTCTTCTACAAGTACCTGTCCAACTAAACTTGCCTGAAGTCCTCTTGCCATAACGGTCTTCAATTCTTCTTTGTTATATACCAGTCCTCCACCGGCTCCACCCATTGTGTAAGCTGGACGAAGTACCACTGGATAACCAAGCTTATCAGCGATCTTCAACCCATCTTCTACGCTGTAAGCAACCTCGCTTCGAGCCATCTCGATTCCAAGTTCGTCCATTGTCTTCTTAAACTCGATACGGTCTTCTCCACGTTCAATACTATCTACCTGTACACCAATTACTTTGACATTATACTTATCTAAAATACCCTTTTTATATAACTCTTCGCATAAATTTAATCCGGACTGCCCACCTAAGTTTGGAAGTAAAGCATCTGGACGTTCCTTTGCAATGATCTCCTCTAAACGTTCTGCGTTCAGCGGTTCAATGTAAGTTTCGTCAGCTGTCTCTGGATCTGTCATGATCGTTGCTGGATTGGAGTTGACCAATACGATCTCATATCCAAGTTTACGAAGCGCCTTACACGCCTGTGTCCCCGAATAGTCGAATTCGCATGCCTGACCGATGATGATCGGACCAGAGCCAATGATCAACACTTTGTTAATATCTGTTCTTTTTGGCATAAAAATAATTCCTCCTTTAGACTTTATTATTATTATATAAGAAAATCAGTGAAATCGGAATCATTTTGTGAAGTTTTTTTAACTATATTAACTTTGGATTTTCTTACCAATTCGTAAGAATTTCTTAATGACAATTTATAAATCGTTTATATTTGTTTATATTCTGTATATTGAATCTCGAAATGGAAATGATTATACTATAACCATACCTCAAGGAAAGACCTAAAAGATAAGACAATAAAAGAATTTCAGGAAACATCCTACAGGTATAGTTTTTTCATATATATTTTTAATCCTCTCTTTTCAAAAAGGAAACCATCACACCCCAGATGGTTTCCTTTTATTTTTGTCAGATTTTCCCGCCTTGCTTTTCATTTTTGCCTATAATATAATGATGTTTGTTACTTTTTTATAGATTTTCAATAAAGAAAGAGAGGAACGTATGTTTTTACATACGGAAAAAACTATGTTGGAAAACTTATTTAAATTAAAGGAGAATCATACCTCCGTAAAAACTGAAGTCATTGCTGGTATTACTACATTTATGACAATGGCTTACATCCTTGCGGTAAACCCAAGTGTGCTTTCTGCAGCTGGCATGGACCCTACTGCTGTATTATTAGCTACATGTATCGCTTCCTTTATCGGAACTATATGCATGGGACTTACTGCGAACCTTCCATTCGTACTTTCCGCTGGTATGGGATTAAATGCTTATCTTGCCTATACCGTTGTTGGTGTGATGGGTTATCACTGGCAGGTTGCTTTACTTGCTGTATTCGTTGAAGGTATCATCTTCATCGTATTATCTTTGACCAATATTCGTGAAGCAATCTTTGATGCGATCCCTTTGAATCTTAAGAAGGGAGTTTCTGTCGGAATCGGTATCTTTATTGCCTTTATCGGTCTTCAGAACGCAAAACTTGTTATTGGAAATAAATCTACATTGGTATCTATCACAAACTTTACAAAAGATTTCCATACTGCTGGAATCTGTTCTTTACTTGCAGTTATTGGATTATTGATCACAGTCATTCTTTATATTAAAAAAGTACCTGGATCTATCCTGATCGGAATCCTTGCTACATGGGTGATCGGAATGCTCTGCCAGATAACAGGAATCTATGTTCCTGATTTCAAAACAGGTTATTACAGCCTGTTCCCTACATTTGCAATGACAGATTTTTCAAAATTAGGAGAGACTTTCGGTAAATGTTTCCAGTATGACTTGGGCAAAGTCGGAATCTTTAATTTTATCGCCGTTGTATTATCTTTCTTATTTGTCGATCTGTTTGATACACTCGGAACTTTAGTCGGTGTCAGCACAAAAGCTGGAATGCTTGACGAGGAAGGTAAACTTCCTGGAATCAAACCTGCATTAATGGCAGACGCCGTTGCTACAACAGCTGGTGCAGTTCTTGGTACTTCTACTGTTACAACATTCGTTGAATCTTCTTCTGGTGTTGCTGCAGGTGGACGTACTGGTTTAACAGCTGTTGTTTCAGGATTCTTATTCCTGATCTCAACATTATTTGCACCGCTCTTTACAGCAATCCCATCATTTGCGACAGCCCCTGCGCTGATCATGGTTGGATTCTTAATGTTTGGAGCAATCTCTGATATCAAATTTACAGATGACAATATGACAGAAGCCGTACCTGCTTACCTTTGCATTATTGCAATGCCATTATTCTACAGTATCTCTGAGGGAATCTCTATCGGGATCATCTCTTATGTGATCTTGAATGTAGTTTGTGGTAAAGCAAAGAAGATCACTCCTTTAATGTACGTACTTGCAGTATTATTCATCCTGAAATATGCCGTTTTATAAGTATAGAAAAACAGCCGTATCATGATCGATACGGCTGTTTTATTCTTATCTCATATTAAATTAAAATGCTTGTCCTACTGAACGATTCTTCTGACACCCCATACAGCTCTGTAATCAGCATTCCGCACATTGATTCCTGTGTCTTTGCTTCCTGCATGAATGATCTGGTTATCTCCAATGTAGATCGCTACATGTCCTACACCGTTCACTACCTGATAGCAGATCAGATCTCCTGGCTGCTTCTCATTCCATGATACTGCTGTTCCTTCATATCTCTGTGCTGTTGAACTGTGTGGCAGTGAATATCCAAAATGTTTATATACCTGCATCGTGAATCCAGAACAGTCAACTCCATTCGTAAGGCTTTCTCCACCCCATACATAAGGATTGCCTCTAAACTGCATTGCGTAGTCTACAACACTTTGTCCTGTTGCCGTTCCATAAACTTCCCATGTATCTTCTTCCGGTCTTGACTCAGATAGATACTGTGAACTTACATAACAATAAACTCCACTATATCTTACCGTTGTCCATCCAGACCGTTCTCCATAACAGGTGATCTGCGTACCTTTCTTGTATGATCCTGCCTTTGCTGCACTTGTCGACGCTTTCTTACGGATCGTCAAAGAACTTGCCGTTACATATCTTGTATATGTATCTGTTGTTATATTCGCTGCTTTCTGTGCTGTTACAACAACTGGTTTCTTCTTTGACAGATATCTTGTTGCGATATATCGATAATATCTTCCATATTTGATCTTCGTATAAGATCTTTTCTTCTTGTAGCAGCGAACCTTTGCTGCTTTCTTGTATGATCCAACGATCTTTCCCTTATTTGATGCTTTTTTACGAACCACTACGTTATTGGCTGTTACATATCTTGAATAGGAAGCATATACATCATGTGTATGTGAACTCATGGATAAGACCACCATACAACATATACTTACTACACAGGAAATGAGGATTCCAGTAGTCTTTCTCTTCATATTTCCTCCCTTTAGTTCCATTTTTTACCGACTACCTCTAGTTTACTACCTCATTTTTCATATGTAAACCATTTCGTAATATTTTTTTCATAAATTCTTATGAAAAATGTATCTATTTGCAACATTTTTATGTATCTATCACCGGAAAAAGGCATTCAAACTTAGAATTTCTATGCTAAGCCTGAATGCCTTTTTCCTTATTATTTTTAACTATATTATCTTATAATTCTTCGAACACAATTTACTGATCTGTAATTTGCTACTGATGTATGTATTCCTGTCGCCGTGCTTCCTGCATGAATCACACGATTATTTCCAATATAAATTCCAACATGCCCGATTCCTTTGATCGCATTATAACAGATCAAATCTCCCGGCTGCTTATTCGCCCATGAAACTACTGTTCCATAGCTTCTCTGGGAAATGGAACTGTGTGGAAGATAGTATCCAAAATGCTGAAAAATCTTCATTGTGAACCCAGAGCAGTCAACGCCTGTCAACAAGTTCTCACCACCCCATTTGTAAGGTCTTCCCTGAAACTGAAGTGCGTAATTAACTACCTGTTGACCTTTGGCAAGTGTCGAAGTGCTGGAACTTCCATAGTTTGCAATTGCACTGCTTGTTGTAGTTGCTGGTTTCTTCGTGGATAGATATCTGGTCGCTACGTAGTATTTGTGGCTTCCGTATTTAACCTTTGTCCAGCTGCCTTTTTTCTTGTAGCAGGTTACTTTGGCTCCTTTTTTATAATATCCTTTCACTTTTCCTTTAGATGATGCTTTCTTTCGTACAGTAAGTGAACTGGCCGTTACATATCTTGAATATGATGCGTAAACATTCTGTGGTTTACAAAATACAATAAATACAAATATAAAAGAAATGCTTAGAACGTAAGAAATCGTCCTTCTTGTTATTTTGTTTCTCATAGTGTCTCCCCTTCATTTTTCTGATGGTTTTTATTTTACTATGAGCTTCTTAATTTGTAAATAGTTTTGTAACATTTTCTTAATATTTGGAATGTTTTTTTAATCATTGCCATTCTGAACTATACAATTTCTTCTTTTTTTCCAGATCAAAAAATGCAAGACATGCAGCCCCAATCAACCCACAGTCTTCTCCCAACGCCGCTGGTACAATCTTTACGTTGCTTTTTAGCGCATCATATACTTTCTCTTTTGCACGTTTTTCAATCTCTTCGATAAATCCAGGAATCTTTAACGCAACACTTCCACTTAGGACAAATAGCTCTGGATCAAGTACACCGTAAAGTGTTGCAATGAAACTTGACAGATATTCATAAGCATCTTCCATGATCACTGCCGCAGTTTCATTTCCTTCCTGTGCAAGTTGATACACTTCTCCTGCATGTGCAGCTTCTAACCCTGCATCATTTGCCCTCTTTGTGATGGCTGTTCCACTGGCAATTGATTCAATGGAACCTTTCTTTAAATCTCCCTGTGATGGACCATTTTTCCATAAGATGCAGTTTGCTACTTCTTGTGCAAATCCTTTTGCTCCACGATAGATTTGCCCATCAATACATAATCCTGCACCAACTCCTGTTGAAATGGTCAGAAATTCTACGATCTTCTTTCCTTTTCCAGCCCCGATCACGGTTTCTGCAAGTCCTGCAAGGTTTGCATCATTTTCTAACTGCACAGAAATACCTGTAATCTTTCTAGTTCTTTTGTCAGTTCAAAATTATGCCACCCTGGAAGATTTGGTGGTGTTAAAATAATCCCATTGATCAAGTCTAATGGCCCCGGACAAGAAATTCCAAATCCCTTCGATTTTTTCTCCAAACCCTTTGATCACATCATTGATCTGGTTTAATGTTTTTATAGGATTTTTTGGATCTGATCCAAACTGAACTCGTTCTTTGATCTCATATTTCTCGTTGATCAGCGCAACTCTTGTATTTGTTCCCCCAACATCAATTCCTACTGCATATTTCATGATTTTCTTTTCCTCCTATATAAACGAAAAGGGGGACAACCGAAGCTGTCCCCTCTTTATGTTGTTGTTTGTAAATATTTTATTCGTAGTAATATTTAACTTTGTCTGCAGAATCAAATAAGTTAACTTTGTGAGCGATAACTTCTCTACAAGCTTTGATTGGTTCTGGATAGATTTCAAGAGGCTCTCTGTATTCTGGATGAGCGTTTAATACTTCTCTACATTTATCATAGAATGCAACCTTAATATCACTTGAAATGTTGATCTTAGAAATACCAATTTTAACTGCTTTTGCAATTTCTTCATCTTTATTGCTTGATCCACCATGTAATACCAGTGGAATATCAAGAGTATCTTTTAATGTCTGTAAGATATCAAGACGGAGTTCTGGTTTCATATCACTTGGGTAGATTCCGTGAGCTGTTCCGATTGCTACTGCTAATGTATCAATTCCTGTTTTTTCAACAAAATCTTTTGCCTGATCAGGATCTGTGTAGATAATTCCTGTTGTTCCACCTTCGATAGAGTTTCCTGTTGTTCCGATTGTTCCAAGTTCACTTTCTACAGATACATTCGCAAGATGTGCAACTTCACATACTTTCTGAGTGATCGCAATATTTTCTTCATATGGAAGTTTAGAAGCATCGATCATAACAGATGTGAATCCTGCCTGAATTGCTCTTACAACTGTTTCATATTTATCACCATGATCTAAATGGATAACAACTGGAACATCTGTTTTAGATGCTTCATAAATCATGCTCTGTATTAAACTGTTTTCAACAAAATTAAATTCGTCTGGAGACATCTCTAAGATGACTGGGCTCTTCATTTCTTTTACCTGCTGCATAACAGCTTTTAATAACTGATCACTACCGATATTGAATGCTGGTACTGCAAATCCTTTTTCATCTGCTACTTTTAAAAGTTCTTTCATGTTCATTAACATAGTTCTATTCTCCTTTTTAATGTTGATATCTTATTCTGTCTGCCGCAAAAACTGCGGCAGACATTTGTTATGCTGATTAAATTAAACTTATAATGATTTTCCTTCTGATCCAGACAGGTGGATATATTTTTTTACTAATTCCTGGCTATCAATCTCCACCTGATGCATCATTACCCAATAATTGATGTCTGGATCTTTTTTAAGATGCTTTTTAATGCTGTCTACATTGGCATTCATAAAATCACATCCTACATTGATCTTATTGATTCCAAATTCAACACATCTTTTAATATTTTCATCACCAGAACCGCTTCCCCCATGCAGTACCAGTGGCATCTTTGTTTTTTCTTTGATTTCTTTTAGTCTCTCAAAATCAAATTCTGGTACATATCCTTCTGGATAGTTTCCATGAGAACTTCCAAAAGAAATTGCCAATGCATCAATTCCAGTTTCTTTTGCAAATCGTAATGCCTCGTCAGGATTGGTTTTCATATCATCGTCTGTATAATTATCGCCTTCACTAGCACCCATACATCCGATCTCTCCTTCGACACTTGCATCGAACTGTTTCGCAAATTCCACGATTTCTCTTGTCATTCGGATATTACCTTCCAAGTTGTATCTGGAAGCGTCTACCATAACACTGGAATATCCATCAACTAATGCTTTCTTTAACAATCCAATTTCTTCTCCATGGTCGAAATTTAAAGCTACTTCAACACTTGCTCTTTGTGCCAGTTTCTTGACGATCGGTGCGATCAAATTGCTGTCACAATGATTTACCATATGTTCCTGTACGATATTGATGATGATCGGTGCTCTTAATGACTGAGCTGCATTAATCACCGCTCTTGCTGTCTCAATGTTAAAGCAGTTGATTGCCATGACTGCATAATTGCCTTCATTCGCACGTTTTAACATTCCCTTCATTGATACATACATAGCTTATCTGTCCTTTCTGATTTTATGAAATAGTGAATCCTGATAAATCAAGATCTTCTTCTTTTTCGTCAATCATTGGTTCGTCTTCTTCTGTTTTCTTTTTCTTGATCAGTACAAGTAATACACCTGTAACTGCTGTTCCTGCTAACAGTGCGATAAGTGCTGCAAGTGGATTTGACATTGCTGGGATTACAAATACACCACCTGATGGTACTTTACTTCCTACATCAAGGCTGAAACTGATCGCTCCTGTAACACCACATCCTGTTGCTGTACAGATAACTGTACGAATGATATCATTCATAGCGATTGGAATAACTCCTTCAGAAATCATGCAAAGACCCATTGGGAATGCAACTTTAATATTTTCTTTTTCCTGTGCTGTATAAATGTTCTTTTTCAGTAATTTTGATATACTAATGAGAATGTAATTCCAAGTGGTGGAACCATAGCTGCTAATACTTTGATTGCTTCTGGTCCTGTGATTCCTTCTAATAGTAATCCATCGCAGATTAAGTTAGGTACTTTACTGATCGGTCCACCAAAATCAATGCATCCAAGAGCTCCGATGATAAATCCATAAACTGCTGTCAGACTGGAGTGCAGGAGAGGTAAGCGGAATTCCTAGTGTAGCGGTGAAATGCGTAGATATTAGGAGGAACATCAGTGGCGAAGGCGGCTTACTGGACTGAAACTGACACTGAGGCACGAAAG
>ENA-OPZZ01002083-OPZZ01002083.1-human-gut-metagenome-genome-assembly--contig:-NODE-2083-length-10681-cov-3.045859_pt1 | contig 10681 bp, 8 predicted proteins | sample MGYA00242487_ERZ504511 | MGnify/ENA primary metagenome ERZ504511 (study PRJEB26092, sample SAMD00036241) | human gut metagenome | host: Homo sapiens | study: EMG produced TPA metagenomics assembly of... | reverse complement strand
ACGCGAGCGTCACCACCGCCATCAACGGGTTGGCGTTGGTCAGCGCGGTGATGATCTCCTCGGGCTTCAGTTGGGTGAAGACCACGACCACGGCCACGATGACCAGCAGCATGGTGATCATCGAACGCCAGGAGAATCGGGCCAGCGTCACCGGTTCGGCGGATTCCACCGTCTCCTCGTCAGCCAGCGCGGTGATACGACTCCTCAGGCCCTTGAGCAGCTGCTTGTCCCAGGATTCCAGCGCGCGCGTGGGGGAGGGGACCGCGACCTTCTGAATGAACGGGGCCAAGGCCGTCAGAGTCGTGTCTCCCCACGCCTCGCGGGCGGCCTCCACCGCCGGTTCCACGCCGATCAGCGCGGCGAACAGCACTAGCAGCTGAACTTTGTCGAGCGCGGTGTTGGCCGGACCGGAAGCGTTGTCGCCGTTGAGCCAGCCGGCAATCACGGCGGTGCCGTCTTCAAGCCGGGCGAGCGTGTCCGGCGTGATGCGCCGGTGCGTATAGCCGCGCCGGCTCGCCACGGACAGGTAGCGCATGTAGGCCACGGCATCCGCCTTGGTAAGCGTGTTCAGGTTGGCGGGCAACTCGATGGTGTGCGCATCCAGCACCAGAATCGCGGACTCGTCCGTATCGGCGATGCCGTATGGGGAGGGCGCGGGCAGTTTGATATTGTGCAGGCCGAGCAGCATGGCAAAGTGATGCTGAACGGCGTCGCGCACGGAACGATCGCGTCGAATGGACACGCTGGTAAAACGCACCCAATCCCAGAGTTGCTTCAGATAGCCGACGGTATGGGTTTGCGCGTCGATGACGGAAACGATAAAACGACGGTTATTCGCGGTCTCCACATCGTAGATGCGCGAGCCTTCCGTCAAATCGTCATCCAACGTGGCAGACAATGAGCCATGGCTGATTCCGGGCTCCTGATGCCGGATGAGTGAGGTGGTTTCCAATCCGATGCTTGAGAGCACTGCGACGAGATCTTTGCCCCACACGCCTTTATTCTGCGTGCCGACCACGAATCGGATAAGCATGCCCACCGTGCGACCGGCGGCCATCGAAACCAGCATGCCGGTAACCGAATGCCACGAAAGCACCACCATCACCGCGGCGATGGCATACAGGATATTCCAACTCCATTTGACCGTGGAGCGGGTACGGCGTGGCCCGGCGGCGGTCAGGAAGGACGCCATGCCGGCGTAGATGTCGGGCAACAGCCCGGAGCCGTATGAGGTGGCGGCTGAGACCAGTGCCATTGGCAGGGTGAAATCGTTCAGACTGCTGATTGCCGTCGATATGACCCACACAATGCCGTATCCGGCAAACATGGCCAGCGCGGACACCGCAGCTTGCAGCCATTCGCGGGCCAAGAGCAACTGAGCGAGCACGATAACTACGATGACCGTGGTGGCCAGCTGCGTCAGTACGGTGGAGGGGAAAGCAGCCAGCCAGTTGATGGCTTGGGCGGCGGTATGCGCGTCGGATTCGACGCCGCGCGTCATGCCGCCCAGATACACGGCGAACACCATGACCACGGCGGCCATCAATAGCGACAGACCGGCTCGGGTCAGGTCGCCGAAGTCGCGCGTGCGGCGCGGAGCGATGTCGTCGATGTATGGTCCGGAATCGTTGCTGTCGTCGGTTGCCGGGCTGTCCGGTCCGCTGACAGCAAAACTGGCCGACCGGCCGTCACCAGAGGCGATCGGCCGGTCGGTAGTGGAGGAGGTCGCCTTGTTCGGGCGATCTTCCGTAGTGGACTGATCCTGTTCAGTAGTCATGAAATGGTTACCTGACGCCTGTCCTTGTTCGGTTCAGTTTGCGGTTCGGTTTGTGACTCAGCGCAGTAGTGTGGTGGATGCGAAGGATTCGAGGGACTCGAGGGACTCGAGAGACTCGCATCGCGCCTATCTCAGCGGCCGAAAGCGACGAGCTGGCTGGCCACACCGGTGTAGGTGGCGGGGGTCAGAGCCTTCAAGCGAGCGGCGGTTTCCGGGTCGAAGGACTGCTGGTCGATGAACTGCTCGACCTGTTCCTTGTTGATGGTGTGGCCGCGCATAAGCTCCTTGACCTTCTCGTACGGCTTGTCCATGCCCGGCAGGCCCTTGAGCTCGCAGGCGCGCATGGCGGTCTGGATCGGCTCGCCAAGCACCTCCCAGTTCTCATCCAGCTCACGCTCGATGACGTGGGTGTTCGGGTGGATGGACTCAAGGCCGCCCATGAGGTTGGTCAGGGCGAGCAAGGAGTAGCCGAGCGCGGAACCGATGTTGCGCTGGGTGGTCGAATCGGTCAGATCGCGCTGCCAACGGGATTCCACCAGCGTGGCGGAGAGGGTGTCGAGCAGCGAGCAGCTGATCTCGAAGTTGGCTTCGGCGTTCTCGAAACGAATCGGGTTGACCTTGTGCGGCATGGTGGAGGAACCAGTGGCACCCTTGACCGGCACCTGGGCGAACACGCCGCGGGAGATGTACATCCACACGTCCACGCACAGGTTGTGCATGATGCGGTTGGCGTGGGAGACGGTGGAGTACAGCTCGGCCTGCCAGTCGTGGCTTTCGATCTGCGTGGTCAGCGGGTTCCAGGTCAGGCCCATGCGGTTCGTGACGAACTCGCGGGAGACAGCGATCCAGTCGACATCCGGGCATGCGGCCAAGTGGGCACCGAACGTGCCGGTCGCGCCGTTGATCTTGCCCAGGTACTCCTGGTTTTCGATGTGCTTGAGCTGACGGTTCAGACGGTAGACGTAGACGGCGAGCTCCTTGCCGAGTGTGGTCGGCGTGGCCGGCTGGCCGTGGGTGAGAGAGAGCAGCGGCATATCCTTGAATTCCTCGGCCTTGCCGGCGAGGTGGTCGATGATGCGCTTGAACTCCGGGGTCCACACGTTTTCCATCGCGTTCTTGACGCAACGGGCGATGGAGAGGTTGTTGATGTCTTCGGACGTGCAGGCGAAGTGCACGAGGGTCTTCAGCTCGTCGTTGATGTTGGTCAGCTCGGCCGGAGCCTTGTCGATCTGATCATCGATGTAGTACTCCACGGCCTTCACATCGTGGTGGGTGATGGCCTCATGAGCGGCGTGCTGCTTGATGCCTTCGGCGCCGAAGTCCTCGGGAATGGCGCGCAGGAAGGCCTGCTCTTCGGCAGTGAACGGCTTGACGCCGTCAACGATCGGCTGGTTGCCGTTGCCCTCAAAGCCGTTGGCCAGAAGAATCATCCATTCGACTTCGACACGCATGCGTTCGCGGTTCAGGGCAGGTTCGCTCATGTATTCGACGAGCGGGGCGGTGGCCTTGTGATAACGGCCGTCGAGTGGGGTCAATGCGATTGCGGGGGAAATATCGGTAAGCTTCATAACCTCCAAGGGTACTTCCAGCCGTGAACCGAGCGGCTATACTGTGGTGCGGCGTTCCCGCCCGAGCCGCACAGGTCAAGGAACGCCCGTGGTTCGATTACTGTGTGCGGCCTTTAAGGCTAGGAGATCACCATGCCTGCAACCACCATTCATACTCTTCCGAAACGTCCGATTGCCGTATCGTCACTGAAATGGCAGCCGTTGGATATCGCGGTCGGTGCCACGCTGGGTGCGGCCTGCGGCGTGATCTTCTGGGGATTCAACTTCGCGTACATGCCGATCTCTTCGGTATTCGGCGCGATTCTGCCCGGTTTCGCCAGCATCGTGCACGCCGTCTGGTACTTCTCCGGTACGCTGGCGGTGCTGATTCTACGCAAACCCGGAGCGGCGCTGTACGTGAACCTTATCGGCACGCTGGTCGAAACGGTGATTGGTAGCCAGTTCGATTTGGGCTTCGTGATTATCTCGGCGCTGTTGCAAGGTGTTTTCGCTGAGATTCCGTTCGCCTTGACCCGTTACCGCATGTTCAATCTGCCGATTTCCATTGCATCCGGTGCGTTGGTCGCCTTGGAATACGGCACATATCTGATGCTGTTTCGCTACGTGGGTGTGTCATTCGTCAGCCCGCGTGGCATTGTGCACATGATTTCCGAGGTCACCGGCGGCGTGCTTATCAGCGGCGTGATGGCCTGGTATCTGATGCTGGCCATCGCCAAAACCGGTGTTGCTCGACCGCCTCGCATCCGGCCGCGCACTCATCGAGCGACGCGCCTGACACTCTTTGCGCGCCACTTTCCCGGGAATGTTGCGCTGATAGAGGGGGTTTCGGGCATGCTAGCGCAACAATCCCGGGAAAGTGGCGCTAGCCGCGTCTCTGCGGTGATTGCATTGTGGGGTAGCCGATTGATGCTAAGCATTGACAAGTTGATGTGCCCGTTGCCGTGAGACCCCGAGTATATCGCCTATTTGCTGTAGGGCGAGACCCATGCCATGTAGTTCTTGTGCTGCGGCGCGAGTTTCCCGCGCTGCGTTCGATCTGCATTCCGCTTCTTCCTTGCGCAGTCGCCGAGCTTCATCAAGATGCTCCTGCACGGATTGCGGCAGCTTTGTCTCTACGGTGAGTGCGAAATCAGCATCTTGTGTCATGACGGTGATAAGGTCGCGTGCCATACTTTCAATCTCTGCTGTTGTTCTTGCCTGCGTGAAACCGATACCGGGAATCTCAAGAATCCAGTATTTTTCGCCAGGACGAACGATGACCTGATATGTTTTCACTGCTGATACCAGCCTTTCCCGAGTTTGGCTTCTGCTTCTTTGCAAATAATGTCCGCGAGGTTGTTGTCGATTTCGTTATGACGTGGGATGGGGAATCATAAGTCCATCGAGTTGGAATATCTCATGACTCCCTCCTTGCCTGATACTTTCAAACGTGACATTCTTGCGTTCTGCCGCTTGCTTCATCAGTTTGATGAGCCATCTCCTACTCGTCATTATATTGTTAACTCCTTTCTTGACAACTCTGTCAAGTGTGGTATTTACTTTTAACCGCCGAACGTGCTGAACTCGGTGGTTCGCTCGCTAGGGGCAATGGTCGCGGACTGGGTCATGCGGCCTTGGTAGTAGCGGGTTTCCTTGAGCTCTCCGTTGATAACTTCCTGGAAATGGGCTTCGTGGCGTTGCACGGCGGGGGAGCCGAGGTCGGTGGCGTTCTGATAGGCGGCCTGATGGTATTTGATCCAGTGCGACAACTCCCTGCCGTTGGTCGAACCAGCCACGGGTGCGGCGTCATATGGGGTCAGACCGGTGATGGGCGTTGCGCCGGGAGTGCATGAGCCGTCCGAATGCACTGTGGATGGTGTTGCCGCGGGCGCGGGCGATACATGCCCTTGTACGGTGAGCCAGTTATCGGTGACCGGGTTGGCGGCACCATCCAGTGCGGCGACCAGTTCATCATCGATTTCCACGCTGGTGACCCACGTGCGTTGCGGAATCGGATGATTGGCCACCGGCGATCCGGCTGTCACCACATGCTCGATGGTATATTCCTCCGCCCAATCCGAGGCAAGCGTGGCGGCAACGATACCACCCTGGGAATGGCCGATCAGCGCCACGGGCTCGTCCTTGCCGATGCCTGCCTGACGCATCGCCTCGGCAACCATGCGAGCGCTGTCCGCTTTCCTGCGGCGCTCCTGATCGGCGCTCATCAGTTCCACGTTCTGCGCCCAGCCAAATGGTGAGTCAGGCTGTCCATCGGTACCCGGGATGGTGACCAGCCAGGAGTTGGTTCCATCAGATCGTTCATAGCGTTGAATGGCGATGGTCCCATATTCGAGTCCGCTGTTCAGCTCGATTTTGCCGAGCCGCTCTTCGGCGAGCCTGCGCAGATTCTCCATTGACTCGGCCACCGATCCGCTTGCGCGGACAACGTCGGCATTCGCCTGCACCTCGCGCACGTCCAGATGATTGCCTTGGACGACGTCTTTCGCCGGGCCGGAGAAATTGGCGATTTTCCCCGCAGCCTTGTTGACCTCATCGGTGTGCGCAATGCTCTTGCCGATAGGTACGCCGCCAATGATTCCGCCCGCACCGCTAAGCACTCCTTCCTGGAACGGATAGGTGAACGTGGACATCCATGCCGGGTTCGGTTGCCGTCAATAGTCCAGCCGGCCAGAAAGCCGCCCGCCGCCACAGCGGCAACACCCGCCGCGGCATATCCCGGTTTGGCCTGTGTGCCGGCCTGCAATAATTCGGTAAACATGCGCCGAGCCGTCATCTCCGCCTGAGAATACAGAGAGTGTGCGCGAATCAGCAGATCGGCCGCGCCACGCAGATCATCGCTCAACCGCTGACATGCCGTTGCATGGTCATAACACCGATTGCCCAGCGCGGCATATGGTGCAGTGACATGGCCGGGAACAACGGCGCTCGGATCGCCCGACTGCAAGGTGACGCACATCGGCGCACTATGCCGATGTGACTGCAACTGTAATGCGGCCGATTCCCAAGCCGTGGCTATGGCCGCAAATCCTGCCGCCTCGTCATCGAGAGCCTTGGCTATGGCGGCATATTCTTCAAGAGTGGCTGGCGCATATCCCACTCCGCCGTAAACGGACGATTCCACTTGCCAGTAATCGTGCTCGCTCATGACGACCCCCAAGCCAATCGGTGGGTGGTCTCCATGTCTTGCGCGAGACTGGCCGAATACTGTGCGGTGCGACTGAGCCGCGATCGGAATAGATCGGCGGCTTTACCGGTCCACACGATGTTGCTGGAGCGGTTCACGGCCACCGCCGTCTGGTCCGATTGCGCCAGTGTGGCCGCACGCTGGACGGACACGAGGTCGCGACTACGCTGTACCGCCGCATGGCAAGGGCAAGTGCCGTAATCGAACGGCGTCACCGTATTGCCGGCAAAGCCGCCGGTGGGATCGATGGGTGCTGGGTTGCTGGTGTAGGTATTCATATATCCAGCTAAAAGGACAAGACTCATGCTTGTCCAGCCGGAACGACCAATGTGGTTCTAGCTTGCCGATTTTGGGTGAAGTTATCCCCAAGTGTTGTGCATAGTCGTAACGATTATCCACAAATAGCCTGTTTGGACATACCTTGGATCAGCCATGGCCTATCGAAAATTGGATAAATGCCAAAGCCGACAGCCGAAACCGGGAAACAGCCGCGATAAAGCCATGACCCGTGAGGGTGTGAGAAAAAAGAACAACTGTGAACGACTGCTTACCACGGCTTGGTAGCCCCGGTACCCTTGTTCTGCGTCGCTTTCTGCTCGGATTGGGTGGTGTTCGACTGGGTATCGGTGGATTGCTGATTGGCCTTCATCAGCTCCTCGACCTGCTTCTTCTGTTCGTCGGTCAACGCGCCGCCCTTTTTGGCATTGGATGAAGAATTCTCGGATTGCTGTGCCGACTGGGCTTGCCCGGAATCGGAACCGCTGTTCTGCGCCTCGGCCTGTTTCAGGGTGATCTTTGTCAGCTCGGAAGAAATCGAAGCATTGGTGTCGATGGCGTCCTTGACTTGCGGCAACAGAAGCGTGCGCATTCGCCCGGCCTCGTCGAATTGCGCGTTGGTCTGCTGCTGTTGCGCCTTGAGCGTGGTGATATCCGTGGACTCGTCCTGAGCCGCTTTGATATTGGCGTTCAATGATGCGGTGGCCTGATTGAACGTAATCGAAGCGGACAGGTTTACTGCCGCCACGCCGGCAACCAGCAACAGCAATACGGCGCCACAAGCCAGGACGATACGTGCCCAAAGCGGACACTTCGCCCGCATCCGAGTATTCGCCGAGCCATCGTTCTCGTGGATTTCGTTACTGTTTCTCACAGCAGTCTCCTTGAGGTTGCGATCCATGCACCGACTTCCATGGCAAGCAATATCGCCAACGCAATGGCCAACGGCCATACCACCGGCGTGGTGCGTGTGCGTTCCCTGACCGTGGTGGTCATGCGCCACTGCTTCGACGACTTGGCCGAAACCGAATCCGCCAAAGTCTGTGAAGCGTTCACGGCCACATACGTGCCACTGATCTCGTCGGCAATGTCTTTAAGGTTCTTCTCATCCATCTTGGAGATGCCGGGTTCGCCGGTATCCGGGTCGACCACCCAGTGGTCCGTGGTGTTGGAATCGCCGGCACTGACGCCATCGGCGATGACGGGAATCTTGCCGCCCTCGGTCGAGCCGACGCCCACGGTAAACCCATCATTGAGATACTGGCGCAGTGACGAGAACGTACGACGCGTCACATTCGAGGTCTGTTCGCCGTCAGTGATGAGGTACAGCACAATCGCATCATCCGGGTGCGCTTCACGAATCGACTTCACGGTCAGCAGCAATTGATCGATCGGAGCATCCAGACTGGAGCCCGCCGACACGGATGTGGCTTCCACCGCCAACGTGTTGGCCCAATTATCGATGGCCGGCGCATCCGGGGTCAGCGGCACATCAAGCGTCCCCGAAGCACCGAACCGTAACGCCGCGAAACTGGCGTCCGGATAAGCGGCGGTCACATCATGCACGGCCTGGCGTGCGGCATCGATGCGGGTAATGGTCTTCTCGGACCCGTATGTGGCGTCGGCCACCGCCATCGACCCGGTGGTATCCACCGCCACAATGACGTCGGTGGCATTGATGGCCTGTGAGGTGGTAGACGATACCACGCTGGGAGTCAGTACCATCACCGCGACGATGAGCAGCATAAGCGTACGTCGTATGCAAGCCCACACGGTCTCGTCACTGGAAGCACGGCGACGAACAAATAATGCGATTTCGAGAATGGCCAGTACGGCGAGCCCGGCCGCCAGCAGTCCGCCGGCGACCCAGCCCAAGGCGGGGGAGAAGGTGAATCCGTTCATCGCCTCAACCTCCATGCACATACGATCCAGATAATGAGTATCACGGCCAGAGCAAGCGTCCACAGACCGGGAGCGTCCACCATCGAGGATTTCGCCTTGTTCTCCACATCCGTATCTCTACGCGACTGAATATCCCGTACCAGCTCATCTATCGACGCGCCATTCGATTGGGTGAGGAAGATGCCTCCATGCGACTCGATCGCGGACTTCATATCCGTTGTGGTTTGGTCCGATTCACTGGCTTTCGGCCCGGAATACAGGCCGTCCACGGTGATTTTGGTCTGCTGGGTCAAATCCAACGCTTCGGTCAGCGAATAGGTGGGCTTGCCCGACACGACGTTGTCGGTGGCCAGCACGATGGATGCCGCACGCTGACGGTCGGCATTCGCATGATTGGCTTCGCCATAAGCGAAACCGGGGAGCATCGCCGCGCAAGACACCACGCCGTCGCCAATCAAGGAGGTGGCGTCCTTGCGGTTCTGCGTGCCTTCGAGCCAATTGGCGATGTCCTGATATTCGGCATCGGACATCTTATCGATGTCATCCTGCGACTCGACGCCTTTCAGCGCCTTGCTGGCGGAGGTCAACTGTTTGGTGACCAGTTCGTAGTCGTCGGTCAGCGGGAACACCGTGCGTGAGGTCGAGTTGAAGATACTCAAACCGATACGTTCCCCCTCGAAATGCTTGACCAGTTCCAAATAGGTGTCGATGACCTCGCGATCATAGGGGAGCGTGGACCCCGACACATCCAGACACAGGACGATATCTCGGCTGGAAGCGCGTTCGTCACCGGCATCCACTTGGCTGGGGCGAGCCACCAGCACAATGGCCAGCGCCAGCGCAAGCACCAGCACGCTGATGGCGAGACGGCCCAAAGCGCGCCATTGACGGAACAGGCGGGAAGCGTGCTCGGTATTGAGATCGTCGTCCATCGAGAATACAGGGGTGTCGTCGGCGGCGTTACGGCGGGCGAACACGACAATCAGCACGATAATCGCCAGCGTCGCCAAGACGCCGGCCAGAGCGGCCCAAGGCCAATGCCATGCCAGCATCATGAACGCCACCTTTCCACCAGATTCGCCACCCACTCGGCGGCCTGCTGCACGCTGGTCGTCTGGGCGATTCGGTTGCGGGCATCATCGGCAAATTCCGGTGGATACAACGCGCCAATGGTCTGCTTCAATGCGTCCAATCCTTGGCGATTCGCGGGCGTGCGATTCAGGTACGCCAAATCGGTCAGCGTACTGGAACTAAGCTCCTTGCCTGATGCGGCACCGGCGAAATCACGGGCGATGACGGCCAATTCGACGAAAGCCTCATGCCGGGGCAGTGCTCCGGATTCATGACGGGCCACCACATCGTCGATGCGGGAACGCCACTCGGCCTTGGAGCTGGCATTGCTATGAGCGCCACGCGCACGGTCGCTGTTCCGAGGTTTGCGTGCGGGGCGAGACAGCATGATGATCAACGCGATCAGACCTACCGCCAGCAACAGGCATGCGACGATGGCCACCACCAGGGGAGTGGTCAAGGCCAACGACTCCACGGGCCTGAGATCGCCGGGATCAGTGGCGAGCGGGATGATGGGGAACATGCTGTGCATCATAGATCACCAGCCAAAGTCAGTCCGACCAGTTCGGGTGCAGTACCCAGTCTATTGCGTGTGGTGCGGGCCAATGCCCGGGACACCAGGGCGACGAAACGATCGAACATGGATTCGCTGGATGCGGATCGAATGATATGGGAACCGGCACGGGTGAGCTCCTGTTCCAAAGCCGCGGCCATATACGCGCGATGAGTATCGACCTCGGCCGCTGCCTTGGCGTTGCGCAGGAATGCCGGCACACGCCGTGCACTCAAGCCGTCGGTGGGAGCGTGGCGGGATGAGACGGCCTTGAACGGATTCATCGTCGCCACATCGATCAGCACCATCGGATGGGTGCGGGTAATACGACGGATCGTGGTGATATGCCG
>ENA-OPZZ01002082-OPZZ01002082.1-human-gut-metagenome-genome-assembly--contig:-NODE-2082-length-10683-cov-4.087438_pt1 | contig 10683 bp, 9 predicted proteins | sample MGYA00242487_ERZ504511 | MGnify/ENA primary metagenome ERZ504511 (study PRJEB26092, sample SAMD00036241) | human gut metagenome | host: Homo sapiens | study: EMG produced TPA metagenomics assembly of... | reverse complement strand
AGGCGAAATGGAACAGAGGTCTTTAATTTCCTCTTGCATGGAAGATACAGCAAACAAAAAGCCCAGTAAAGAGTGCAAAGCACCACCAATGGTGGCAAGGCTCTTGACAGGGCTTTTTCTTTTCTGTGGTAGGTAATCAAGAGGAAGAAAGAAAAAGTGTGTATGTTCAATGCAGAAAATATTCAAAGGGTATGCTGATTTTTATTGTGGCGGATATATGGAACTGTTATAATATGGTATGAAGAAAAGGACAAATTAGAGTTTATAGAACTAAGAAAAGTGGAAGTTGTGGAGGTGATACTATATGAAGTATATAGGTGGCATTATAACGGCATATATTGTCTTATTAGTCTTAGATATAATGCAAAGAAGAAATCATACGCGAACACAATCTTTAAAAAAATTTACGGTAAGGACAATAACCGATGTATCATTTATATGTGCAATAGGCGCTTTGTTTGTACTTGTTGCTTTTATCTGGTGTTTGTGGAGTGACCCTGAAACTTTTTGTTCTAAAGGGAGTTTGATGATAATTATTCCATTTTCTATTATTTGGTTTGGAGTTACTTTTTTGGGTATGATTGCACCAATAAAAGGTGTCTGGGATATTTGTGTAGATAATAATGATGTGACTGTAATTAAGGCATTTTTTTATAAAAGGCATTGGAAAGTATCGGACATATCCTATTGTAAAATGAAACGTGGTGGTATGAATGTGTATGTCAATGGAAGAAAGAAAAAAGCTTTTTTTGTTGACGGTATAACAGACCACTTTGATAACTTTATAAAGAGAATGGAAAAAGAGGGAAAAGAGATTATTCTTCCAGAAACAAAAGAAAAGAGATAGGTTTATGGATAAGCAAATTACAGTTTGACAACTTCATATCCATTATACAAAGCAGTTAGTTGTATGATTGACTGCTTTTCTCTTACCTAAATTTTAGATTGGAGTGATGAAATAATGTACTGTTAGAGCTGTTCAATAAGATTATTGGTGCATAAAATTTTATTGTGGTGCTGATATGCGAATGGTATAATATGGATATGAAGAAATCGGCAAATTAGAATTTGAAGTAACTAGGGAAGTAAATACTATGAAAAAATTTTGGAAAATAATACTAATCATAATTGGAACAATTTTTTTATTTTATAGCTCTGATAGGCATTGGAGTGTTTGTTGATTTTGAATATGATGACCATATTGAAAATGGTCGTTATACTTATGTTCCAGAAGATGAAAATAATGGAAATGAATATATTGAGTTTAATATGAAAGATAATGACGAGCCTGATTCGGAACTTACATATTATAATTCTATAGAGAAAGCTATTTTGAATTCTCCGTTGAAAGAAGAACATGAAGAATTGTCTGCACCTAAAGATTTTCTAAATCATGTTGATGAAACTTTGCATATATGGCAAGGTAAAAATTATGATACGATATTCTATCGGGCGGGAAATGATAATGATGACATTCAAGGTTTAGTAATGGCTCGTTGTAAAAAACAAGTACAGAATGGGCATATACAATATGCATTTATAAATGCCTCACCAGCCACAACTACACCAGCCACCACTTATGGTGGAGATTTTAAAAAATTTATTCATTCTAGTTTGACATTAAGTGATGTTCAGCAAGATTTAAATCCTGATTATCCAGAAAAACGTTTTGTATTTGGATACGCACGAGAAAAAGAAATTTATTCCCTAGAGGTAGAAGGACAAAAGCCAGATGGGATAATAGAATATGAGGTCTATGGTACAGTTATGTATATGTGGTATTACAATGACTTACAAAGTAACAAAAGAGGTGACCTTCTAAGCTACTCAGTAGATGTGCCTAAGTAAAATGTTATTTTTAGATAATGCATTATATCCACTATGATATGCTGTATCAAGCCGTATTGAAATGATTACATTTGCTATTTTATCAAGTATATTGGGGAAATAGCAAGAAATTCCAGTTTGACAATTTCATATCCATACACACAAAGCAGTTAGTCTTAGGATTGACTGCTTTTTAATAAAAGACACCGCTTAGGTGTTAAGGGTGTCTTTTTAGTGCTATTTTATTGTCATATCAAGGCTCACTCAATCGTGGTAAATTCGTGGTAAATTGAATAATTTTCTATACTTCAAATTGCTTGAAAGTATAGTGTTTATGCGAATAATCGAAAATTATATATAAAATTTTGTTGTTAATTATTTGTTTAATTTCTTCTGAAAGTTCAAAGCTGCTTCTTAATATGTAATCCCCAATCATAGTATTGATTTTTACATATTCTCCCGATGCCCCAGAGAAAGAGCAAATCGAGAATGTTCGTAATTTTCTTAAAATATCATCATAAATTGGATTAAGTTGAGCTATTTCATGTATAAAACTTAGCGGTGTAGGATTCATTTGTGAGAGTAACGTTAATATATTATTATATTCAGAACGACACTCGTCTTCAATTACTAAATTTAGCATTTTAGCAGAATTTGCCGTAGGAAATTCTGCAATTAAGTAGGAATTTGATTTGACAAATTCAATGCTCTTTTCAGCCAAAGCCAAATCAACGCAATAACGTATTTGTGGCGGATACCCTGTTAATATTTGTGTGAAAAAATCTATATCTGTTTCACTAAAAGGAAGATTTTGGCTTTTTGAATAGCCTCGTAAACATCCAAATGTATCAGTACGATCAAGATTTTGCAAACTGATTGAAAAGATGTTTTTTTTGCGTTGGAATTGGAATTGATTTAAAGTAATATTCGTTGTTATTACTAATGTGATTTGATTTTCTATTAATTCCAAAGCTTTTTCGAGCCAGTAACAAATACCAGAGGATTTAACAAGACACAAAGAATCTTGTATAAATATAATTTCTTGATATTTTTGGGCATTTTTAAAAAGTTCTGCCAGTATTTCAATTTTTTGCTCCATATTTCCTAAAGAATTAATATCCTCATTTGAATATGGACCTAATCCCAATTCGCATAAGTTAATGATTAATGTTTCAATACTATCACTTTGACTTGTACTAAGTAACATTGGGAAATAGTAATGTTCAATTAATTCAGCGGAAATAAGTGCGTTTCTTGCATAAGAAAAACGTCCAATTCCATCTATTCCAGAAACGATCATACATTTGATGTTTCTGATTTTTCCATGTTCATCACGTTGGTCAAAGCTTTGTTTAAATTGTTTGATTTCGGTTTCTCTACCATAAAAGTAATGATTTCTCTTTTCAAAATTAGTATCATATTGCATTTGCATCTTTAATAATTGTGCATCTATCTTCTTACAGGCAATTTTATGATTAGAAATATGACGTAAATTATATGCACCAAATCCTGAATTTAGAAAGGCAGGAATTCGGGAGTCGTTGTATTTTATAGTATCATCGATAATTATAGGAAAAATCTGTTGCAATTTATTTTGTTCATTATTCAGATGGGTTTCTGCATAGACAAGTTCTTTCTGAACCCATTCTGAATTTAAAGAATTATTAGATATAAAAAAAACAAAAATATCGCTTTTTTCAACTCCTTCAAATATTTCCTTAAGTGTACGCATACCACATCCTCTCTTTTTAACTCGTCCTCTTACAACTCTTCGCATAAAACTGAAACTTCTTCGCCACTTCATTCAACGATCCAATCGCATAATACCCATCCTTATTTTTCCCCACACACCCTATCAACGGAGATGCCAGGAATTTAAGGATATCTTCAATTTCGTCCAGATTAGGATTTATCGAAAATCTCTCGTCATCCCTCACTGTCCGATAAATCTCACGGGAAGTAAGGATCCCTTCTGTCACTTCGTCTTTGCTTTCGTTTACAAGGCATCCCACAATTGCATCTACCAATAAGCCGTAGCGTTCGGTTCGATTCCTTGCTTCGTCCAAGACACTGATATCTACGATTCCTGTTTGTTCAAAGATCTTTTTGTAATCTTCTCCGGTTAATGGAATCTCTACCTGGTTGCGAATCAACTGTTCCAGTGTGTCCACATCAATCAGTGCAACTTTATGTTCTTTGCATCGGTTTAAAAGTCGTTCCCCTCGAAAAGAGCATCCAACAATTGCAGAATAATCCGCATGATGAAGTTTTCGGTGGTCTTTCAAAGTGTCAAAGTCAATCTGATCCTCCGTAACATTTCCAGATTGCGTAGATTTTGCATCTACCGCGACCGCATAAGATAATTTGGGGGCTGTTCTTGCTTTGATCAGGACATCGGTTTTTCCGGAGCCGCCAAGCCATGTTGCATCATAACCGATAAAATCGAATGCTGCTTTTATGGCTTTTTCAAATCTGTTGGGATTGTAAGAATCTTTACTGGATAATCTTAATTCCGTAATAAGGCTTTCGCAGGAATCATTATGATGATCACCTGCCTTTTCCTCTTTCTTTATTTCGGATGGTTTCACACTTTCTTTTGCCACAATGCCAAAAGTATCCAGAAGTTTTTCTCCTCTGGCGGTGAGTCCATATTTATCGTTTGTCACACTGTAAATCAGCTTGGCAGCAGATAAAAGAATCAGTCTTTTACGTGTTTCCTCGATACTTTCCCTGTCGAATCCGTAAGATACCTTAGCTATTATAGAAAGTGTTTTTGCATTTTTCGGTTCTTTTCTAAGCTCTGCCAACAGTTCATAAACAAATAAATATCTTGCTTCCAGACATGCAATCAGATCAACCGGTGATTGTTTTTCAATCCATGTATTTCCAAGTTCAGAGGTTACATACATATTCTTACTGATACGATCAACAAATCCTATTTTTTCCAGAAATGAAAGAAACATATTCGACGATGACACTGCAATCTGATAATTGATTTTCGAATACTCCCGAATCTCTTCGATAGAAATCGCCTGATTCATCAATTGCAGATATGCGCTGATTGTTATACATGCATCGGCTGTTTTTCCCGGCATGTATCCGATCGCCATTCTTTTTTTCTCTGTTGTTGCAGGCTTTAAGGCACTTGCCCATTCTGACATTGGAAGCTGGGTTTCCAGAAGTGTTTCGTCCGGTTCTTCCTCTGTCTCTGACGGCATAGTAACCTCTATCTGCTGCAAAAATTCCTGCCCCTTTTGTGTCAGACTATACTCCAGTTTATATTCTTCAAACCGAACCATATCCACATCCCGAAACCATTTGATCCGGTTATTGAATTTCAGAATTTGTTTTCCAGTTTCAAATGATATTCTTCTGCAATTTTCAGAAGTTCCTGTGAGTTTTTTGGTTTTTGAAGATAGAATAATATTTCTCCCATAAATACAATTGTTGAACAGAAAACAGCGGTAGAAAAGCAACTATCCTGTCGTTCCAAAACCATTTCTCCTAATTCTGTCAGCGTCCACACCTGTTTCTCTTTATTAACCAGACCAATCGGACGGATCCATTCACACATTCGTCCTAACGTAGCTGTACTGTTACTTCCTTCAATATTAAACATTGTATTTGCTGATTTACCGTCCTTGACCATTTTCAGAATATAGTACAACACTTTATCCTGCCCCATATCTCCACTGGGCAGTTTTGGCATTCCAAATGCTTTTTGTTTCCATTCTCTGTTTTCTGGATATTCACTATTTGTCATTTGTTTTTCCCCCACTATATCACATACATTGGCAACATGTGTAATGAACTTATTTTTGCTTAAAAATCATTTAAACTCCGCCCATCCCGTCATAATACTTCCGCAAATCTTCCCTCATCTGTCTCCGCACTCTTTCCCAGTCTTCCTCTTTCATTTGTCCAAACAGCGCATGGTTCATCGAAATCACGCTCAAATCTTTCGAATAATACAGAAATCTCTTTCTTTCAAATTTTTCAAATGGATTTGTAAGCATATTTCTCTGCACCGTTTTTCTGTCTTTCAGCATTTTTTCATCATACGGGCAGGTGCTTCGATCCACCTGGAGGCCTCTGGATAATCGGTCCTGATAAAAGGCAATATAATCATCCAGAACCTCTTCTATTTTCGCATCTCCGATAGAATTGATATGTTTTACAATTGCCAGCAGGAACGGCATTTTATACGAAAGTGAATAATCTCTTTCTTCCAGAAATTCAAAGAAATCTTCTTTGATCGTACTGTCGTTATGTTCTTTGATGTTTAATTCTTTCCGGTATTTTTCGACATCATCCGGACTGAACGGGTAAATGGATTTGTTGCCGAACCGGTATTCTACACTTGGCGCGAATTTTTTTCTTTTTGACCCAGCTTGTCACGGTTCCGGTACTGACGAAATATTCTCTGGCAACCTGTTCCTGGCTGAGATAATCGCCATATTTTTCCTCGAAAGAATTGATATCGACTTCCATAATGCGTTCAATTCTTTCTTCCAGCCCATCGATAACAACCATATCTCCGGGTGTATAATCTGTCTTTATAATATCTCCAAATGGTACATAATATGAATTGGCAAAGATCGTGTGCATATTACAGGCTTTGATCATTGCACCATACTCGTCCACCACATCAATAACGATAATATTTTCTTTGTATCCGTTTTCCGCAGTCCTCTTCCAATCTGCTGCAGATAGAGCACTTTGGAAAGCGTAGGTCTTGCCATAACGAGAATTCCCAGTTCCGGATAGTCCCAGCCCTCGGAGATCATATTACAGGCACACAAAAAACCGAATCTTCTTCTGTTTAAAATCTGCCATAACAGCCGCCGGATTCTTTGTCTGTCTGGTGTAGCTGGCTGCAGTGATATTGGCTTTGTGAGTAGTTTTGCCATCTCATTTGCATGGGCAACATTGACGCAAAAAGATGATTCCCTGCCGTCTGGCAGCTTCTCCGTCTCCTAAATATTCCTGAAGGACATTGACAATCAGCTCATTTCTTGAAGTAACCCGTATTCTTTTTCAAGATCTGCATTGATATAGTCTTTTCCGTTGAATCGGACTTTTGATAGATCAATATTTGTTTCGATCCTGTAAACATTTGCCCGGGCAACGATTCCTTTTTCCATGGCTTCTTTTAAGGATAACGAAGTGGAGTATGTTCCGAAAACTGTTTCCAGTTTTTTCTTATCCGGACGCTTATCCGTTGCAGTAAGTCCAACCGTAAAATCCGCCTCATAATACTGAATCACTCTTTTCAGCATCGGTGCAACCGCATGATGTGCCTCATCCACTACGATATAATTGTAATAATCTGCTGGAAATTCCGTATAATGTCTGCACATATAGGCATAGGTTCTGATCTCAATTTTCTCTGTCAGTTCCGGTACGGATTCCTGTACTCTTGCCCTCCAGTCCGCAAGAATATTGATTCCCGGAACCAATATCAGCCCTCTGAATCCTGGTTTTTCTTTTGCAAATTCGCGCAGGTCTTCCTCTACAATCCTGGATTTTCTGGATGCCGTTGGTAATACGATCAAAAATGCTTTGATACCTGCCATTCTACGTTTTTGTATTTCCTGTAAACTGATCGTCTGGTGTTCATATAATTCCACTTTTCTGTCGATTTTCAATCCGTCATCGACAAATGCTGTGGTATCTTTGCCGAAATATTGTTTGATATCATCTTCGATTCGATTTTGAAACGCACAATCTTCTTTTGAAAATCGGAACAGTTTGATTCCCCATAAAACACAGGTATTTTGTTTATTCAACTGTTTCCTGTATCTTTCTTCTCCGATAATCTGCGGATGATGAAAATTAAGTCCATTTTCTTCTACAGCGTATCTTTCGGTCTGTGTTCTGATAAAATAATCGAGAAAATAATTGTTTCCGTTTTCATCACTGATTCCATATTCGCGTGTCAAATATCTGAGTGCATTCATACCGTAGGCATTTGAAAAGCTATCCTCAAAATGGATCTCCAGAGGTGATGCATCCGCCTGTTCTGCCCGGTCCCCAACGGTTATCCTGTAATCTTCAGGTAATGTCATTTCAGCGTTAGCAAGATAGCTGTCAACTTCAGACTGTATATAACCTAAGAAACGAAAAACTCTTTTAAACTGATGGATATAACTGTTCTGTTTGTCTGTAATAAGCATATAAGAAAAAACAGGCTCACCCGGGTTATGGTCGCAAATATTTTTATCAATAATGACCATATCGATGCCATTATCATAAAATCTTGATATTCCACCATTCGGGTAGTTCACCTGTTCTCTCAAAGAAAAATCTGTATGTTGTATCAGAAAATTATCGCTATCTGCTGCTCTCACCATAGTATCTGTCTCCATTTTTTAACCCTATTAAAAATAATACATTATTTTATATTATATCATACAGCAGGTAATGTTTCCAAAGTTTTTCGACATTTTATAGTGTATTTTGCTATTTTACTCGACATTTTCCGACAAATTTTTATTTGTTTTTCCTAATTCATATTATTTCCCAGATGTTTCTTTCCATAATCAAAATTGCTCTACTGGATCAATTATTGATATGCAATGCAATAAAACCGCTGTTACCGTTCTTCCAGATAATAGCGGTTTATAGCAACCTGTTCTCTACTTTCGCTCCATCTCTTCTCCCACTCTCTCCAGCAAATGTCCAATTGCAAACATCACCGTCTCATAATGCATATACTCCAGAATGTTCCGGTCCACCAGCACCTGCAAACTCGCCGGGAATTCGTCATCGGATTCCCAGAATCTCAGTATAACGGGAAGAAACGAAAACAGTTCCAGCTGGTAAGCCACATCGCCTTTTTCCAGCCTGATCCCATGCAGCCACTCGCAGGCTTTCGCCAGTTCTGCAGTCTTTCCATCGAATTTCTTTCCTGCATCCCGGAAAAGTTACTGTCATTTGCCAGATTTCCTCCCCGCACCGTAGAAAGGCTGCCGATATGAACCCATTCATGGGCGGGATGACAGTATTCTTTGAATTACACAGGACATCGTAGATTGTCATGGCTTCGTTGTAATTTGCATTTTCTTCCGTTTGGAATTCATCCACAGACCAGGTGATTCCTCCGGTGATGCGGTTAATCCGGTATTTTCTTCCTACAAAGAAAATATAGAGATACTTTTCATCATGCTCCAGAGCAAATTTCCAGACCATTTTTTCCTGATCGTATTCCAGGAAATGGGAGGACATACGGTCTTTCATCGTTTCATAGTTTGACATGTCGATTTTTCCTTTCTATGGATCATATATTATCCAAAATCTGGATTTTTTTGACTTGTTTTGGATAATATGTTATCTATAAAAATCATATCACATCAAATAAAATTTGCAATTTTAATTCCATCTTCAGCCACCGCATTAACCACCAGTTTCTTATGAAGGAAAAGATTTTCGTTCATTGCTCGAACAACCAAAAACAGAGTATTTTCAAATTTTATTATACCTCAAATTCGAAAGTACTCTGTTCCTGTTAAATTATATGTTTTTTATTACTATTATTATCTCTTACATAGCCTCCACAACCGCAGCCGGTGCCGCAAAGTTTCTGGCGGCTTCGCCTAATTTTACAAATCCCTGGTTATCCAGTGCTTCTTCTGCGATACTTACGCAGTTGTCGGCAGCTCGGTCCAGGTTGTAGAGGATGCCGGAGAAGCAGCCGGTCATCGCCGGATCGCATTTCTGATTCTTTACGCGGTTCAAGTGGGCTTTGTTGAATTTCTTTTCTGCTTTATGCAATTTCTTTTTATTTTTGAATACCAGTTCCGCTTCCTCTTCACTGCCCTCTTTTACGGCTGTCATAGCCCGGCGCAGCAGATCCAGAAGGACATTGATGCAATTTTCAATTTCCTTGCCGGCTTCCTCGGAAAAGCTCATGCCATCGTCCTGGATTTTTATCCAGATGTTGTCGATATCCTGACACCGGTCGGCGATACGTTCGATATTGTTGGTTACATACAGAAGTCCTGCTGTCTGTTCAGACTGAAGCTCTGTCAGATTACCGCTGGAAAACAATTTGGTGATATAGTCCGTGATTTCTTCCTGCAGGTGCTGGACGATATCCAGCTGATTTTTGAATTTTTCATATGCAGCTGAGGTCTTTTTCTGATTCAGAGAACCTTTCAGGCTGTTCAGCATATGTACGGTAAATCCTGTCAGATTCTCCAGTTCCTGAGATACCAGATACATAGCAGCCACCGGCTGATCAATCACTTTGTTATCCAGATACTTCGGTTCATAAACTACACCTGTGTTCTTATCTTCTCCGCGTATAATCGTGGTAACGATCTTCACCATAATCGGGATCAGCGGCAGCCATACCAGCGTGCAGACCACGTTGAATGTCGTATGCGCATTGGCAATCTGACGGGAGATCACATCGATCTCATTTCCTTTCGGAGAGATATAGCGAACAAATTTAGCAAACCACGGGATGATCCAGATAAATACACAAGTACCTGTAATATTGAAAAAGCTGTGTGCGATTGCGGTACGTTTTGCATCTTTGGACTGTCCGATGGATGCCAGAAGTGCTGTGATCGTCGTACCGATATTATCTCCAAGCAAAATCGGGATCGCTCCTGTCAGCCCAATCACGCTGTTGATGCCGTCCGGTCCTGCCTGGGAAGCAAAGCTCTGAAGAACCGCAATAGTTGCGGAGGAACTCTGCACTACCAGTGTCATTACCGCACCGAGAAGAACACCCAGCACCGGGATGGATGACACTTTCCCCATCAGATCCACAAAGATCGGGCTTCCGGCCAGTGGTTTCATAACACTTCCCATGATTTCGATTCCTTCAAACAGAAGTCCGAAGGAAAA
>ENA-OPZZ01002081-OPZZ01002081.1-human-gut-metagenome-genome-assembly--contig:-NODE-2081-length-10686-cov-1.740695_pt1 | contig 10686 bp, 10 predicted proteins | sample MGYA00242487_ERZ504511 | MGnify/ENA primary metagenome ERZ504511 (study PRJEB26092, sample SAMD00036241) | human gut metagenome | host: Homo sapiens | study: EMG produced TPA metagenomics assembly of... | reverse complement strand
GTAAAAGGAACAGGGTATGGGGTTGTGGTGCCTGAGCTTTCCGAGATCACTATTGAGGAACCTGAGGTGATCCGTCAGGGAAATAAATTCGGAGTAAAGATCCGGTCAAAAAGTCCGTCCATTCATATGATCCGGGCGGGGATCGAAACGGAGATCGCTCCGATCGTTGGTACAGAACAGCAGGCGGAGGATCTGATAAAGTATATCAGAGAAAGCCCGGAGCGAGGGGAAAGTATCTGGGAGACCAATATTTTCGGAAAATCCATCCAGCAGCTGGTGGAAGACGGAATCCGGAACAAGCTGGCCATGATCAGCGAAGAAAGTCAGGTGAAACTTCAGGATACTATGAAGAAGATCGTAAATGACAGCAAAGGCGGACTGGTGTGTATCATCATATGAATGGAGAATAGAATTGCAAAGCAAAAAGGACGTTCTTCAGCAGACGTCCTTTTTTTGATGTTGTTTTTTCCATTCTGCGATAAACTGAAGCTGTTCCTGGTCAGATAGTTCCTGGGAAGCGGCGTCATTTCCTGCAGCGGCACAGCAGAAAAGAACAAAGATCTGGAGTCCGAAGAATACAAGAAAAAAGAGAAGCATAGAAAAACCTCCTTTATTTTTCAGATATGTTAAGTATTGGAGGAGATAATGTATTTTATACATTATATTGCAAGAAAATCTAATTATCACCGGGTATGAAGATTTTTAAAACAGGAGGAAAAGAAACCATGAAAAAGAGAAGATTCGCACAGCTTGTTCTTGTGATCACAATGCTGTTTTGCCTGACATTTGGTACAGTGTGTGCGCAGGCGGCAACAACAGCAACCACAACAACCGCAAAAGCAGCCATTAAAAATGGCTGGAAAAAAGAGGGCGGTCAGTATTATTACTACATAGGACAGGCTAAGGGCTGGCATACCGGTGTTTATGGAAACTACAGCTACGGAATGGACAATCAGATCCAGAAAAACAGTTGATTTCCGTACAGGAAGAGGAAACTAAATAAAAAATATACAGCAAAGATCCCCGGGGATTCAGAGGTAAGATCCCGGGGTCTTTTTATATAAAACGAGTAGCGGGAAAGATGGCCGCAGAATAAGCTAAAGAAAGGTCAGCTGTCCGACGGGAGAGCTTTGGAAAGGTATAAAAGGATGTATACAGGGAAAGGGATAGGCGTGGCAGTTCTGGATACCGGTATTTTTCCCCATATAGATTTTGGCAGCCGTATTTCCGTGTTTCGTGATTTTACAGGAGTCAGACGCAGCCCATATGATGATAACGGACATGGGACTCATGTCAGCGGGATCCTTGCAGGGGACGGAACTGCATCAGGAGGAAAATATAAAGGGGCTGCACCTGGCTGCAGTATCGCTGCTCTGAAGGTTCTGGATCGTTTCGGGAACGGAAGCAGGGAGGATGTGATGCGGGCATTTCGGTGGATCATGGAATTTGGAAGTATTTATCATATCCGTATCGTTAATATTTCAGTGGGAACAACATCCCGGGATCATAAGGAACAGACAGATCTTCTTGAAGGAGTGGAAAAACTCTGGGATCTGGGATTTGTGGTGGTAGCTGCAGCAGGAAATCAGGGACCGGGGGCCGGCACGGTAACAGCACCGGGAAGCAGCCGGAAGATCATTACCGTAGGCTCCAGTGATATGCTGAATGGCAGAAAGGCAGTTTCCGGAAGAGGCCCTACCTTTGACTGTGTATGCAAACCGGATCTGGTAGCGCCGGGAAGCCAGGTCATTGCCTGTGCACCGGGACTGCCGTACTCATATGGACTCAAAAGCGGAACCTCCATGTCGACGCCTCTGGTGTCAGGAGGGATCGCCTGCCTTCTGGAAAAAGATCCCCGGCTTTCTAATGTAGAGGTAAAGATGTTGTTAAGAGAAAGTGCAGAAGATATGGGACTTCCCAGAAATCAGCAGGGATGGGGGAAATTTAACTGTGAAAAACTGTTGGCAGGTTGAATTATTATACAATTCTTATAAACATAGTGTGGTAAAGCACAAAAGCGTTGACGGAACCGGAAAATATGAGTACAATGTACAGTAAAAGTGCTGAAGAAAGATTCTAAAGGAAAGAGCACCTGGAATCCGAACAGGAGAATAAACCTCAAAAGGAGAAAATAATATGGAAAAAATCAAAATGCAGACACCTTTAGTTGAGATGGACGGAGACGAGATGACACGTATCCTGTGGCAGATCATCAAGGATGAACTTCTCACACCGTATCTGGAACTGAATACAGAATATTATGATCTTGGTCTTGAGCACAGAAATGAGACAGATGATCAGGTTACCATTGATGCAGCAGAAGCAACCAAGAAATACGGAGTAGCCGTAAAATGTGCCACGATCACGCCAAACGCAGCCAGAATGGAAGAGTATGACCTGAAAAAAATGTACAAGAGTCCAAACGGAACGATCCGTGCTATTCTTGATGGAACTGTATTCCGTGCGCCGATCGTTGTAAAGGGAATCGAGCCATGTGTAAAGAATTGGGTGAAACCGATCACACTTGCACGTCATGCATATGGAGATATCTATAAGAATACAGAATTCTATATTGACAAGCCGGGAGATGCATATCTTGTATTTGAGGGCGAAGACGGAGAAGAGCGTAAGGAGCTGATCCAGCATTTTGACGGAGCAGGTGTTCTCCGTGGCATGCATAATCTTGATGATTCCGTAAAGAGCTTTGCGAGAAGCTGCTTTAATTATGCATTGGACACAAAGCAGGATGTATGGTTCGGAAGCAAGGATACCATTTCCAAAACATATGATGGAAGATTTAAAGAGATTTTCCAGCAGATCTTTGATGCAGAGTTTAAGGATAAATTTGAGGAAGCTGGCCTGACCTATTTCTACAGTCTGATCGATGATATCGTAGCCCGTGTTATGAAGGCAGATGGCGGTTTTATCTGGGCATGCAAGAACTATGACGGAGATGTTATGAGTGACATGGTATCTTCCGCATTTGGCTCTCTTGCCATGATGACCTCTGTACTGGTATCACCGAAGGGATATTTTGAGTATGAGGCTGCCCACGGAACAGTTCAGAGACACTATTATCGTCATCTTGAGGGAAAAGAAACATCCACAAACTCCGTTGCAACGATCTTTGCATGGACAGGAGCTCTCCGCAAGAGAGGTGAACTGGACGGAAATGAAGCACTTGCTGATTTTGCAGGAAAACTGGAAAAAGCAACACTGGATACCATTGAAAGCGGAAAGATGACCAAGGATCTTGCGCTGATCACTTCCCTGAAAGAGGTACAGGTATTGAACAGCAAAGAGTTTATCCTTGCTGTAAAGACAAAACTGGATGAACTGATGGCATAAATAACAGGAATTTTCAGAATTTTCAAGTAATTTCATAAAAAATAAAAAACTGCACCGGAAGATCCAGGGATGGATCACGGTGCAGTTTTTTTTTATGAGGGATATATATGGATCATCTGATCTCTGTCAGATCGAAGCGTTCATGGCCTGCTGTACATGTTCCACAAGGATCTGCCGGACCTGGGGATATTCGCCAAGTCCCTTTCAGTACAGGGGTGACTTCATATCCTTCGGAAGAAAGACGGTTCATCCAGGAGTCCGGATCTGCACCGGCCAGATCGTTCTGTGCATGGTCGCCGGCTACGATCATGAAAGGCGCCAGCACGATCTTTTTTCGGATGAAAGCTGTCGGCAGCCCGGAGAAGGGAGTCCAGGGCTGGATAGGCTTCTACAGTTCCAAGAAAAATATTTTTTATGTCCGGTATCTTTAAAACGGTAATCCAAAGCAGCGTAAACCGTGTTTTGCGTAGTGTTCTGTTCCATGTCCCATCAGTACAAGTGCAGTGTCCGGATCCATGTCCCGGAATTCATCTGCAACTACCCGGACGATCGCCTGGTTATCTTCTTCTGTTGTGAGAAGAGGATTTCCGAAAACAATACTGGAAAAACGGTCACGAAAAGAAAGCGCATCGGCTTTCATCTGATCATTTTCGATACCGTTGATCACATGAGTCGGCTGTACGATCACATCGGTGATACCATCCAGAAGCATCTGTTCCAGAGCTTCCTTTACTGTGTGGATCGTAAGACCGTCCCGCTTTTTCAGTTTGGCAATGATCATTTTGCTTGTCCATGCACGGTAGGTGGGACAGGCAGGGAATGCATCGGCAATATCGTGCTCGATGGCTTCGATGGTAAGTTTACGGGTGTTTTCATAGCTTGTGCCGAAACTTACTACTAGGATCGCTTTTTTTGAAGCTGAGTTCATACGGGGATTTCCTCCATCCTGATAATTATGGTGATTATGATAAACTCTTTATATTTCTCCGCTGGAATATAAAGATAATCCGCAATTTCTACCATAAGATATTATAAAAGGGAGGGCTGACATTGTCAATCGTAGTTGACTTTCCCTGTGGAAATGTTTATCATTATAAAAGATTGTGAAAACAAAGGAGAAACGTAGGACATGAGTATATTCATGCTTGGAATCGATCATAATATGGCACCTGTAGATGTCAGAGCGCAGTTTGCCTTTACCCGCAAAAATACCGGAGAGGCGCTGCACAGGCTGAAAGAAGAAGCTGGGATCTGCGGGTGTATTATTCTGTCGACCTGTAACCGGCTGGAACTGTGGGTAAGTACTGCAGATGAGAAGAAGCCAGACCTGTATCAGTGGCTTTGTTCGTTGAAAGGTGTGCAGGGAGAACAATACCAGAAGTATTTTACCAGCAGAGAAAATGAAGAGGCGGTGGAGCACCTTTTTTATCTTACCAGCGGACTGAAATCCCAGATTCTGGGGGAAGATCAGATCCTGACCCAGGTAAAAGAGGCGTTGAGCATGTCAAGGGATGAGTTTACCACAGACAGTGTTCTGGAGGTGCTTTTCCGTATGGCGGTAACTGCAGGCAAGAAGATCAAAACGGAAGTGCCGTTTTCCCATGGAAATCCTTCTGTGATCCATCAGGCTATCCGTTTTCTGGCAGAAGGCGGTTACGATGTTCGCAATAAAGTCTGTATGGTGATCGGAAACGGTGAGATGGGGAAGATGGCTGCCCAGACACTGCGTGAAGCAGGAGCGGATGTGACGGTTACGATCCGTCAGTACAGAAGTGGTGTTGTGAGTATTCCGGTTGGATGCAGCAGGATCAATTATGGTGAGAGAATGGACTATCTGCCGGAGTGTGACCTGGTGGTCAGCGCAACAGCAAGCCCCAATTATACACTGACGGAAGAATTGTTTGAGGATGTACGTGTGGAACGACCTATGATCCTTATCGATCTGGCAGTTCCAAGAGATATTGATCCGGAGATCCGAAAAAAAGATAACATCACACTTTATGATATGGACAGCTTCCGAACCGACGAGACACCGAAGGAACTTGCAGATAACCTGGAAGCAGCAGGCTCCATTGTGAAGGACCAGATGAACGAATTTTTCCAGTGGTTGGAAGGTCGTGATATCATCCCGCGCATCCAGGAGATCAAAGCGGATGCTGTGGAAGATCTGAACCTGAGGATCGAAAAAATCTTCCGGAAAACTCCTATGGAGGATTCAGACAGAGAAAACCTGAAAAAAGCAGTGGATACTGCAGCCGGAAAGGTTGTAAACAAGCTGATCTTCGGGCTTCGGGACAGTCTGAATCAGGATGCTTTTCTGGAATGTGTGGAAGGACTGGAGAAACTTTATGAAGAATAAACCTTATTTCCCCATGTTTATAGACCTGTCCGATAAAAATATCGTTGTGGCAGGAGGCGGCAATATTGCTACCAGAAGAATAAAAACTCTTCTGAAATTTACAAGAAATATCACAGTGGTGGCTACAAAAGTGACCCAGGAACTTATGGACCTTGGAAAAGCAGGAACTGTAACTTTACATATCCGTCCCGTGAAACGTTCAGACTTTGCCAACGCATATATGGTGATCGCAGCCACCAATGACTGGAAGCTGAATGATGAGATCCACCGTGTCTGTAAGGAGGAGGGCATTTATGTCAATGTAGCCTCCGACCGGGAAGCCTGTGATTTTTATTTCCCAGGCGTATATATGCGGGATGAAATGGTAGTTGGAGTTACAGCCAGCGGACTGGATCATAAAAAAGCAAAGCGTGTAAGGGAAGAAATCCAGAAAGCGCTGGAAAAAGTACTGGGAGAGCAGGATGAAGATGAAGAGAGATAAGATCGTGATCGGCAGCAGAGAGAGTAAGCTCGCAGTGCTGCAGAGCGAAATGGTCCGTGACTACATAAAAGAAAAAAATCCGGATCTGGAAGTGGAAATCCTCACTATGAAAACTACCGGGGATATCATTCTGGACCGTACACTGGATAAGGTTGGCGGAAAAGGGCTTTTTGTAAAGGAGCTGGATAAAGCACTGATAGATGGAAGAAGTATTCTTTCTGTACACAGCCTGAAAGATATGCCTATGGAGGTTCCGGAGGAGCTGCCGCTTCTGGCTTTTTCCAAAAGAGAAGATCCGAGAGACGTACTGGTTCTTCCTGAGGGAGCTTCTGAACTTGATAAAAGCAAGCCCCTTGGATGCTCCAGCTTAAGGAGAACTTTACAGCTTAAAAAACTGTATCCGGATATGGATGTCAGAAGTATCCGCGGAAATCTTCAGACAAGGCTCCGGAAGCTGGATGAAGGACAGTACAGTGCATTGATCCTGGCTGCTGCCGGCCTTAAGAGACTTGGACTGGAATCCAGGATTAACCGGTATTTTACAGCAGATGAGATCATTCCGGCTGCTGGCCAGGGAATCCTTGCTGTACAGGGAAGAAAAGGGGAAGCTTATGATTTCCTGGAGGACTACTGTGATAAGGATGCCTGGGCCGCGGGAAGTGCGGAGCGTGCTTTTGTAAAGCTCCTGGATGGAGGATGCTCTTCTCCGGTGGCTGCCCATGCGGAAATTTTTGGGGATGAGATCTATCTCAGAGGGCTTTATTATAATGAAAAAGACGGTTCCTATGTAACAGGAACACTGCGTGGCAATAAGGCAGATGCGGAAAGCTTAGGCAGGGAACTGGCAGAAACTCTTCGAAAAAAAGGAGAAAACAGATGAAAAAAGGAAAAGTATGGCTGGTAGGAGCGGGTCCTGGCGATATCGGCCTTTTTACATTAAAAGGCCTCAAAGTGCTGGAACAGGCAGATGTGGTCGTCTATGACAGTCTGGTAGGTCAGGGAGTTCTGTCAAGAATCCCGGAAAATGTCAAGCTGATCAATGTAGGCAAACGTGCCAGTCACCATATCATGCGTCAGGAAAATATCAATCAGGTACTTCTTGAGGAGGCACAGCGGGGTCTTCGTGTGGTGCGCCTGAAAGGCGGAGATCCATTCCTCTTTGGAAGAGGAGGAGAGGAACTGGAGCTTCTTCGGGAGAATGGGATTCCTTATGAGGTTGTTCCGGGTGTTACTTCTTCCATTGCAGTACCGGCATATAACGGGGTTCCGGTAACACACAGGGATTTCTGTTCTTCAGTCCACATCATTACAGGACATAAGAGGGCCGGAGAAGAATACGATATAGACTTCCGTGCGCTTGTTGATACAAAGGGAACTCTTGTGTTTCTGATGGGCGTATCCGCGCTTCCGGATATCTGCGAGGGTCTGATAGGTGCAGGAATGGAAAAGGATATGCCTGCGGCGATCCTGCAGAAGGGAACTACAGCAGGTCAGAAACGGATCGTAGCAACAGTTTCTACCCTGGAAGAAGAGGTGAAACGCCAGGGAATCGAGACACCGGCGATCATTGTGGTGGGTAAGGTGTGTACACTGGCAGAGAAGTTTGGCTGGTATGAAGAACTTCCGCTTTCAGGATGGAAAGTCCTTGTCACAAGACCGAAAGAGCTTGTTTCCAGAACCGCGGACAAGCTTCGTGAAAAAGGCGCGGAGGTTCTGGAACTTCCGGCGATCCGTACTGTTCCCATGGAAGACCAGAACCGTCTCTATAAAGCACTGGATCACCTGGAGGAATATCAGTGGCTTGTATTTACCAGCCCTACAGGTGTAAGGGTATTTTTTGAGGAACTGATCCGTCATGGAAAAGATATCCGTGCCATGGGAAATGCCCGTTTGGCCGTGATCGGGGAAGGAACAAAAAAGGCCCTGAAGGAAAGAGGTCTGCTGGCAGATTTTGTAGCCTTCGGTATATGACGGGGGATAACTCATTGGAAAGGAACTTTCAGAGCTTCTCTCCGGTGGAGAAAAGATACTCATCCCGCGGGCAGAAAAGGGAAATGAAAAACTCACTGCATTTCTTGCACAGGCAGGTGCTGTGATCGAGGATGTTCCGACCTATCAGACTCTTTACGAAAAGAGCCAGCTCATCGATGAGAAGAAGGAATTTGAAACAGGACAGATCAGCTGTGCGGTGTTTACAAGTGCCTCCACTGTGAAGGGATTTGTGGAGGGAACAAAAGGACTGGATTATTCAAAGGTTAAGGCAGCCTGCATCGGCAGACAGACGAAGGCGGCTGCTGAGAGCTTTGGAATGAAAGCATATATGTCAGAAAAAGCCACCATTGACAGTCTTGTCAAGCTGGTGGAGGATATGAAAAGGAGCGAATGATCATGGAACTGACAAAAAGACCAAGAAGATTAAGAGGCAGCGAAAACCTTCGTAAGATGGTACGTGAGACAAGAATGGATAAATCTTCTCTTATGTATCCTATGTTCGTAATGGAAGGAGAAAATAAGGAAGAAGAAATTCCGTCCATGACCGGGCAGTACCGTTACAGCCTGGACCGTCTTCCGTATAAACTGGAGCAGCTTTCCAAAGCCGGTGTAGGCAGTGTGATGTTTTTTGGTATTCCTGACCATAAGGATGAAGTGGGCAGCGGTGCCTATGATCCGGAGGGAATCGTTCAGAGAGCTCTTCGCATTGCAAAAGAGAAATTTCCGGAGCTTTATTATGTAACAGATGTATGCATGTGTGAGTATACTTCCCATGGCCATTGCGGTGTTCTCTGCGGTCATGATGTGGACAATGACAAGACGCTGGAGCTTCTTGCAAAAACAGCACTTTCCCACGTGGAGGCAGGTGCGGATATGGTGCTCCTTCTGATATGATGGATGGTCGTGTTGCAGCGATCCGCCAGTGTCTGGACAAGGCAGGACATTATACAACACCGATCATGTCCTATGCAGTAAAATATGCTTCTGCATTTTATGGTCCGTTCCGTGAGGCAGCAGATTCTGCTCCGTCCTTTGGGGACAGAAAAAGCTACCAGATGGATCCGCACAACAGCAGAGAAGGGCTGAAAGAGGCGCTTGCAGATGTGGAAGAGGGTGCAGATATCATCATGGTAAAACCGGCTCTTGCATACCAGGACATGATCTGGCAGGTAAAGGAGATCACAAACGTTCCGGTTGCCGCATACAGTGTCAGTGGTGAGTATGCAATGGTAAAAGCAGCAGCTGCAAACGGCTGGATCGACGAAGAAAGAATCGTGGGTGAGATGGCTACAGGAGCATTCCGTTCCGGCGCGCAGATCTATCTTACCTATTATGCGGAGCTTCTGGCAAGACTTATGGATGAAGGGAGGATCGGCTGATGACAAGATCAGAACAGTTATTTGAGCGTGCGGTAAAAAGAATCCCAGGAGGCGTAAACAGCCCGGTAAGATCTTACGGAGCCATCGGTGAGGCACCTCGTTTTATTGAAAAAGCAGATAAATGCTACATCTATGATGTAGATGGAAACCGTTATGTGGATTACATTGATTCCTGGGGCCCGATGATCCTGGGACATAATTTCCCGGAGATCCGCGAGAGTGTGATCAAGGCCTGCGAAAATGGCCTGAGCTTTGGCTGTGCTACAGGAATCGAAGTAGAGATTGCAGAATTTATCTGTGAACATATTCCACATGTAGATATGATCCGTATGGTAAACTCAGGAACAGAAGCTGTTATGAGTGCCATCCGTGCAGCAAGAGGTTTTACCGGAAAAGACAAGATCATCAAATTTGCAGGTTGCTATCACGGACACAGCGACTGCCTTCTGGTAAGTGCCGGCTCCGGTGTCATGGCAAGTGGTATTCCGGACAGCGCCGGTGTTCCGAAGGGCTGTACACAGGATACCATGACGGCTACCTACAATGATGCCGCCAGTGTGGAAGCACTTCTCAAACAGGAAGAGGGAAATGTGGCAGCCGTGATCGTGGAGGCAGTAGGAGCAAACATGGGTGTGGTTCCTCCGAAACCAGGTTTCTTAAAGCGGCTTCGTGAGCTTTGCGATGAGCACAATTGTCTGCTGATCTTTGATGAAGTGATCACAGGCTTCCGACTTGCCTTTGGCGGAGCAGCAGAGTATTTTGGTATCCGTCCGGATCTTGTCACCTACGGGAAAATAATCGGCGCAGGAATGCCGGTAGGCGCTTATGGCGGACGTAAGGAGATCATGGATCTGATCTCACCGTGTGGTCCTGTATACCAGGCAGGTACCTTAAGCGGAAACCCGGTTGCCATGGCTGCAGGTTTCACACAGCTGAAATATCTCTATGAGCATCAGGAAATCTACAAAGATCTGGCTGCCAAAGGTGAGAAGCTTTACGGCGGCTTGAAGAAGATCGTGGAGGAAAAAGGTCTTCCATATCAGGTAAACTATGATTCTTCTCTGGCAAGTATTTTCTTTACAGACCAGGAGGTAAAAGACTATGTTTCTGCAAAAACATCCAACCTG
>ENA-OPZZ01002079-OPZZ01002079.1-human-gut-metagenome-genome-assembly--contig:-NODE-2079-length-10689-cov-7.465442_pt1 | contig 10689 bp, 12 predicted proteins | sample MGYA00242487_ERZ504511 | MGnify/ENA primary metagenome ERZ504511 (study PRJEB26092, sample SAMD00036241) | human gut metagenome | host: Homo sapiens | study: EMG produced TPA metagenomics assembly of... | reverse complement strand
GCCGCTGCTCAAAAGAGAGCCGGAGAACTGGAAAAACTGATTTGCAAAATCTATGAGGACAACGCCCTCGGCAAGCTGCCGGATGCGCGATATAGGGCGCTTGATGCACAGTATGCCAAAGAGCAGGGCACACTTGAGATTGAAATTGCGGAGCTGGAAAAGGCTGTTACCGGCTATGAGCAGAGCCAGAAATCAGCGGAGAAATTTATAGCCCTAATTGATAAGTACGAGAATTTTGACACGCTGACAAACACCATGCTCAACGAGTTTGTAGAGAAAATCCTTGTCCACGAACGCGCCCGAAAAGGCAGCCAGGACACCACGCAGGAAATTGAAATCTACTTCAATTTTTTAGGACGCTATATCCCACCATCCTTACAGCCGGTTCCTTTAACCCCGGAGGAACAGGAAGAACTGCGGAAAAAGAAGAACGCAAGGACAGGCTTCATCAGAACTATTTGAAGCGGAAAGCCAGCGGCGCACAGAAACGGTATGAGGACAAAATCAAGGCGAAGAAAAAAGCGGAAATGGACGCTAAGAAAGCCCTGATCCGGGCTGAGGATATGAAAAAAGGTGTTTTTTCTACTGTCGGGCAGCTGCCGAAAGAAGAACCGCGCAAAGGCAGCATAGCAGCCAGCGCAGCAGTCTAATCATCACGAAGCAAAGGAGAATGAATATGAGTAAGTTGACTTACATTCGTTGTGGAGATTATGATATACCCAACCTAAAACTTTCTGAACAGCCGGAAACTTCTATCGGCAAGTACGGCAGGATGCGAAAATCCTACCTAAAGGAACATCGCCCCATTCTCTACAACCATCTGCTGATGAGCGAGAAGCTGTATCCACACCTGTTAGAGATTGAGCGGACAGCACAGGGGCGTGTGGAAACCATGTTGCCTCACATGATGGAAGTTGCGGGTGTCACGGAGGAACTGAAAGCCTGTGACCCTATGCGCTGGATGGGGCTGATGAACACGCTGAAAGCGCAGGCAGAAGAAATCATATTAGCAGAATTGATTAACGACTGATTCCCTAACAATAAATTACAATATAATCAAAAAGACGAAGTTAGTGTAAATAGACTGACTTCATCTTTTTTGATTCCTATATTCTTCTGGGGATTTTCCATAAACTTTACGGAAAGTGGCCGCAAATTTACTTGCATTGGCATAGCCCAAATGCTCTGCAATATTGCCGATTGTCAAATTCGGTTTTGACATCAATAAAAGCGCATACCGCATTTTTGCCTGTCGGATATAAGCCCCAATAGGAACACCATACATGGCTTTGAATGATTCTCGAAGTTTGGTCTGTCCCATCGCTGCTATTTTGCAAAGCTGTGAGACTTCCGGCGGGTTCAAAACATTCTGTTCAATGGCCTGACGTACAGATTCCAGCGCCTTTTTCTCTTGTTTGGAAAGAGGCTGTTGTTTAGATGCTATCTCCTGTCGTTGTTTATGAAAGTTGCCTGCTACAATAGAAAGCAGTTCACCTACTTTTGCTTTCGTAGTAAAGACGGGAGGTTTCGCCAGCAATCAGTTTATCCCGTATCTGCAAAAACAGGGGTTCCAATTTCCGGGGTATTATAATCAAAAGCTTTCCAATCATAAACCTCTGCATAGTCAAAATCGTCCGGGGTAAAACGGTCTTGCAGATTTTTCTCTATGTAATCTTCAAACAGCAAAACTGACGCATAGCTGATTGGTATATTGGGTTGATATAATACTCGCCCCTGTGACGGCTTATTTAGATAAAGGTGGATTCCCTCTGTGATAGGTTGGGCTTTCCGCCCATTCTGGATCAGGGTAACACCGCCGGATTCCAAATAATAAATTTTCACCAGCTTTTGATTGATCTCATATTTGCGTTCCATTGAGGCGTATGGTATCCAGCTTCCGGTTGACAGGAATAATCCATCTGTCGGTTGAACCTGATAGATATTTCCATAGCCTTGTCTGTTTTGCGGCTGCAAGGTGCAGATTCCATTATGATTATCCTGTCGAAAATGATAATCATGCAGATAAAAAGAAGCATCCCCTAATTCGTGCGCGGCCTGTGTAGAATCGGTCTGCATCCTGCTCACCCCCGTTTCTTATGTAGTCGGAATAATCCGCAGTATCTTTTTTTATGCTCCAAAATGTCGCAAAGGCTGTCAGCAAAACCACAAAAAGCACTGATATATCCGGTTGTTTTTCCACTTTTAACTCCTGTTTTGACCTTTTTTGCCGGATTTGACACCCAAAAAATCACTGAGTAGAATGACATTACTGGCTGGTTAGCTGACTCTAATCACAGCAATTCTATCACGATTTTGTGCGTAGGTCAATGAGGCTTCTGCCAGTAAATAATAATTAGGAGGACTTTGAAAATGTCTAATTCACAACAAATGAAAAAAGGGCTGTCTGTGCGTGATTTGATTACCACCGGCATCCTTGCTGCTTTGTACATGGTATGCGCCATGATTGGCGAGGCTATCTTTGGGTTCTTCCCTGTACTGACTTTCCTTTGCCCGCTGTCTATTGCGCTGCTGTGCGGCCCGGTTTATATGCTGATACTGGCAAAGGTGCCGAAGCATGGCCCGATCATTGTCACCGGTATTTTGGTAGGAGGCGTACTGTTCGTACTCGGTATGTACTGGTCTATGTGCTTGGCGTATTGTATTCTCGGCGTTGTGGCCGATCTGCTGGCCGGTTCCGGGAACTTTAGAAATAAAGGGCGTAACCTGCTGTCCTACATGATCTTTGTTCTCAGCCCGGTTTTCTCCTACGGTATGCTTTGGTTTGACCGCGACGCCTATGTGCAATATTTGGTAGAAAAGGGAACAGAGCAGACCTATATGGACACAATGGTTTCAACCGCGCAAAACTGGATGCTCCCGGCAATGATTATCGGCGTGTTGATCTGTGCTGCTATCAGCGGTCTTGTAGGCCAGAAACTATTGAAAAAGCATTTTGAAAAGGCCGGAGTAGTGTAATGGAGATGCAACTGCAAACAAAGGACACACTTGCCACATTACATTTAGACCCTCGCACAAAACTATATCTGTTGATCGTCGGAAATGTTGCGTTGTTCCTTGCGCCCTCTTTGCTCTATGAGATTGCGCTGGTTGTATGCGTTGTGATTCTCGGCGTCCTTGTAGGAGCAAAGCGGTTTACGGTAAGAATGGCTGCTATCTATGCGGGAATGGTTGTTCTGCATATCATTGGAACAAATTATTTGACAGGGACTTTGCAGATTGCGATTGTAACATTTACCGTATTTATCCGTAAAATCTTTCCTTGTGCCATGCTCGGAGGTATTTTAGTCAGCACGACAAGGGTAAATGAATTTATGGCGGCCATGAACCGTATTCATATGCCAAAAGCAATGGTTATTCCTCTGACGGTCATGCTCCGTTATTTTCCTATGGTGCATGAGGACTGGGGCTATATCAGCGATGCCATGCGGATGCGCGATGTAGCTCCAACCGTAAAAAGTCTGCTAACCCATCCGGCCCGAACAGTGGAATGTATCTATGTTCCGATGATGATGTCAGCACTGAAAGTGGCGGATGAATTATCGGCGGCAGCTGTTACAAGGGGACTGGAAAATCCGAAGCCCCGAACCTGCTTGCAGGAAATCCACTTTAATGTTGCGGATGCCGTATGCTTTATCCTGTTCACTTTGTTTATGTCGGTGTCAATCTGGCTGAAATTGAAAGGAGGTGCAGGCTAATGATCCGTTTTGACAAGGCTTCTTTTACCTATCAGGAATCATTACAAAATGGCGGACTGCGCGATGTTGATTTGACAATCAACAAAGGTGAGTGTGTGCTGTTGTGTGGGCGAAGCGGCTGTGGAAAAACTACATTGACCCGTCTTGTGAATGGCCTGATTCCATACTTTTATCCGGGAGAAGTCACCGGCACAACCTATGTTGACGGTAAAGATATACAGGATTATCCCATGTATGAAGTGTCCGAGCATGTGGGGTCTGTATTCCAAAATCCACGCTCTCAATTTTTTAATGTAGATACAGACAGTGAAATCTCCTTTGGAATGGAAAATCTGGCTTATCCAAGGGAAAAAATGAAAGAACGCATTTCAAAGACAGTTGCGGATTTGGATATAGCCCATTTGACCGGGAGAAGCATATTTGAATTGTCTGGCGGTGAAAAACAAAAGGTGGCGTTTGCGTCCATCTATGCTATGTCTCCGAGTATTTACTTGTTAGATGAACCATCTTCCAATCTGGATATGGATGCTATTGAGGATTTGCGGCGTACACTTGAACTCCTAAAGAAACAAGGCAAGACCATTCTAATTGCAGAACATAGGATTTATTATCTGAGGGAATTAGTTGACCGCATTGTGTATATGGAAAACGGGGCTATATCTGCTGTGTTTTCTCCGAGCCAGTTTCTTTCTATTCCTGAAGAACAGCGGCACAGTATGGGACTTCGCGCTTTAGATTTGTCAAAGGTACAGCCAAGGGCCATTGCTGAAAATTCTCAAAAGCCGATTTTGGAAGTCAGAAACTTATCCTTGTTCTATAAGAAAAAGTCGGTTCTGGACGATTTGAATTTGAGTGCGGCGCCGGGAGAAATCATAGGAATTATCGGGCATAACGGAGCCGGGAAATCTACATTTTCCAGAACACTATGCGGCCTGCACACAAACTATACGGGGCAGATTCTTTGGGATGGTAAAGAACTGAACGCAAAGAGCCGGTTAAAACGCTCCTATATGGTGATGCAGGACGTAAGCTATCAGTTATTTGCCGATACATTGGAAAAGGAATGTGTATTTGGAATTAAGCATCCTGATCTGGACGCAGCAAAACAGGCAATGGAACGGCTGGGTATTTATGAGTACCGTACTCATCATCCCAATACACTTTCCGGGGGTCAGAAGCAGCGTGCGGCCGTGGCAGTCAGTATGGTATGCCGTAAGGACGTTTTAATTTTTGATGAACCGACTAGCGGACTTGATTATGACAGCATGATTCAAGTTGCGGGGCTATTTCAAACGCTTTCTAAAATGGGAAAGGTAATTTTTGTTGTAACCCATGATTACGAATTTTTAGCGGCAGCCTGTACAAGAGTGATTCATTTGGATAACGGAAAACAGCAGGAAGATTACCTACTTTCCCCCGACAATCTGCATCGGCTACGCGATTTTTTCTTGCGGTCAGAAAGGAGGCAGAACTTTGCGGAGAATGGAAAATGACCTTCTGTTCTTCCATGAGCTGATCGGTAACTGTTCCGTTGAAAAAGATTCAAAGATATATACAATTTCTCCGAAATTTGGGAAGGGCACCATGCAGAGTTTTGAAGTGATGCCCGGTGCTGAAATTGTTTATAGTAATGTTTATATTACAACTCCAATTCAAAAGAATATCCAATGTAAAGATCGTTTTATTGAAGTTACCTATTGCTTTCATGGGCAAATGAATATGCTGTTCAGCGACCAGCCAGCGATGATTATGAGCGACCATTATATTTCTGTTTTCAATGGTGCAAGCCACCTGAAAAGCTGTGATTTTGGAGAAGAACCTTTTGTTGGTGTTTCAGTGGTGGCTTATCTGCCGCAGATCATAAACAGCCTGAATATCATGCTGGGGACAATCGCGTTTGACGAGGACATGGATTTTCAAGGACTTTTTACAGCGGGCGGATGCTTTATAGCACCCGCAACAAAAAGTGTGGAGCATATTTTTACCGAACTGCTCTTGCTGCCGGAACAGTACCGCAATTACCTTATGCGTATTAAAGTCATGGAACTATTGCTATACCTGGTTGGCAAAATGGAATATCGGACAGATTTTGGAATTTCACTATTCCGCAAGGAGGAGATGAATTGTAATGAGTGATGTAAAAGCCCTGTTTGGACTAATTGATAAGAGAAATAAGCGCCGCCTGATTGGTGCGGTGATCTGTTGCGTCCTGTCTGTTTTGTGCGGCATCCTGCCCTATTTGGGCGTTTGGGGTATTGTGACCTGTTTTCTGAATGAACGGACAGAGAACCTTTTTCAATATGTGTGCCTGATTGCCGCATCAATCATTTTGAAACATCTGCTGTTTGGAACTGGCACAAAAATCTCTCACAAGGTAGCCTACCAGACATTGGGGGAAACCCGTAAAAAGCTGTTCCGTAAAATTGCCCGCTTACCAATGGGCTATGTGAAAACAACGGCATCCGGGCAGGTCAAAACGATCATTATGGACAATATGGAACAGTTGGAGACATTTTACGCCCATAACATTCCAGAGATTATTTCCGGCCTCGCTGTACCGCTGTGTATGGAAATCCTGCTGGTGATATTGGACATCAGGGTAGCCGGTATCATGCTGATTCCGGTCGTTCTGTTTATTCTTGTCGGTATTCTTATGATTATCGTTCAGATGAAAAAAATGGACGAATTTAATCAGGCGTTTGCCGATGTCAGCGTTAAGACGGTGGAATATGTCAACGGTATGAAAGAACTGAAGATATTTGCTGCCGACGAATCCACTTATGGCCGCCTGTCAGAAAGCATCCGCACTTACAGCACCGTTGTAACAGAGTGGTTCCAAAGCTGCTTGAAATATGTTGCTTTCAATCATACCGACTTAAACAGCAACCTTGTGTTCCTGTTTCCGCTTGCCGGTTTGATGTACCTCTCCGGCAGCGTGACAGCGGCCAGCTATATTATGTATCTGTTTATGGGGCTTGCCATGCTGATTCCGTTGGAAACTGTTTCTAATAACTTTGATTATATCGGCATGAACGCCTCTGTTGCAAAAAAGATAGACGAAATTCTGAAGCTGGATGAAATGGCGGATACGACCTCGAAGGCAGAACTTGCCGACCACACGATTGCGTTTGAACACGTTACATTTTCCTATGGGGAAGAACAGCCGGTATTAAAAGATGTCTCATTTACTGTTCCTGACGGAAAAGTAACGGCGCTCGCCGGTGTTTCCGGCAGCGGCAAAAGTACAGCGGCCAGCCTGATCTGCCGGTTTTGGGATATAACCGAGGGACAGATTTGTATGGGCGGCGTACCGCTGAACCAGATCCCGCTATCCGATCTGATGTCCCAGATTTCCTTTGTGACCCAGAATACGTTCCTGTTCAAAAAGAGCATCCGGGATAACATTATGATGGGAAACCCAGAGGCCACGGAGGAAGAAATGATGCAGGCAGCCAAGGATGCCGTATGTCACGACTTTATTATGCGACTTCCAAAGGGCTATGACACAGTGATAGACAAGGAAACCAAGTTGAGCGGCGGCGAAAAACAGAGAATCACATTGGCAAGGGCGATTCTGAAAAATGCGCCGGTTGTAATTCTTGACGAGGCAACGGCTTACATTGACGCCGACAATGAAGATTTACTGCAAAAAGCGCTGGCTAAATTATCAGAGGGAAAAACCGTACTCGTAATAGCGCACCGTCTTTCCAGTATCAAGGAAGCTGATTCGATTGTGGTTCTGGAACAGGGCGAAGTGATTGACTGCGGCACACATGATGAATTGATAAAACGTTGCTCCCCGTATCGAGATATGTGGGCGGCCTTTGAGCAATCCGATCAATGGAAAATGGGAGGTGTAAACGCATGATTGCTATGATACGGAAATTCTTAGACCTTGCAGGCGAGCGCAAAAAGCAGCTTTATCTTGCGTGGCTGTTTCAGGCGTTGACCTCAATTTGTGAGGGTGCGATATATTTCATGCTGTTCCTTGCGATAAAAGATATTTTGGGTGGCTCGTTTACAAGGGAAAAACTGATGCAGTATAGCCTTATGTTTCTGATCTATACTGTCCTGCATTTTGTTTTTTATTACTTTACGATTGCAAAACAGCGCCCGGTATCTTATGCCATGATGCGGGATGAACGTCTTTCGATTGCGGCGAAAATCAAACAGTTTCCGCTCTACTACTTTACAAAAGACAAGATCAGCCAGCTTACATCTTTGTTTACAACTGATTTAAGTTTCGTGGAAATGAATATCATGGAGATTATTGCCGGTTTCGTTTCCAGCATGATAATGACGGTTGTATTTGCTCTGATGCTGCTTAGTGTGGACTGGCGTATGGCGCTTCTTCTGTTTGCGGGGATCATCCCCGGCTATATCCTCTACCAGCAGTTTCAAAAGAGCATGGTTCAACTGGGAGAGCAGAAGAAAAATACGCAGGTGGCAATGATTGATTCCACGCTGGAATATGTACAGGGTATGGAAACGATCAAGGCATACCGGCTGGAACAAACCGGTAAGCTCGTAGAGAATCAGGTGGACGGATATTGCACAGCTTCTGGCCGTTATGAATCGACGCTGACGAATTGGAGTATGGGTTATAAGATCTGCCTGAATCTGGGGCTGTTTTTGAGTTTGGGTGTTGGCATTACAATGGTTCGTTCTGGTTCATTAGCCTCGGCAACCTATTTGTTTTTTGCAATCATGGGTATTATTTTTTACCGTCCGCTGGAAGCTCTGATGGGTTCTTTTGCCATGATGAATCTTGCAAACGCATCGTTGGATAACATAGCAGAAATCAACAACCTGCCGACTGAAAATGAAAAACAGGGAACTACACAGTTTGCAGATACACAAGCCGATGTACGGTTTGAAAATGTATCGTTTAGCTATGATGGAAAGCGTGAAGCAGTTAGTCATGTAAGTTTTTCAGCTAAACCTGGAACGATCACTGCATTGGTTGGCCCTTCTGGAAGCGGCAAATCCACTCTGCTTAATTTAATTCCGGGATTTATAACGCTGAAAAACGGGCGGATTCTGTTGAATGGGAAAGATGCGGCAGCATTAAAGCATAGTGATCTGGTGCGTCATGTGAGTGTCGTTTTTCAGGAAGTATATCTTTTTCAGGATACCATGATGAATAATATCCGGATGGGAAACCAGAGCACAACGGATGAGCAGGTAATAGAGGCGGCAAAAAAGGCTCACTGTCACGAATTTATAGAAAAGCTCCCACAGGGCTATCAAACGATTATCAGCGAGGGCGGCGCAAGTCTTTCCGGCGGTGAGCGTCAGCGCGTCGCTATTGCGAGGGCAATTTTGAAAGATTCTCCGATCATTCTTTTGGATGAGGCACTTTCCAGTCTGGATGCCGAAAATGCTGTAGCAATACAGAAGGGCATAGAAGAAATGATTAAGGGCAAGACGGTGTTCCTTGTATCACACACTTTGTCCTATATCCAAAATGCAGATCAGATACTTGTTTTATCTGACGGTTTTTTGCAGGGCTGCGGAAAACATGATGAATTATTACAATCAGTGCCTCTTTATAAAACTATGTGGGAAAAAGAAAAATCCATTAAAAGTTGGAAATTATAGGGCAATATGAATGCCCCACATTTGTACCTGATCACATGCGAATATCAGAGCATGCGGCAAGAAAGTGTGCTTTGCAAAAAATGACAATGCATTTGATGATTTTCCTGTGAAGAAATAGAAAGTGTTGCTTTTTTAAAATAGAAATATGAAAGACACAAAATACAAAATATTAGCATATTTTGACAATCAATCATATCAAAAACTATTCAATGAGGTAAACTCAGATTATGCAGAAAATCTACAAATTTTATTGCATAATTTGAGTTTATTTTCTTATGATGTACTTATAATAGGTGCAATCGTTTATAAAGAAAATATATGTGAAATTATATCTGTCATTAGAAAAATTACATGGATTCCTATAATCATTTTAATGGATGAATCATTTATCTCCCGAAAAAAAGAATTAATATATGCCGGAGCAGATTGCGTATTGGATATAGATAGTACCTTAGATGAAATTGATCTACATATTTTTCCTTTGGCAAGACGAAATAATGAATGGAAAGTGTCCCAAAAGAAATCTGAAACAATAATCAACGAGGGAAAACTGGTTATGAATCAAAAGAATCGTAAAGCTGTTTGGGATGATGAAGAGTTGCATTTAACACAAAAAGAATATGATTTTTTATACTTATTAGCAGCAACATCGATGAGGGTATATACATTCGAACAGATTTATCAGATTATATGGAAGGACTATCCTGTAGGAGATATCAAAAATATTATTTGGTGTCTGGTAAAGCGATTGAGAAAAAAGCTAAATACTATTGAAGATGGTGCTGGGAATTGCATCATCAGTGTCAGGGATATAGGTTACAAATTTGAATTGAATAAAGAAAACGAACAGCAGTAAGGCGAATGATCCGTAAAAAGATTGTTCGTCTTATTTTATTTATTCTGGAAAGAAGGTGATAAAAACTGACCGTCAATTGACAGTTTTCTGACCGTTAGCTGACAGGTTCATCCGATACACTATGCCTTTGTAATAAGATGATTACAAAGGAGATCCGTGTTTGCAGGGAGACAGCAGAGATGCCGGGCATTCCTGTAAACAGGAAGAACGAGCCAGATCGCCGCCACACTCCGATTTGATTTCACAAAAATTCAGATCGGAGGAAAACATAAGTGGCTTATAACAAAGCAAAAGAAGAATATAGATGGAACCAGTGGAAAGCAGAGGAAGAGAAGATCCTGCGTGAACAGGGCGTGGATGAAGAGACGATCCAGAAGCTTCGGGAGTACGACTGGGACGATTTCAATGCAGAGCGGAGATTCCGGGAACACCAGACCTCGCTTCTGGACTGTATGGAACTGCTCCTGGAAGAAAAAGAAACCAAAGAGTCCCAGCCGGAGAGCGTAGAAGCCCTGC
>ENA-OPZZ01002078-OPZZ01002078.1-human-gut-metagenome-genome-assembly--contig:-NODE-2078-length-10704-cov-6.154770_pt1 | contig 10704 bp, 8 predicted proteins | sample MGYA00242487_ERZ504511 | MGnify/ENA primary metagenome ERZ504511 (study PRJEB26092, sample SAMD00036241) | human gut metagenome | host: Homo sapiens | study: EMG produced TPA metagenomics assembly of... | reverse complement strand
CCACACGGTCGGGACGGAAATTCACATAGTCTTCTCCCCGTCTGTAGTTCTTCACTTTATCCCCATCATACAAATGAGCATACAAAATTTTCTCTGCTAAAGTCATCGGACGCCGCAGTACGTTCCGTACGCGTTCTATCTTCTCCGAATAAGCGGCATAAAACGTTTTGAGCATCGTTAAATCATATACCATAACCACTATTTTTTAGTTTTTCATTATTGTAAAGATTACAAATTAATATCATAAACAAATAAAAAGGCTGAATAGTTTAACAAAATAAAGCATTTTTTCCGTCGGAAGCGAAGAATGATTACCTTTGCAACCATGAAGGAACAAGATTCAAATAGTCCTATTATTCACCTCCAACAGCAGCAACTTTTGCTGCGCATGGAATACGAATACGAAAAAGAGGAATTCAAACGCCAAACCGAAAACATGGGGGTTGCCCGGAAAGTGAAACGGGGACTTTGCTGGTATCCTGCCACTCCGGGACGAAGTTACTATAATTCACTGAATCAATTAGTAATAGAAATTACACACACAGAAAATACCGATATAGAACATAATTTTGAGTTCGGCCGTCCCGTATGTTTTTTCCGCCAGTCTGCCGATGGAAAAATAACCTATATGAACTTCACCGCTACCGTAAGCTATGCCGACGAGACACGGATGGTAGCGATAATGCCCGGAGCCGGTGCCGTTATGGAAGTGCAGGAAACGGACAACCTCGGCGTGCAACTTTATTTCGACGAAACATCCTATCGGACCATGTTCGAAGCCTTGGAAGATACGTTACGCTCCAAAGGCAACCGCCTGGCCGAATTGCGGGACATATTGCTGGGAACCTCGAAAGCCGGTTTCCGAGAGCTCTACCCCGTACGGTTTCCCTGGCTGAACTCCACGCAGGAGACAGCTGTAAACAAAGTGCTGTGTGCCCGCGACGTGGCCATTGTACATGGTCCTCCGGGAACCGGAAAAACGACCACCTTAGTGGAAGCCATCTATGAAACCCTGCATCGGGAACCGCAGGTACTGGTATGTGCCCAAAGCAATACTGCCGTCGACTGGATTTCGGAAAAACTTGTGGACCGTGGCGTCAATGTCCTGCGTATCGGCAATCCGACCCGTGTCAACGACAAGATGCTTTCCTTTACCTACGAGCGTCGTTTCGAGAACCATCCGCTTTATCCGGAACTGTGGAGCATCCGGAAAAATCTCCGTGAACTGGGCAGCCGTGCCCGCCGTGGCAGCTATGACGAACGCGAAGGAGTACGCAGCCGTATGAGCCGCCTGCGCGACCGCGCCACCGCATTGGAAATACAAATCAATTCAGAGCTTTTTGATGGGGCACATGTCATAGCCTCCACGCTGGTAAGCAGCAATCACCGGCTGCTGAACGGACGCCGTTTCGGCACCCTTTTCATTGATGAAGCAGCCCAGGCCTTAGAGGCTGCCTGCTGGATAGCTATCCGAAAAGCAGACCGCGTGGTATTGGCGGGTGACCACTGCCAACTTCCGCCCACCATAAAATGCTACGAAGCCGCCCGTGGAGGTCTGGAACGAACATTGATGGAGAAAGTGGTGTCCAACAAACCTGCCGTTGTCTCTTTGCTGAAAGTACAATACCGCATGCACGAGGAAATCATGAAATTTCCTTCCCAATGGTTTTATAATGGCGAGTTGGAAGCCGCTTCCGAAGTGCGTTACCGGGGCATCCTGGACTGGGATACCCCCATCCACTGGATTGACACCTCCGAAATGGATTTCAAAGAAGAATTTGTGGGAGAGACTTTCGGGCGCATTAATAAGGCGGAAGCGGACCTGCTCCTATCAGAACTGAAAATCTACATCAACCGTATCAGTGGCAATCGCATTCTGGAAGAAAAAAATAGACTTCGGCATCATCTCCCCTTACAAGGCACAAGTGCAATATCTCCGCAACAAGATAAAGGCAGACGCTTCACTCAAGCCTTATCGCAGCTTGTTCACTGTAAATACGGTGGATGGCTTCCAAGGGCAAGAGCGCGATGTTATCTTCATCAGCCTTGTCCGCGCCAACGAAGAAGGGCAGATAGGATTCCTGAATGATTTAAGGAGAATGAATGTAGCCATCACCCGGGCACGTATGAAGCTGGTAATATTGGGAGAGGCAGAGACGCTGAAACATCACGGTTTTTACCGGAAGCTATTGGAGTTTATTCAAAATATAGGGAATCAATAATAAAGAAATACCCCCTCCGGTAACACCGAAGAGGGTATTTCACCTATTTATATAAAGCTGATTAATTGTTTTCCGGACGAAGTTTACGAACCGTAACAGCTGTCTGCCACATTTCGCTTTCACGCAAGGCTTTCAATTCTGCATTCAGCTTCTCACGATAATCGGGTTTGGAGTTACTGTCGATAGAAATCTGAGCTTCGTTACCCGACTTCACACTTGCATACAATTTCTGTACAACCGGCTTGATGGCATCATGGAACGGGGTCATCCAATCCAGCGCACCACGCTGTGCCGTAGTAGAACAGTTGGCATACATCCAGTCCATACCATTCTTGGCAAACAATGGCATCAAAGATTGAGTCAACTCTTCCACTGTTTCATTGAATGCTTCAGAAGGAGTATGGCCGTTTTCGCGCAATACCTCATACTGAGCCAACAGTAATCCCTGGATAGCACCCATCAAGGAACCACGTTCACCGGTCAAGTCGGAAGTGGCTTCACGGATGAAAGTTGTCTCGAACAAATATCCCGAACCGATGCCGATACCCAGTGCAATCGTCTTGTCAAAAGCCTTACCCGTAGCATCCTGATAGACGGCATATGATGAGTTCAAGCCACGACCCTCGAGGAACATGGTACGAAGTGAAGTACCGGAACCTTTGGGAGCAACCATAATAACATCAATATCTTTAGGAGGAACCACGCCGGTACGGTCGTTCCAGGTAATAGCAAAACCATGAGAGAAGTAAAGAGCCTTTCCGGGAGTCAAATAAGGTTTGATAGTCGGCCATACAGACATTACAGCTGCGTCAGACAACAGACACATGATGATAGTACCTTTCTGACAAGCCTCTTCGATGCCGAACAAAGTCTCACCCGGTACCCATCCGTCAGCCACAGCCTTTTCGTATGTCTTGCCCGGACGTTGTCCTACAATCACATTGAAACCGTTATCACGCAAGTTGCAAGCCTGGCCCGGGCCTTGTACGCCATAACCGATTACTGCAATTGTTTCATCTTTCAAAATCTCACGTGCTTTTTCCAAAGGAAATTCTTCGCGGGTCATTACATTCTCAATAACACCGCCAAAATTCAATTGTGCCATTTTTTGTTTTAATTTTTATTTGTGGCTTACGCCAACGTTGATAAATTTATTTATTTCTCTGTAAACATCACTTTAGAGCGACAGACCACTTCGCTGCCATTCTTTTTCACCTCCACATCGTAAACGCCCTCACCGGCATCATCCATGAACAAAGTCAACTCATCCCCATAATAGCTTTCGGCTACATATGCCATCTCAAAACGACGGATGCGCTTCTCCTTATACATCTCTATCGGGAACAAATCAAGGATATGCTCGATGTAACGGATGCTGTTCACATGCCCGTTAATGTCAATATCACTGTATTTGGCTACCAAAGTAGCAACCGGTTCCTTTGAGGCCACCTTTATCCGCGAAGGTTTTTCTATCGGGCAAGGTTCATCGCAAACATAATCTACAATGCTGCCACTATGAAGAGCCAGCAAATCTGCCGGCTTACGGGTATTCATGCTAATCATCGCCCAAACGGAACGTGCGTACCCAATCTTCTTGCCCTCTTTATCGATGATAGCGAAATTACGGTCTGTAAAAAGGCGATAGACATTCTCCACCCAAGTCTGAATGGAGAAATCTTCGTACTGATAAGGCATTTCATCCAGTTCGACAGCCAGACGGGACAATACCCAAGTATAATTGTCCTCGTTTAGAGTCGCGATGCCAAAACCGCGGTCGCTGGCATGGAAACCCGCACAATTCAACAAATGGTTGCCCAATACTCCCATGGTCAGCCGTCCGGTAAAGTCGACATGAAACGGTTCGGCAACAAACTTGTAGGTACCTATCTTATTGTTTTCGCTCATCATAATTCCTGGTGTTTACTTTGACGATATTTTGCTTCACGGTCCGCCAGATATTCATTGACACGCTCAAAGCAGCTGGTCGTAATGGCTACGCGACCCGAACGGACGAACTGAAGTACGCAATCCAACTGGCGCAACTCCTCATAAAGATTGGTTATTTCCTCACTCATGCCATTCTTCTCAACAATGGCAAATACAGCATTCACCTCCACAATACGGGCATTGTACTTACGGATTACTTTGGACACCTCCGGTTTTTCTTCCAGCGTAGGGGTCGTTATTTTATAAAGGGCAATCTCGTGCTGATAGATTTCATCATCCGTGAAATAATGGGCTTGCAGCACATCTATTTTCTTGGTAATCTGCTTGGTCACCTTTTCAATGGTATCCTTATCCGTCCAAGCGGTAATGGTATATTTATGTACCCCCTTGATGGAGGAGGCCGATACATTCAAACTCTCGATGTTTATCTGCCGGCGGGTAAACACAGCCGTCACCTGATTCAGCAAACCGGCAAAGTTTTCCGAATGAACAATGATTGTATATAGTTTTTTATCCATAGATAGAGTAAATTCTTTAATTTCGCATGACTTCAGCATTCCAACAACATCTGATTGACCGAACCGCCCGGAGGTGTCATCGGCATTACATTTCCTTCTTCCTCCACACAAGCTTCGAGCAGGAATGGTCCGTCGGTTGCTATCATCTCGTCAATCGCTTTTGCCAACTCCTCGCGGGTCATTACCCTGCGTGCAGGAATATCATATGCCGAAGCAATCTTCATATAATCCGGATTCATCATCGGAGTAAACGAATAACGACGATTGAAGAACATCGCCTGCCATTGACGAACATTGCCCAGGAAGTTATTGTTCAACAGAATCATCTTCACCGGAGCCTTTTGTTCCATGATGGTACCCAGTTCCTGCAGGTTCATCTGCAAGCCGCCGTCTCCCATGAATACGCATACCGTGCGGTCCGGACGTCCAAAAGTGGCACCGATAGCTGCCGGAAGGCCGAAGCCCATAGTACCCAGGCCACCGGAAGTAACAATGCTACGTTCCTTGCTGTATTTGAAATAACGGGCGGACATCATCTGATTCTGGCCGACATCAGTCACCAATATCGCCTCGTTATGGGTAGCCTCACTCACAGCACGCACCACCTCACCCATGCTTAGCGCTTTTCCTGCCGGATGTAATTCCGGACGGATTACCTTTTCCTCTTCCACTTCTTCGTATTGCCGGAAACTGTCAATCCATTCCTGATGGTTGGCGGGTTCCAGCAATTGGGTAACGGCAGCCAGTGTCTCTTTGCAATCTCCCAGGACAGCAACATCGGTCTTTACATTCTTATCTATTTCGGCAGGGTCAATATCAAAGTGGATAATCTTCGCCTGCTTGGCATATGTTTCCAATTTACCCGTCACACGGTCATCAAAGCGCATGCCTACGGCGATAAGGACATCACATTTATTGGTATTGATATTGGGCCCCAGGTTACCGTGCATACCAAGCATTCCTTTGTTCAACGGATGGTTCGTAGGTAATGCGGAAAGTCCCAATAAAGTGCATCCGGCAGGCATTCCGGCTTTCTCAATGAAAGCACGAAGCTCTTGCTGGGCTTCTCCCAGCTCCACGCCTTGTCCTACCAGCACCAAAGGCCGTTCCGCACCATTTATTAATTCAGCAGCCTTCCGTATGGCCTCCGGCTCCATTTCGGGAACGGGAAGATAGCTACGGACATAGTCCACCTTAGTAGGCGCATATTCTGTTTTCTCCACTTGGGCGTTTTTAGCAAAATCCAGCACGACCGGTCCCGGACGTCCGCTCTTTGCCACATAGAAAGCACGTGCCACTGCCCAGGCCACATCTTCTGCACGACGAATCTGGTAACTCCATTTCGTGATAGGCTGAGTAATGCCTACCAAGTCCACTTCCTGAAATGCATCCGTACCCAAGAAGTTCGTCCCTACCTGGCCGGCAATGACAACGATAGGCGTACTGTCAATCATGGCATCTGCAATGCCCGTGATAGTATTGGTAGCACCCGGTCCACTGGTAACCAGACAAACGCCAACCTCGCCTGATACACGTGCAAAGCCTTGTGCCGCATGGGTTGCTCCTTGTTCATGGCGAACCAAGATGTGGTTCAATTCCTTCCGGTGGTCGTATAAGGCATCGAATACCGGCATGATGCTCCCTCCCGGATAACCGAAAATGGTCTTTACTCCCTGATGCTCCAGAGAGCGCATCAATGCTTCTGCGCCTGTTATTAGAGCCTCACCCCGACCCTCTCCTTGGGAGAGGGAGGAAAAGTTACTCTTTTTATTATTATCAGCCATACTTTATCTATTCATTATATTTAAAAGCTCAATAGTAGCTTGAAAAATTTGTTTCATTCTTTCCTCCCCTCGCTTTCGGAAAGGGGGGCTTTTAATCAATCAGCCTCACAGCCCCTTTGTCAGCGGAACTCACCATACTGGCATATGCTTTCAATGCTTTGGAGACTTCACGGTTGCGGGTTACCGGAGTCATAGGGCGTGCTGCAAGCTCTTCATCCGTCAACTTCACATTGATAGAACGGTTCGGTATATCAATTTCGATAATGTCCCCATCCTTAATCTTGCCGATATTACCACCGGCAGCCGCTTCGGGAGAAACATGTCCGATACTTAGTCCGGAAGTACCACCACTGAAACGCCCGTCGGTAATCAATGCACACTCCTTACCCAGATGGCGGGATTTGATATAAGAAGTAGGATAAAGCATCTCTTGCATACCCGGTCCACCTTTCGGCCCTTCGTGAGTGATGACGACGACGTCTCCACTGACTACCTTTCCACCCAGAATACCGTCACAAGCCGCATCTTGTGAGTCGAAGACTTTCGCCGGCCCCGTAAATTTCCAGATACTCTCGTCTACACCGGCAGTCTTGACAACGCAACCGTCCTGAGCTATATTTCCCTTCAAAACTGCCAGACCGCCATCCTTGCTGTATGCATGTTCCAAATCACGGATACAACCGGTCGCACGGTCCGTGTCGAGTTCCTTATAAGACGCATTTTGTGAACCAAGTACCAGATTGAACTTTCCGGCTGCCGCACTGGAGTATTTCTTGATTGCCTCTTTACATACATTAGAGCTGGTAATACTATACCGGTCGATTGCCTCTGCCAACGTCATTCCATCCACACGGCGGACATTCGTATCGACCAATCCGCCCTTGGCAAGCTCATCCATGATGGCAATGATGCCACCGGCACGGTTAACGTCTTGTACATGATACTTTTGGGTATTGGGAGCCACCTTGCATAAGCAGGGGGTCTTGCGGGAGAGCATGTCAATGTCGTCCATCTTAAAATCCGCTCCGGCTTCGTGAGCCACAGCCAACAAATGAAGTACCGTATTAGTGGAACCGCCCATCGCAATATCCAGCGTCATGGCATTCAAAAATGCCTCGCGGGTAGCAATACTTCGCGGGAGTACGCTCTCATCCCCTTCTTCATAATATCTAAAGGCATTCTCTACAATCAACTTGGCTGCATCCTCAAATAGTTTCTTGCGATTTTCGTGAGTGGCTACAATCGTGCCGTTACCGGGCAGTGCCAATCCAATCGCTTCATTCAGGCAATTCATGGAATTAGCGGTAAACATGCCTGAGCAGCATCCGCAAGTGGGGCAGGCATGTTGCTCAATCTGTGCCACCTCTTTATCGCCCACACTTTCATCAGCAGATTTAATCATGGCATCAATCAAATCCAAATGCTGTCCGTTCCATTCCCCGGCTTCCATCGGACCGCCTGAAACAAACACAGTCGGTATATTCAGTCTCATAGCCGCCATCAGCATCCCCGGAGTAATCTTGTCACAGTTACTGATGCAAACCATAGCATCCGCCTTATGGGCATTTACCATATACTCCACACTATCGGCAATGATATCTCTTGAAGGCAGGGAATAAAGCATACCGTCGTGTCCCATAGCGATACCGTCGTCAATGGCAATCGTATTGAACTCCGCAGCAAAACACCCCAGTTTTTCAATCTCTTCCTTTACAAACTGGCCTATTTCGTGCAGATGTACATGCCCGGGGACGAATTGTGTAAATGAATTGACTATAGCGATAATGGGCTTACCCATCTGTTCCTTCTTCATACCATTCGCCGTCCACAATGCACGGGCTCCCGCCATGCGGCGACCTTGTGTGCTGAACGAGCTGCGTAACTGATGCTTCATTTTCAAATCTCCTTTTAATGAAAAAGCCTCTCCCACTATAGTGAGAAAGGCTTAATAAATTATCTTCTAACGTACGAATACATACATAACCTTTCTCACGCTCTTGATGCCACCACCACGACGCGAATAATATGCAGGACTGCCAGGTTAATAGATGTATGTAAATTCATAACTTAATTCTTCTTTTTTGTTTCAAACGTGCTGCAAAGGTAAGGGCTTTTTTATAATCTCCAAACAAATTGAAGAAAAAAATAAGATAAATATGAATAATCGTAAGAAAATATCGCCCTAAAATCCTATTTTATCACTTAACAGTTCTAAATAGAACCATTCAGACAGCCAATGTAAATGTATTGCCAATCATTGAAACCATTTAATAATCTGAAAATTACCAAAGGCTCTCTACATCCCGAAACAAATAATTCGTATCTTTGTCTCTTCAAATACTCCAAAAAAAAGTATTTACTAATTAAATAAAGATAGAAAATTAATGGAAACAGTAGAAAACAAGTACATCACCGTAGCATATAAGCTGTACTCAATCGAAAACGGAGAAAAAGATTTCGAAGAAGAAGCACCCGTAGAGCATCCTTTTCAGTTTATCTCAGGTCTGGGAATGACACTCGAACCCTTTGAAGCCCAGATAAAAGACTTGCAGATAGGCGATAAATTCGACTTTACCATTCCGGCATCAGAAGCTTATGGTGAATATGACGACGACCATGTTATTGACCTCCCCAAAGAAATCTTCATGATAGAAGGAGAATTCGACAGCGACCGTGTAGTGGAAGGCGCCGTCATCCCCTTGATGACTTCTGAAGGTCAACGCATCAATGGAAGTGTAGTAGAAGTAAAGGAAGACGTAGTTGTAATGGACATGAATCATCCACTCGCAGGTTGTGATTTGAACTTTACCGGAGAAGTGGTGGAAAGCCGTCCGGCTACGAACGAAGAGCTTGCTGAAGTTGCCCGTATGATGGGTGGCGGTTGCGGCAGCTGCGGTTGTGGTGACTGTGGCGACGGATGCGGCGACCATGAATGTGGAGGCGGATGCTGCCACTAAAGAATTAAAAATTAAAGAATTAAAAATTAAAGAATCAGACTACACAGTATTAAGCATCGCGCATTGTAATTCTTTATTTAATTCTTTAATTTTTAATTTCTATATTATTTACTTGTCATTATCTCCAATACCAATTTATCCGTTTCATTCATTCCTTTAGAACCGATTTTTGTCAGATTACGGATACTTTGATCCACATCCTCATCAATAATACCTTCTACGGAAGTTACACAACGGTTTTCCATGGCCATGATGGCTGAAAGCACTGCGGTTGAAACTCCGGTAGTTACTTTCAATGCACAACTGGGTTTGGCACCATCACAAATCATTCCGGTAAGATTGGCAATCATGTTCTGCACAGCATATGCCACTTGTTCATAAGTTCCTCCCATTAGCCAGGTTATACCGCAACTGGAACCCGTGGCAGCAACCACACAACCGCATAAGGCGGATAAGCGTCCCAAACTCTGCTTGATATAGATTACTGTTAAATGGCTCAACATCAAGGCACGGATCAATTCTTCTTCCGATTTCCCGTTTTCTTCAGCATAAACCAGCACGGGAAGGGTAGCGGATATCCCTTGATTGCCACTGCCGGAATTGCTCATCACCGGAATCATGGCACCGGCCATACGGGCATCACATGCTCCCGAAGTGTAAGAAAGGATATGAGAGAAGACACTGTCGCCCATAATCCGGTGTTCGTAAGTGCCACGTAGGATTTTACCCAGTCCATGACCATATTCACCTTCGAAGGAACGTTCGGCGGCAGTCTTGTTCAGTCGTGCCGTATCAAGAATAAAACGGATGTCGTCTAATGGGGTTGTCATGGCGAAGTCATACACTTTGCGTAAAGTCAAGTCCAATACATCCTCCTCTTCGATACAAGAGGCAATTTGTTTGTCCAATAAGATGTCACCGTTGCGCGTTATATAAGTAAAGCAAGTATGCCCCACCGGCAATAATAGCTGTTGCCTTGTTCGTATCAGCTTCACAACATACTTCTATATAAAGCTTCTCTTCCATATCGTTTTTTAAAGATATATGAATACGCTTTTCTTCTATGAAACGCTTTCCTGCCTCCACTGCATCAGGAGTACTTTCTTTCAAAATCCTCCAATTGATATGCCGACTTACCTATTAAGGCGCCAAGCGCCACAGCAATCGGTAATCCAATCATCCCCGTACCTGGAATACCCACTCCCATTGCATTTTTCAGAATATTGGCACTCAGCAATACAGTTATCTTTTCGGGACGCTTATTCAGCACTCCGCA
>ENA-OPZZ01002076-OPZZ01002076.1-human-gut-metagenome-genome-assembly--contig:-NODE-2076-length-10722-cov-3.118452_pt1 | contig 10722 bp, 8 predicted proteins | sample MGYA00242487_ERZ504511 | MGnify/ENA primary metagenome ERZ504511 (study PRJEB26092, sample SAMD00036241) | human gut metagenome | host: Homo sapiens | study: EMG produced TPA metagenomics assembly of... | reverse complement strand
AAACAATAGCAGCATGGCTGGTGGCACATAAGGATGATATAGAGCGCCATTACGGGGAACCACTGTACAAAGTTGTTGGTGTTGTGACGCCATTTTCGGCGCAGGTTAATGCTATCAAAACGTCATTGCGTAAGCTGGAAATTAATGGCAAAGACGAGCAGGGTTCACTGACAGTGGGGACTGTGCACTCCTTGCAGGGGGCGGAAAGGGCGATTGTTCTCTTTTCTCCTGTCTACTCAAAACATGAAGATGGCAGGTTTCTTGATAGCAACAGCAGTATCCTCAATGTTGCTGTCTCACGCGCTAAAGATAGTTTTCTGGTATTTGGCGATATGGACCTTATCGAGATGCAGCCCGCATTTTCGCCGCGAGGGTTATTGGCAAAATATCTCTTTTCTTCAGATAATAATGCGTTGCAATTTGAGTTTCAGAAACGACAGGATTTAATTTCCGCACATACACAAATTTCAACGCTGCATGGTGTGGAGCAGCATGATGGATTTTTGAACAAGACTCTTGCCGGAGCTCAAAAGAAAAATAACGATTATTTCCCCTTGGTTATCTTGGCAAAAAGTGGAGCAAACGGGATTTCTGGCATCAATGGCTTTGGCCCGTTCCCGGGGCATTGATATTACCGTGGTGACGGATAAAAACTGCAATATAGCGCATGTCGATGATGATAAGCGTCAGGAGAAACAACATCTGCTGAATGATGCTGTTGAAAAGCTCAATAAGATGGGTATCGCTACGAAATTGGTTAATCGTGTCCACAGCAAAATTGTGATTGAGGATGAAGAACTGCTGTGTGTCGGATCTTTTAACTGGTTCAGTGCTGCACGGGAAGATAAGTATCAACGATACGATACGTCTTTGGTGTACCGTGGCGAAGGCGTAAAAAATGAAATAAAGGCAATATATGGTAGTCTGGATCAACGTCAGCTTTAAATGTGATGAGCCGTTCATGATACAGGAGTAGTAAAGGGCATATTTTACCAATGTTAAGGCGACTTTCCGTTTTATTGCGAGTCGCCTTTCCTGATTATAAATCTTATTGTTTACCTAATCATTTTCCTTTGCATAATGCGCCTGGGATTAATGGCGGGTGCTTTTAGGAATGAAAGAAAATGCAAGCAATAATATAATAATGGCCTAATTTCTTTGAACATCATTAAGCATATCATCATCGTCTATTTGCCAGAATCCGTCGACTTATAATCGCCAGAACGGCATATCAGGACGGTGCTGCGAACGCTGTGGCCCAAAACGTTCCAGTAAACTGTGTAGATGTTCGTAGATTTCCGAGCCATAACCGAAAAGGCGCGGATGTCTATTAAGGCATCCGGCTAATCTGTAAGCAATAACAACGGTTTATGCGGTGCGCGTTTTTCACCCTTGTGCCAGATTATTATATTGGCAATTGCCTGCTGTTCGAGCCCGCAAGTGAAGAGATATTACCTTGATCTCATTTGTTTTTTGTTGTCTGCTCTGGGAATGGACAAGGACATCCCCCATGAATAAACTCCCCGCTCACCTTTCGCGCCAAAACTGCAAAATTGCTTCTACAAATCTGTCAGAAATAATCCCCCGACGGGCTGCCGCGCTGAAATGACTGCTTCGCAGTGACGTCGTCCAGTTCTCCGCTGACCGGTACGCTGAACCGAAATATCCCGTGCTTAAATCGTCCGGATCTTCATCAGGCGCGTTCGTCAGTCCTCTTTCACCTTGTTGCTGGAAGTCGACGAAAATAATATTGGCTAAAAACATTATTTTGATAATTGCCATAAATAGCTTCATACGCATGAGGGAAATTTTCTTTGCCAGTACCAGGTGGTATCGCCGCAAAACCACGGCGCGGCAGTAATATTATTAAGCTGAGAATGGAATTGTTTTAGATCCCTACGAAAGGCTTCAACCATATGATTAAAGTGTTGAGGGTGTGACGCGTAGTCACTGGTCATTAAGTCAAATTCGCCTTGCATCCAGCATACGCCGAGGAATTTGTTATGCGGATTTTTTGCCAGTGCGGCTCGCGTTCTGCTGACTAAATCCTGGTAGAGCGGGGTATCCGTTCCCCAACGACAAGCATCATGGCTGGCTCCGTGCCGTTCTGAATATGTCCCCTCGCTGCCCGCGGTAAAAGCCGATCCGCCACGGCAACACGGGACGATGAGAATCCCTGCATTATCAGGAATGAAGGGCAGTAATTTCCGTGCAATATGCAGTGCCTGGCCAACGGTGCCGTACTGTGTTTGATGATTCGTTGCCAGAGGATGGTGATAACCCTGCATATCCTGAACATCGTGTGGGCAGTGAGTCAGTGGAATAATGTCGTTAAAGTGACATGGCGGGCCTCCGGGATGCGTATGCGTAAATCTCGCTAATTGTTTGATTCTGGGATGAGGCGCATCTTCCCTGTCCGGTAATGGCAGTCCTTCGCCATACGCCATGGCATTAGACTGACCAGCAACGGTAAGAACATAGTAATAATTGGGCGATATTATTGCGTTCATATAATTTTCGCGTAATTGAAATGACAAATTGATAGCAGGGCCCTTTACCGGGGCCCTGAAGCGTTAGTTTTGTACTGTGACTTTATTATCCTTCACAGAGATCAAAACTGAATCCGTCACCGCTTTGCCGCCTGCAGATTCACCGCCAATAATCAATAGACTATTATTCCAGGGCAATGATACTCCGTAGGCCCGACCTTGCGATAATTCACCCGATTTATCCCATTTCCCGTTATGCCAAAGATGAATATCAGTGCTATATGATTTTTTCAGGCCTTCATGCGCATAGTTCTTACCGTTCTGGTAATTTTCTCGTGAACCTTTGAATCCGGCCCCTCCGGCAAATATAAGAGAATCATTGCTTATCCCCGCAAAACCGCCAGCGACGCCATCTGGTGATGAGACGGGAGCAAGCCTATTCCATTTTAAATTATCACCGGTGAAATCAAGTTCAAATACGGCATCCGTTCGCAATCCGGGTTTGGCTTCGCCATTAATAAGCCAGGTTTTATCACCTTTATTCACAACCGCCGCACCAGCCGTTCCGTACCAGGGAGATTCGCCAGCGTAACTCCATTGCTGGGTTGAGGGATCAAAAGACAACAGAAACTTATTGAAGAAATAATCTTCTGCTTTTTTGTCAAAATAGTGAGCGTTGATTTTATCTATAGCGGTTGAATCTTTTCCAGCCTCGTTGAGATCTTCAAAATAGCCATTGAAGATATTCTGGTTAACACCGCCAGTAACATAAGCTTTGCCGTTGTGTACAAAAGTCACATGGCCCGCCATGCCCATTGGCGCGTGCGACATCAATTTAACCCAGCTATTGGTTTTGGGGTTGTATTTGTGTACGTCATTAAATACCTGAGTCAAGCCCTTGCTATTTTTGCCAATGCCGCCAAACACATACAGATCACCATCAATAAATGCCGAGGTTGCTTGATCTCTTGGTCCACCAGGGAATGCAGCTAACGCTGTCCATTTTTTATCTTTGGCCTGTGTATCCAGCTTGTACCATGCCGTACCTGCGCTACCTAAACCAATGTAGACAGTGTCGTTATCAATTGCTCCGGTACCACTTTTAAATGGCACAGGAGTTTCCGGTAATACAGACGCGTTTGCGGCAAATGAAGCCATCATGATAGCAAGCGCCGTTATTGTTTTATTCATTGTGACTGTCTCCTGTCTACTACAGTTTAAATGACACACCAATGCGATAACTGTTTTCCGATAAATTATCTCTGCCGTTGTAAACACCCTGACGGTCAAGGTAGTCATATTCTATGTATGGCGTAATATCGGGCGTCATATGGTATTGTAGAACAAATGCATTTTCCGTCGCCCATTTCTTATGGTTTGCATAGCGATAATCGTTCTGTTTGCTGTATAGCGTCGTTTGCCATGCGAAGGTGAAATCACTATTAATATGGTAAGTGACATATCCATCCCAACGATGAACGTTATCACGAGACATATCACCGGATAAGTCTTGTTGTCGGTAAGCTTTCCAGTCGTAACGATAGCGAATGCCAAAATTAAGATCTTTTGTCGCGTCCCAGGACAGTTTTACGTAGGGTCCGTAACGTGTGCCGTTGCTGCTAAAATGCGTTAACATTCCCGGGCGTACCGTCCATTGATCATCAAGTTTAATTGCGTAATTAACTTCAACCTGAACATCATTGAGTGCGGCATTTTCCTTTTTATTATCATGAATGGTATTCCAGGTATTACTTTCCATGCTTGCCCACCATCCATTTTGCCATCCCTCACTGACTTTGAGTCGAGTCTCATAGGCGTGGCTTCCACTACGATATCCACCACGTACGTCCAGTGTCGCAGCCTGAGAAATTAATGGGGACGAAAAGCACATCGGATGCTCACATTGTTGAGATGATCGAAATTGCCGGACATCCGTTCTTTGTGGGAACACAGGGACATCCGGAATTTAAATCCAGACCAAACCATGCACATCCACTGTTCCGTGGATTTGTGCAGGCGGCAGTTGATAAAAAGACGGCAGAAGAAGCTGCAATGAAAGGATGAGAAAAATGAGAGAAGTAGTAAATCAGCAGCAGGGCCTCTACCGCCCTGAATTTGAACATGATAACTGCGGTATCGGAGCCGTTGTTAATATAAAAGGAAAGAAAACACATGATACAGTTGCCAATGCTCTTAAGATCGTAGAGAATCTTGAGCATCGTGCTGGTAAGGATGCAGAAGGAAAAACCGGTGATGGTGTCGGTATCCTTCTTCAGATCTCCCACAAATTTTTTAAGAAGGTCTGTAAAAAAGAAGGCTTTGATATCGGCGGAGAGAGAGAATATGGTGTAGCCCAGCTCTTTTTCCCGCAGCAGGAGATCAAACGTGCCCAGGCAAAGAAGATGTTCGAGATCATCGTGGAAAAAGAGGGTCTGGAACTTCTGGGATGGCGTACAGTGCCGGTTTTCCCGGAGGTTCTCGGTCATAAAGCGAAAGAGTGCATGCCGTACATCATGCAGGCATTTGTTAAAAAGCCGGAGGATGTGGAAAAAGGTCTTGCCTTTGACCGTATGCTTTACATCGCACGTCGTGAATTTGAACAGAGTAATGATAATACTTATGTAGTTTCCATGAGCAGCCGTACCATCGTTTACAAAGGTATGTTCCTGGTAGGACAGCTCCGTACCTTCTTTGGCGATCTTCAGAGCCAGGATTACGAGTCTGCCATTGCAGTGGTACATTCCCGTTTCAGTACCAACACGAATCCAAGCTGGGAGAGAGCACATCCGAACCGTTTCATTGTACATAACGGTGAGATCAACACGATCCGCGGAAACGCCGATAAGATGCTTGCACGTGAGGAAAACATGGAGTCTCCGTATCTGAAGGATGAGCTTCACAAGGTCCTTCCTGTAGTTAACCGCAATGGTTCTGACTCTGCAATGCTTGACAATACCCTGGAATTCCTGGTTATGAGTGGAATGGATCTTCCGCTTGCAGTGATGATCACGATTCCGGAGCCATGGGCAAACAACGATACGATTTCTCAGGAGAAGAGAGATTTTTATCAGTACTATGCGACTATGATGGAACCATGGGACGGTCCTGCGTCCATTCTGTTCTCAGATGGTGATGTGATGGGAGCAGTTCTTGACAGAAACGGTCTTCGTCCATCCAGATACTATATCACATCGGATGGCTATATGATTCTTTCCTCCGAGGTTGGTGTTCTTCCTGTGGATGAGGAGAAGATCGTATTAAAAGAACGTCTTCATCCGGGAAAAATGCTCCTGGTTGATACCGTTCAGGGTCGTGTCATCGATGACAATGAGCTCAAAGAAAAATATGCGAAAAAACAGCCTTATGGTGAGTGGCTGGACAGCAATCTGGTGCAGCTTCGTGATATCAAGATTCCGAATCAGAGAGTTGTCGAATACACTCCGGAGGAGAGAGCACGCCTTCAGAAAGCTTTCGGATATACTTATGAGCAGTATCGTACTTCAATCCGAAACATGGCATTAAACGGCTCAGAAAGCATCGGAGCCATGGGACATGATACTCCCCTTGCAGTATTTTCCAAGGAACATTATCCGCTGTTCGATTACTTCAAGCAGCTTTTTGCCCAGGTAACAAACCCGCCGATCGATGCGATCCGTGAAGAGATCGTTACTTCTACAAGTGTATATGTAGGTAAAGACGGAAATCTCCTGATCCAGAAGCCGGAGAACTGTCAGGTACTGAAGATCAACAACCCGATCCTGACCAACACCGATATGCTGAAGATCAAGAATATGAAAAAGGACGGCTTCAAGGTTGTGACCATTTCTACCTTATATTATAAGAGCACAAAGCTCGAACGTGCCATTGACCGTCTGTTCGTAGAGGTAGACAAAGCCTTCCGTGAGGGAGCAAACATCCTGGTTCTTTCTGACCGCGGCGTGGATGAGAACCATATGCCGATCCCGTCCCTGCTGGCGGTTTCCGCAGTACATCAGCATCTTGTAAAAACAAAGAAGAGCACTTCCCTTGCCCTGATCCTGGAGTCCGGTGAGCCGAGAGAGGTACATCATTTCGCAACACTTCTTGGATATGGTGCAAGTGCAGTCAATCCGTATCTGGCACTGGATACTATCCATGAGCTGATCGATACACATATGCTGGATAAGGACTATTACGCAGCCGTTGATGATTACAATCATGCGGTGATCAGCGGTATCGTAAAGATCGCTTCCAAGATGGGTATTTCCACTATCCAGTCCTATCAGGGATCTCAGATCTTTGAGGCAATCGGAATTTCCCAGGATGTGATCGATCGTTACTTTACAGGAACCGTAAGCCGTGTAGGCGGAATCACACTGGAAGATATCGAGGATAATGTAGAAAAACTTCATTCTGAGGCATTTGATCCCCTTGGACTTGCCACAGATCTTACACTGGACAGCGTAGGTGCCCATAAGATGAGAAGCCAGGGTGAGGAGCACAAATATAACCCGCGTACCATTCATCTTCTCCAGCAGTCCACAAAACAGGGCAGCTATGAGATGTTCAAGGAATATACAAAGCTGGTAGATGACGAGGGACATGGAAACTTAAGAGGTCTTCTGGACTTCAAGTTTGCCAAGGAGCCTATTCCGATCGACCAGGTTGAGAGTGTTGAGGACATTGTAAAACGATTTAAGACAGGTGCCATGTCCTACGGTTCTATTTCCCAGGAAGCACATGAGACACTGGCTATTGCCATGAACCATCTCCATGGAAAATCCAATACCGGTGAGGGTGGTGAAAGCGATGAGCGTCTGGATTCTGCAGGAACAGACAATGACCGCTGCTCAGCAATCAAACAGGTAGCCAGCGGACGTTTCGGCGTTACCAGCCGTTATCTGGTTTCCGCAAGAGAGATCCAGATCAAGATGGCACAGGGTGCAAAGCCGGGTGAGGGCGGACATCTTCCTGCAAAGAAGGTATATCCGTGGATCGCAAAAACCCGTCATTCTACACCAGGAGTCAGTCTGATCTCTCCGCCGCCACATCATGATATATACTCTATCGAGGATCTGGCAGAGCTGATCTATGACCTGAAAAACGCCAATAAATATGCGGATATTTCCGTAAAGCTGGTTTCTGAGGCGGGTGTTGGTACGGTTGCAGCCGGTGTTGCAAAGGCTGGAGCACAGACTGTTCTGATCTCCGGATATGACGGTGGTACAGGAGCAGCGCCAAGAAGCTCCATCCATAATGCAGGACTTCCATGGGAGCTTGGACTTGCAGAAACACATCAGACGCTGATCATGAACGGACTTCGTAATCGTGTACGTATCGAGACAGACGGTAAGCTGATGAGCGGCCGTGACGTTGCCATTGCAGCACTTCTCGGTGCAGAGGAATTCGGCTTTGCAACAGCGCCGCTTGTAACGATGGGCTGCGTGATGATGAGAGTCTGCAATCTGGATACCTGTCCGGTAGGTGTGGCTACACAGAACCCGGAGCTTCGTAAGAGATTCCGCGGAAAACCGGAGTATGTGGAGAACTTCATGCGCTTTATCGCCCAGGAGCTGAGAGAGTACATGGCACGTCTTGGTATTGCCACCATTGATGAGATGGTAGGTCGTACAGACCTTCTTACAGTTTCTGACAGTGTGCAGGAGCCGCATAAGGGTAAGGTTGACTTAAGTGCCATCCTGAATAACCCATATGCAGGAAAGGGCAAAGTAACCTTTGATCCGAAGGCTGTATACAATTTCAATCTTGAGAAAACTCTGGATGAAAAAGTTCTGGTCAAGAAATGTGCCCCGGCGATCCAGAAGGGTGAGAAAGTTTCTGTTGATGTAAACGTTACCAATACAGACCGTGCATTTGGTACCATCCTCGGATCTGAGATCACAAGAAATCATAAGAATGGACTTCCGGAGGATACGGTAACTGTAAACTGTACAGGTGCAGGCGGACAGAGCTTTGGTGCCTTTATCCCGAAAGGACTGACATTGAAACTGACCGGTGACAGCAACGACTACTTCGGAAAAGGTCTTTCCGGTGGAAAGCTGATCGTTAAGGTTCCGGAGAAGGCCGGATACAAGGCTGAAGAGAACATCATCGTCGGAAACGTGGCACTCTATGGTGCGACCAGCGGAACTGCATTTATCAACGGTGTTGCCGGTGAGCGTTTTGCAGTACGTAACTCCGGTGCGGTTGCAGTTGTTGAGGGTGTTGGTGAGCATGGCTGCGAGTACATGACAGGTGGCCGTGTGGTAGTTCTTGGAAAAACAGGAAAGAACTTTGCAGCAGGTATGAGCGGCGGTATCGCTTATGTCCTTGATGTGGATAACGTTCTTTACAAGAACCTCAATAAAGCAATGATCTCCATTGAAAAAGTGGATAATAAATATGATAAAAAAGAGCTTCGTGATCTTATCGAGGCTCATGTGGAAGCAACAGGCTCTGAGATCGGTAAGAAGGTGCTGGCTGATTTTGATTCCTATCTGCCTCACTTCAAAAAACTCATTCCGGATGAGTACAAGAGAATGATCACATTAAGTGCAAAGCTGGAAGAAAAAGGTCTGACCAGCCAGCAGGCACAGATGGAAGCGTTCTATGAGAGCATCGGCGTGAAACATTAAGGAGGATGAGGAAATGGGAAAGCCAACTGGATTTTAGATTATGAAAGAGAAACGGCAAAGGTTCTGCCGCCAAAGGAACGTATTCAGAATTTCAACGAATTTCGTATTCCATTAAATAAAGAAAAACAGAAACTTCAGGGAGCACGCTGCATGGCCTGCGGCGTCCCCTTCTGCCAGTCAGGTATGATGATCGGCGGAATGGCTTCCGGCTGCCCGCTGCACAACCTGGTTCCTGAGACAAATGACCTTGTGTACACAGGAAACTGGAAGCAGGCATTCCTTCGTTTAAACAAGACACACAGCTTTCCGGAGTTTACATCCAGAGTGTGTCCAGCACTTTGCGAAGCTGCATGTACCTGTAACCTGAACGGAGATCCGGTCAGCACAAAGGAGAATGAGAAAGCGATCATCGAGACAGCCTATGCAGAAGGATGGGTAAAACCGCAGATCCCGCCTGTCCGCACAGGAAAGACGATCGCAGTCATCGGAAGTGGTCCTTCCGGACTGGCAGCAGCACAGCAGCTGAACCGCCGTGGCCACAGCGTAACCGTATTTGAGAGAAACGACCGTATCGGAGGACTTCTCCGCTACGGCATTCCGAACATGAAGCTGGAGAAAAAGATCATTGACCGCAGACTGAAGCTGATGGAAGAGGAAGGCGTGAAATTTGTTACCAATATCAATGTTGGTGTTGACATCACTGCAGAACAGCTTCTGAAGGATTATGACCGTGTCCTTCTTTGCTGTGGAGCTTCTCATCCGAGAGATATCAAGGTTCCGGGAAGAGATGCCAAGGGAATTTACTTTGCAGTGGATTTCCTGAAGCAGGTAACAAAAAGTCTTCTGGATACAGATTTTGCAAAATTCCCATATGAGCTTGCAAAGGGAAAAATGTTCTGGTCATTGGCGGTGGTGATACCGGTAATGACTGCGTGGGAACATCCATCCGTCTGGGGGCGAAATCTGTAACACAGCTTGAGATGATGCCGCAGCCTCCTGCAGCAAGAACTCCTTCCAATCCATGGCCGGAGTGGCCGAAGGTCCTGAAAACCGATTACGGCCAGGAAGAGGCTATTGCAGTATTCGGCCATGATCCTCGGATCTATCAGACAACCGTTACCGAGTTTATCAAGGACAAAAAAGGAAATGTCTGCAAGGCCAAGATCGTAAAACTGAAGAGCGTAAAGGATGAAAAGACCGGAAGATTCAATATGGTACCGGTTGAAGGCAGTGAGGAAGTGATCCCTGCAGATGTGGTCCTTATTGCAGCCGGCTTCCTTGGCAGCGAGAAATATGTGACAGATGCCTTCCGTGTAGCGCTTACACCAAGAACCAATGTGGAAACAAAAACGGAGCAGTATGCAACAAGCGTAGATCGTGTGTTCACAGCAGGTGATATGCATCGTGGACAGTCCCTTGTCGTATGGGCGATCCATGAGGGACGTGAGGCTGCGAAAGCAGTGGACGAATCACTGATGAGCTATTCATATTTACAGTAAAATAACAGATACCAGGGGCAAAAGGTCAAAAAAAAGCTGTTCGTGATTTCCGCGATAAAGCTTTGAACTTTTGACCCCTTTTAAAAAATGGTTTGCATACAAAGAATTGACCGATTGCTA